>OLPV01003090.1_pt1 | contig 10235 bp, 10 predicted proteins | sample 1671961 | NCBI WGS metagenome assembly OLPV01 (sample SAMEA3136630, study PRJEB25190) | human gut metagenome | biome: human gut; feature: human-associated habitat; material: faeces | place: Austria | collected 2013
TCCCCGTGGGCGGCAACCTGGAATACGCCGATGAGGTGACCCTCTGGCGCGCCATGGAGGGCCGCAGCGAGCTATAACCTCTTGACAAATTCTCAAATTGTGCTATCATAAAAAATCCACAAAGGGGAAAGGAGTGACCGTGCATGGCAGAAAAGAAGGGCATCAAGCAAATCGCCGTCAACCGTCAGGCACGGCACGAATACTTTGTGGAGGAAACGATGGAGGCCGGCATCGAGCTGTTCGGCACCGAGGTAAAAAGTCTGCGAAACGGCGGACTTAACCTCAAGGACAGCTGGTGCAGCTTCGAAAAAGGGGAGCTGTTCGTGCGGCAGATGCACATCAGCCCCTACGAAAAGGGCAACATCTTCAACCGCGACCCGGACCGTGTCCGCCGGCTGCTCATGCACCGGAAGGAGATCCTGAAGCTGAACCAGCGCGTGATGCTCGAAGGCGTCGCCCTCGTCCCGCTCTCCGTTTACTTCAAGGACAGCCGCGTCAAGGTGGAGGTCGGGCTCTGCAAGGGCAAGAAGCTCTACGATAAGCGCGACACGGACGCCAAGCGTCAGGCCCAGCGCGATATGGACCGCTCAATGAAAAACTATTGATCCCAACCATACCAAGGAGGAAACCCACTATGAATCCCGTAGTTACCATCGAAATGGAAAACGGCGGCGTCATCAAGGCGGAGCTCTATCCGGAGATCGCGCCGAACACCGTCAACAACTTCATCTCCCTCGTCAAGAAGGGCTTTTATGACGGCCTGATCTTCCACCGCGTCATCCCCGGCTTCATGATTCAGGGCGGCGACCCGACCGGCACCGGTATGGGCGGCCCGGGCTACAGCATCGAGGGTGAGTTCACGAGCAACGGCTTCAAAAACGACCTCAAGCACACCCGCGGCGTGCTGTCCATGGCCCGCGCCATGGATCCGAACTCCGCCGGCAGCCAGTTTTTCATCATGCACATGGACGCTCCGCACCTCGACAAGCAGTACGCTGCGTTCGGCAAGGTGACCGAAGGCATGGACGTCGTCGACGCCATCGCGCGCACTCCGCGCAGTATGTTCAACGACAAGCCCACCCACGAGCAGAAGATGAAGACCGTCACGGTCGAGACCTTCGGCGAGGAATATGCCGAGCCGGAGACCTGCTGAGGGAACAAACACATCGGCAGTTTCGTCTGAAGATTCAGAATGCGTTCCTGCCTGCACCGCGCTCGCGGTGCAGGCGGCTGACGCACCCGACATCCTGGGGATGTACCGGTTTCGACGGGGGTGTGGAGGCAGGAATAGCGGGCGGCGGCGCCTGACCGCCATAAAACGGGCATCTTATAAATTAAAGAACAACAACGAAACTGTTCTTCTCGCTGCTTAATTAGCGAGCGTTCCCGCCGGGAGGACCACGGCCCGGCAGCGGAGCGTCGATGAGTGGTGAACGTGCGCACGCTAAGCTTTGCGCGTGCCATGCATCATGAAGCTACCGGACTGACAGGCTTGCCGGTTTGCCTGTCCTGAAGGGAACAGGGGCGTACAGCGTCCCGAAAAAACCTGCTGCGCCCGGAGAAGTTCCTGTTTAAGCGCTTTCGGACGGGGGTTCAACTCCCCCCATCTCCACCATATCCACCGCAGCATATCTGCTGAGGTGGATTTTCTATTGCCAACGCGGTGAAAATATGGTAAGCTGAATCAAAAATAATGAAATGAGATGTCAAAAATGACAGAATCGCTGTTTTATATTCAAAGAATACGCGCACAATATGATACCGGCATTTTTTCCAAATCCGATAAGCGCATAGCCGACTATCTGCTTGAGCACCCGGGTGCAGTTGACGCTGAAACTGCAAGCTCGATCGCCGAGAAGGTGGGAACAAGTCCGGCAACAGTCGTGCGCTTTTGCCGCAAGCTCGGCTTCAAGGGCCTGACGGATATGAAAAACAGCGCCGCCTATACGAACTATATTGAAAGCTCGACTACGGATATGGACCTGAAAAAGGGCGACGATGCGGAGACTGTCACTAACAAGGTCCTGCAGTATATGAAGATGGTGCTTGACCAGCTGAAGCTGTCGCTCGAGCCGGAGCTTTTGCAGAAGGCAGCCGATAAGCTTGCCGATGCAAATCATGTTGTGATACTGGCCGAAGGCGGTTCGGGCACGATCGCGAGGGCTGCATACGATATTTTTCTCAAGCTTGCAATACCGTGCCGCATTGTTGATGATATAATGTTTCAGATCATGGAGATAAGCATGATGGACGAAAACGATGTGCTGTTTTTGATCCTCAACTCCGGCAGAACATATAACGTTTTGCAGAATGCATCTTACGCAAAGCAGCGCGGGATATACACCATCGGCGTTGTCGGCACGAAGGGAACACCGCTGTCGAAATACCTTGATATCGAGCTGCCGACATGCATTTTCAGCAGCAGTTATCTGAGCGATATCTCCGCTGCACGCCTGTGCGAGCTTGTGACGGTTTCGATCCTTCACTCCATCATGGCGCTTACACGTGACAGCGAACAAATGAAACGCGGAGAGCGTATTGCTAACTCAATCGAGCTTAAACGTATCCCGGGAAATCAAAAATTCTGAATATAATATCCAGTAAACTTCAACTTAAAAGTACGGTAATTTATGAATTACCGTACTTTTTTACGTTTCAGGAGATAAAATTGTTTGCTTATTAACAAACTATTCGTGTTTTTTACCAAAAACAAAATGTGCATTTTATGCAGTGCAACGAATTTCATAATTTAAGCTTAAAAATGAAATGAAATTTCATTTTTCGCTTGATTTGCACCAAAAACTCTGCTAAGATTTATATAGAAATTGTTGATGATGATGAAAGAGCAAAAGTGATTGTATTGAATGTGGAGCAATCAAAATGAACGTAAAAAAAGAAAAATATAAGAGATGAAAGGAAAAGCAAAAATGAAAAAAGTACTAGCAATGGTTCTCGCGCTGGCAATGGTGTTCGCACTTTGCGCATGCGGGAACGGCAGCAACAACAGCGGAGATGATGCAAATAAAGGCAACTCCGACAACAACGGCAACGAACAGGCCAAAGACTTTTACACTGATCAGATTGATGTAAACGGCATAGACGCTAAGGGAAAGAAGATCGTCTACATTGCTCCCTCGCTTGACATCGAGTACTGGCAGTGGGTCGAGGACGGCGTAAGACAGGCGTGCGAGGAATACGGAGTCAGCGTCGAAGTTTATGTTTCCAACAATAGCGCAGCAGATCAGGCCGAAAACGGCGAGACCGCTGTAATTCAGGGCGCGGATGCTGTTGTACTCAGCCCTGTTTCTTCCGATTCCTGCTCTACAGTGCTTGACGCTTGCGAGGACGCAGGCATTCCCGTAACGATCGCAGCAATCGGTTCTACCGCAGACAACTACTATGCATTTATTTCCGCAGACGATTACACCTCCGGCTATGATGCAGGCATTTACCTGTGCGACCAGGCAAAGGCTCTGGGCGGCGATTCAATCGGCGTTCTGGCTCTTCCTATGGATCGTTCCAATGCAAAGGCAAAGATGGCAGGACTTGAAAAGGCCTGCGAGGAAAAGGGTATCACCATTGCACAGACCATCCAGACCAGCAACCTTACCGTTTCAGAATCAACTGATATGTGCAGCGACCTTCTGACCGCAAACCCCGATATCAAGGGCATCTACTGCATGTACGAGCAGGCCGGTATTGCTGCTATCGACGTCGTTGATAACATGGGTGTGACCGGCAAGATCTCTATCGTTTCTTCTGACGGTTCTCCCGATTCAACTAAGGCAATCCGCGAAGGCAGACTCGCGGGGCAGGTCGTTCAGGAAGCAGTCGGACAGGGCTACTGGGCAGCGGTAATGGCGTTCAAGGCCATAAGCGGACTTGATGCAGACGCTCAGGTCATCCTCACTCCCGAACCGCTCGTGACCGCAGCAAATATTGACGATGAGGACGTACAGGCTGTCCTCAAGCTCACTTACCCCGCTTCCGCTGGAGCGTACTAATCCAAATCAGTATTATCGAAAAATGCGGCCGGTGGAGTTATTCACCGGCTGCGACAATTATGAGAATAACAGGAGCATGAAATGTTGACTATAGATCATTCCCCGATATTTGAATTAAAGCATGTGACCAAATCATACGGGAATAATATGGCGGTCAAAGATGGCAACCTGCGTATATATCCCGGTGAGGTACACGCTCTGATGGGTGGCAACGGCGCGGGAAAGTCAACTATGATAAAGATTATTGCCGGAGCACATCAGGCCGACTCCGGAGAGATACAGCTTGAGGGGAAAAACGTAGCTTTTAAGCATCCGAAGGAGGCAATGGACAGCGGCATTCAGGTTGTTTATCAGGAGCTGTCGCTGCTGCCGCATTTTACGGTTTCCGAGAACATAGCCATGCCGTCGAACGATATTGTCAGACACGGTATATATGACTGGAAAAAGTCAGATGCTTTGGCGGCCGAGGCTTTGAGTAAGCTTGGTTCGGCGACTGCGGATATCAGTCCGCACGATATCGTTTCGGAACTCAGACCGGACCAGATGCAGATGGTCGAAATAGCACGTGCGGTCGGTCAGAACGCAAAAATTATACTGCTTGACGAACCTACATCGTCTCTTAACTTTGAGGAAACGGAAAAGCTGTTCGAGTCCATACGCGGTCTGTGCAGCGCCGGAATCGGGATCATTTTTGTTTCCCACCGAATGAATGAGGTCAGAGAGCTTTCTGACAGAATCACCATACTGCGTGACGGCGTCGTCATAGTTGACGGCGTTCCGATGAGCGAAAAAACAGACGAAGAGATCGTAAGCGACATGCTTGGCGAGAAGCTCAATGCTGAGGAGAAGAAACGCAAGGATTCGAACGCTTTTGAAAGCTCGGCGGAAGTGCTTTCGATTTCTTTTGACGGATATGACGGAGAATTAACTGTCAAGGAAGGCGAAATAGTAGGCCTTGCAGGCCTTGCGGGATCGGGCAGAAGCTCAGTCCTGCGGACGATATGGGGAACTAAGCCTCGCAGCGATATACATTTGAGATATCTTGGCGAGGAATATAAGCCTAAAAATCCTATGTATGCGCTCAAAAAGAAGATTGCATATATCAGCGAAGATCGCAGCGAAAGCGGATTGTTTTTCGGCCAGCCGATAAAGGAAACGGTGCTTATGGCTCACCGCAACCTGCAGCGAAAGTTGTTTGTCAAGAATAAGTCGGAGGATAAGCTGCTCGGGCAGATAATCGGCGAAGTGCAGATCAAAGTTCCTACTCATGAATGTATGCCAGAAGCGTTGTCCGGCGGCAATCAGCAGAAGCTGCTGTTTGGACGATGGATTACGGACGAGGCAAAGCTTCTGCTGCTCGATGAGCCTACACGAGGCGTTGATATAAAAACAAAGCATGAGATATATCAGCGTGTGCGAAAAATGGTGGAAGCAAACAACGCCGGTGCCCTTGTGGTTTCATCGGAGCTTGAAGAATTGGTCCTGATGTGCGACAAGGTGCTGATAATCCGCGACGGACATGTTGAAGATGTTCTCACCGGAGACAGAATAACAGAGAACAACATGATGGCTGAAATAACTGCCTCAGGAAATACTAAACAGCAAACGGAGGATAACAAAAGTGTCTGATAAAAGTAACAGCCTCAAGCAGCCCCAGGGCAGTTTGGGAAAAACGATAAGAAATTACAAGCTCGAGCTTGGTATGACAGTCATACTCATAGTGCTTTACATAGTGCTGCATGCAGTAACCGGAACGGCGCTGGGCAAAGGCAATGTAATGAATGTCCTCCAGTCTGCAGCTCCTTTGCTGATAATGACCATGGGTCAGCTGCTTGTAGTTATCACAGGCGGAATCGACCTTTCCGTTGGCTCTGTATATTCGCTGTCCGGCATGGTCGGTGCTCTGGTCATGCTCTCGACCGGAAGCATTGCGGCAGGCGTAGCAGCTTGCCTTGCCGTAGGTCTTGTCTGCGGCGTTTTGAACGGCCTGCTTGTCGCAAAAGCAAAGATGGCGCCGTTTATAGTAACTCTTGCAATGCAGGGCGCCGCAGCTTCCTTGACCAAGGTCATCTCCGGCGGCAACTCTCAGACGATCACGCTCACGGCATTCAAAGAATTTAACCGCGGCACTATAGTTCCCGGATTAAAGAACTATATACTTTACATGATAATAATCGTTATCGTGATGTACTTTGTGCTCAGAAAAACCTCCTTCGGACGTTGGGTGTACGCAACCGGCTCCAACGAGGGCGCTTCACACCTTGTCGGGATCCCCGTTGACAGAGTGAAGATTCTTTGCTACACGATAAGTGCAGGTCTGTCGTCCATAGCGGCTCTCCTCGGTGCATCGAGGCTTATGACGGTTGAGTGTACGGCAGGTGTCGGTATGGAGCTTGACGCAATTGCTGCGACCTGCATAGGCGGCGCAAGCTTATCCGGCGGACTTGGAAGCGCATTTGGCGCGCTTATAGGTACGCTGCTGCAAAAGGGTATCAACAACGGAATCAACCTTCTTGGAATCAACTCCTTCTGGTCCGGCATTGTCACCGGCATTGTCATAGTGGTGGCTGTTTATGTAGGCAAAATTGCTTCACGCGGCAGGAAAAGAGTATAACATAAAAAGTATAAATAATTTTTAAGGAGAATTAAAAAATGAAAATCAAAAAGCTTCTTGACCTCTCTCAGACTTTCTATCATAACAATCCCGGCTACATGCCGTACGAGCTATGTGAGATCAATTACGAGACCCTTGTCCCCAAAGACGGCTACACCTCCGAGCGTATCTACATGAATACCCATACCTCGACACATTTTGACGCACCGTTCCATCACTTCGTTGACGGCGTGGATGCAGCACAGTATCCCATTGACCGTCTTGTCGGCGAAGCGGTTCCCATCGACCTTTTTGATCTGCCCGAGCATTCGGCGATCACTGCCGAGCATCTTGAAAAATACGCCGACATCGTAAAGCCGGGCGATATTCTGCTTCTCTGCACCGGTTACGGACTCAAGCGCAGCTGGAGCTCGGACTATGTTGATAACTGGACGTTCCTGTCTGTGTCGGGCGCTAACTGGGTGGTTGAGCATGGCGTTAAAGGTGTTGCAATTGACGCGATGAGCGTCGGAGGCCCCAAGCCCGAGGATGAGGGCGGCCCCGTTCACAAAATCTGCCTTAGCAAGGGCATCTGGTACGGCGAAGAGCTTTACCTGCCCCGTGAGCTGCTTGAAGAGAAGCGTTGGAACTTCGCGTTCCTGCCCCTAAAGATGGAGCGTTGCAGCGGCGCACCCGGCCGTGCAATCGCATGGACAGAGGAATAAATTTTAAGCGCAGCTAAAGGAGAATACCAATGAAAGTTTTAATGATCGGGGCAGGGGATATTGCAAAATCCCATGCCAGGGCCGTTGAGAAGCTTGGCGGCGAGGTTATAGGCGCTTTCGACGTAAGCGAGAATGCGCTCAAGTCCTTCAAAAAGGAATTTTACTGCGACGTAATAAGCTACGAGCAGATCCCGGAGTATGTCGAAAAGGCAGACTACGCAGTTATTTCGACGCCTCCGACGAAGCGCCTTGACTATGTCGAGATGGTTCTGTCAAAGCATGTTCCTCTGTATCTTGAAAAGCCCATTGCCACAACTCTGGAAGATGCAGAGAAGATAGTTGCCATGGCAAAGCAGTATGACGCGAAGATAATCGTCGGCTTTGCCCACCGCTTCCGTCCTGCGTTTGTCAAAATGTACGATATGGTCAAGTCCGGCATGTTCGGCGAACCCGTCAACGTTTTCAGCTACCGTGTCGGCGCAGGCTTTGGCTACGGCAAGAATAACGCCATGTACGGCAACTCCTGGCGCACCGACCCCAAGCTCGCATGCGGCATGACTATCGAGTCTGTATCGCATGAGTTTAACCTTCTGACCTCGCTGGCAGGCGAGTTTGATACCATTGCCTGCAACGTCAAGGGAACCATAAGCAACGTTCCGCAGTTTGACACCAACTCGACCATGGTCATGAGATGCAAAAACGGCGCAGTCGCCTCGATAATGACGAGCTGGAGCTCCGGCGCCGGCGCAAACCTCAAGGGCTATATCGGAACAAACGGCAGCATCCTGCTGCGCGGCCGGAATATGTTCGAGTTTGACTCTCTTACATATAAAACAGTAGATATGGATCACGAGGAGAGCATCACATTCAATGATTCCTATGATCTCAACAAGGACGAGGTCATCTACCATGTCCACGTTTACTTCCAGGACTGCCTGAAAAACAATAAGCCTGTTGAGATCGGCGGCCTGTCCGAGGGCATGAAGGTCCTCAAGCTCTCGAATGCAGCTCTTAAATCCGCTAAGGAGCAGAAAACCATAGCTCTCGGTGATTACTACACCCTTTAAGCGAGGAGGATACAAATGAACGAAAAAGTCAGTATGCTCAAAGAAAAAGCAAAAGAACTCAGAAAAACGGCGCTGACGATGATTTTCGAGGCACAGTCCGGTCATCCCGGCGGTTCGCTGTCGTCAGCCGACATCGTGACGGCCCTGTATTTTTCCGAAATGCACGTTGACCCGAAAAATCCGCAGTGGCCTGACAGGGACAGATTTGTTCTTTCAAAGGGCCATGTCTGCCCGATCCAGTACGCGGCGCTCGGCAGCCTCGGATTTTTCCCGGAGGAAGTGCTGCACACCCTGCGTCAGGAAGGCTCCATGCTTCAGGGTCACCCCAGCATGCTCAAGTGCCCCGGCATAGATATCTCCACCGGCTCTCTCGGGCAGGGAGCTTCGTGTGCTGTCGGCATGGCTCTTGCAGGTAAGCGCGACCATAAGGACTATCGCGTGTTCACGCTCCTCGGCGACGGCGAGATGGACGAGGGCATAGTCTGGGAAGCAATGATGAGTGCAAATCGATATCAGCTTGACAATTTCGTCATGATGGTAGATAATAATGGTCTCCAGCTCGATGGTCCCTGCGATCAGATCATGCCGCATATCGACCTGAGCGCAAAGGCGGCAGCCTTCGGCTTTGAGGTCTACGATATCGACGGACACGACATGCAGCAGATACTTGACGCTTTCGATAAAATACGCGCAGCCAAAAACGGCAAGCCCAAATTCATCAATGCAAAAACCGTTAAGGGCAAGGGCGTTGATTTCATGGAAAATCAGGTTTCGTGGCACGGCACGGCTCCCAATGCCGAGCAGTATGCCGACGCAATAGCGCAGATAGACAGGAGCTGAGATCATGGAAAAAGGTAAAATGATAGCTACTCGCGACGGCTTCGGCGACGAGATCGTTGAGGTCGGCAAGGAAAATAAGAACATCTATGTGGTTGACGTTGATATCGGCAAATCCTGCAAGACCGCAAAGTTTATGAAGGCTCTGCCGGAGCAGTATGTCAATGTCGGCATTGCCGAGCAAAACGGCGCCGCGCTCTCGGCCGGACTTGCCACCACCGGCAAGATCCCGTTTGTCGTGACCTATGCGGTGTTCGGCTCACTGAGAATGTGCGAAATGATCCGACAGGAGATGTGCTACACCAATCTCAATGTCAAGATCGCATGCTCTCACGGCGGCGTTACCCCGGCAAACGACGGCGCAAGCCATCAGGCGATAGAGGATATGGGCGTTCTGCGTACCATTCCGAACATAACCGTTATCCAGCCGGCAGATTATGTTTCGGCAAGAAAGCTCGTCCGTGCCGCGGCCGAGACCTACGGCCCGATGTATCTGCGCTTCACGCGCGACGCCGTTCCCGTCATATATGACGAGGATCAGGAGTTTACAATCGGCAAGGCTGTCCGTCTGCGCGACGGTAAGGACGTTGCGATAATCGCGATCGGCGATACGGTGCGCCTTGCCCTGGATGCCGCGCGCGAGCTTGAGAGCAAGGGCATAAGCGCAAGAGTTCTCGATATGCACACGCTCAAACCGCTGGATAACGAAGCTGTCGATGCCTGCATTAACGATATCGGCAAGATAATCACCGTTGAAGATCACAACATCATAAACGGTCTTGGCAGCGCGGTGTGCGAGCGCGCAGCCGAGGCAGGGAAGGGCAAGGTCGTGCGCATCGGCATACAGGACTGCTTCGGCCAGTCCGCGCCGTATGAGCGCCTGCTTGCAGTCAACGGCATTACGGTTGAGAATATCGTTGAAAAAGCAATGAAAGGAATATGATTATGCCACTGGTAACAACCAAGGAAATGTTCAGCAAGGCCTACGCAGGCGGATACGCCGTAGGCG
>OLPV01003094.1_pt1 | contig 10225 bp, 8 predicted proteins | sample 1671961 | NCBI WGS metagenome assembly OLPV01 (sample SAMEA3136630, study PRJEB25190) | human gut metagenome | biome: human gut; feature: human-associated habitat; material: faeces | place: Austria | collected 2013
CCGCCCCGGGCGGAGATGCACTGTTTGAGGCGGTGCGGCGCGGCTTAAAGGCCGAGGCCCGCGCGGCCGCAGACGCCGCCTTGACGATGCGGGAGCCGCTTGATGTCGTAAACGCCTCTCTGATCCCCGCGTTGGATGCTGTGGGAGATGGGTTTGAGAAGGGGACTGTTTTCCTGCCGCAGCTGCTGCAGGCAGCCACCGCCGCCCAAGCTGCCTTTGAGTCCATCAAGGCGAAGATTGCCGCCTCCGGGCAGGCACAGGGCAGCAAGGGCAAAATCGTCATTGCCACTGTCAAGGGCGATGTACACGACATTGGCAAAAACATCGTCCGCGTCATTCTGGAAAACTACGGGTACGATGTGCTTGACCTTGGCCGCGATGTCGCCCCCGAGCGCGTGGTGGAGGCTGTGCGCCAGACGGGTGCAAAGCTCGTAGGTCTGTCCGCCCTGATGACGACCACCGTCCCCAATATGCAGGCCACGATCGAGGCGCTGCACGCCGCCGGGCTCGACTGTAAGGTCATGGTAGGCGGTGCTGTTCTTACACCAGACTATGCCCGCAACATCGGTGCCGATTACTACTGCAAGGACGCCAAGGCCAGCGCTGATCTGGCCAAACAGCTTTTGGGATAATGCCAACGCCGCGTTTCGCTGATGAAACGCGGTTTTTTCGCAATCAGTTGTAAAAAATGCAGGTATGCCCCCATACACCTTGCAGTTTCTGTAAAAATGCGGTATACTAGCTTTGTTTAGCGTTTTTGTACATTTTCCTTATTTTGTATGGTTTACAGGAGTTTTCTTTTGAAACGTGCTGCTAAGGTCGCCGCTTTTCTGGCGATTTTCGTCTTTTTAAATCTGATCCTCTGCTGCTTTATGCCGCCGGACAATGGATCCAGCCTTGCCATGTGGCGCACATACCATGAAAAGGAACAGGTCGACATTGCTGTAATCGGTTCGTCTCTTGCCTCCTGTTCACTGCCGGAGGACGAATTGTCTGCAGCAACAGGAAAGACCGTCAGCCTGATGGCGACAAACGCTCAAAGCTGGGATATGTCAAAAATCGCACTCGAAACTCTCCTGCGCGAGCACACGCCGGAGAGGGTCATACTTGTAATGGATCTTGCCAACATGACCGGAGATCCTTTTCCCAAGGCGCAGAAAGCTTTTTTCTACGCCGAGCTGCAGACAGCCTCGCTCAAGGATGTACCCGTCGAATTTCTTCGCCATATAACAAACCGGGACAATTTTACAACAGACGGTTCGCTGAATGCATTTTTTCCGTGGCAGAGCGGCCGATGGCCGACTGACTGGCCGGCCACTATCCGGCAGAAGGCGGACAGTGCCTATAAGCGCCTGTCTGCACGCATTGCGCACCGTCAGGATAACGGCTACGATGCAGTTGTAGATTTCAACACCATCGGAAACCAGAATACCTGGAACTCGACATCTCATGATTTCCAACAGCTGCATATTGATGAGCTTACAGCCATGATGACACTGTGTCAGGAAAAGGGTGTTCCGCTCATGGTCATCTCTGCGCCCAAAACGACGCTGGATGTCATCAGCTATCAAACCTATTTTGAGGACTATGCCTACTTCAAGCAGCTCTGCGCGCAGTACGGTGCTGCCTACTATGACTTCAACCTCGCCAAGCCGGAGTTGTTCTTGAGCGTTGAGCCAGACTATTACAGTGACCAAACCCACATGAATAGAACGGGCGGTCGTGCTTTCTGTCAAAGCATGGCTACCTTTCTCGACTTGCTGGAGCATGGACAGGATGTAGAAAGTCTTTTTATAACGCCGGACGAATATTTGGCCAACGCCGATTTCATCACAAATGTGTACATAACCCCGGAGGTACATCCTGACAAGGTCGTTTTGCTTGCCACCTCTTACCAAGGGCCTGCCGTAAAGCCGGAATATGAATTCTGGGCAAAAGGACCAAATGATGCGGATTATCAAAAAATCTCCGATTATTCGGGTCGCACATGGGCAGAGTTCCCGCTTACAGAACAGGGAACCTATCAATTTCGCGTCAATGCGCGCGTTTCCGGTACGGATACTGCATTTGACCGCTATTATGAATGCTCTGTCGATCACTGATTTAATGGATGGTGTAGTGTGGAACTGTATTCCTTGAGTTTTGTCCTTCTCGTCATAGTCGGGCTGGTGCTGTATTACACCGTGCTGCGCCGCTGCCAGTGGCTCTGCCTGCTGGCGCTTAGCCTTGTCTTTTTTGCAGCAAGTGGTTGGCAGGGAATTTTCTTTCTGCTTTTTACAGCACTGACAGTCTGGGGCGGCGGGCTGTGGCTTGCCCGTCTTGACGCCGACTGCGCCGCACGGCGCAAAGCGCCCGGCATCACAAAGGACGAAAAGAAAGCTGTCAAGACCAAGACACAGCGCCGCAAAAAGGGCGTTGTTGCGCTTGTGCTGGTCACAAATTTTTTAGTGCTGGGCTATTTTAAATATTGGTCATATTTTGCACGCCTGCTGTCCGGTGCGGTGGCAGCCACCGCACCCTCGGCGCTGGGGCTGGTCATGCCGCTCGGCATCAGCTTTTACACCTTTCAGGCGGTCGGTTATTTGATCGACTGCTTCCGCGGCCGCCACCCGGCTGAAAAGAACCCGGCTCGGTTTCTGCTGTTTATTTCGTTTTTTCCGCAGCTGATCCAAGGCCCCATCAACCGGTACGGAGCAATGGAGCCCCAACTGACCGCCGCGCATTCCTGGGAGTGGGAGCGCACCAAACGCGCCCTCTTTGTGATTCTGTTCGGTGCGATGAAAAAATACGCCATTGCCAATCTGACTGCACCAACGATTGCCGCGATCCTTGACCGGAACGATCCCACTCTCGCCGGGTCGATGGCACTGCTGGCGATCCTGCTCTATTCGCTGCAGCAGTATGCGGATTTTTCCGGCGGCATCGACATGGTGCTGGGTGTCGCGCAGCTGTTCGGCATTGAGATGATGCCCAACTTCCGCCAGCCATATTTTTCTACCTCGCTGGGCGATTTCTGGCGTCGCTGGCATATCTCTCTCGGCGCATGGATGCGTGATTATCTGTTCTACCCGTTCGCGCTGACCAAGCCGATGCAGCGATTCGGCAAATGGGCCACCGGGCACTGGGGCAAGCACTTCGGCCGTGTTTTGCCGGCTGCAGTTGCCAACCTGCTGGTGTTCGCCGTAGTCGGCATCTGGCACGGTCCGCAGGCGCATTATCTTGTATGGGGCCTGTATAACGGTATGGTCATCGCCCTTGCCGATCTGCTCGAGCCTGCCTTCAAAAAAATGAACACCGCCCTGCATATTCCCACCGAGAGCCGTGCATGGCACATCTTCCGCATCCTGCGGACCTTCGTGATCGTTAATATCGGCTGGTATTTTGACCGGGTGGGGCTTTCTCTCGGAGCCGCCTATCTGCGCAACACCTTTGTGAGCTTCCACCCCGAGGCGCTGACCGCTGAGGCGCCCGCCGCCTTTGCAGCCGTCACGGGGCCGGCGTGGGGCATCGTTGCCATCAGCACTGTGCTGGTCTTTGTTCACAGCCTGATTGCAGAGCTGGGCCGCGAGCCGTATACAGAGGTTCAGCGGCTGCCGCTTGCCCTGCGCTGGGGTCTTTACTACCTTGTAATGTTTCTGGTCACCCTCAGCTTCATCTGCGTGACCGAGACCTCCGGTTTCCTTTACGCAAACTTCTAAGAAAAGAGATTTTATATGCAGACCAATATTCTGGATTGGCTTGAAGCTACTGCAACCCGCACTCCGGAGAGGATTGCTGTCGGCGATGCGCAGCAGGACTACACCTGGGCGCAGCTGGCAGAAAACGCCCGCCGCGCCGGCAGCTTTCTGGCCGGTCATACCGCGCCGCGCTGCCCGGTCGCGTTCTATCTGGAAAAATCCGCGCCGGTTTTCGCCGCAATGCTTGGCACTGTCTATGCGGGCTGCTGCTATTCCGTGCTGGACACCCGCCAGCCTGCCGCCCGCACACAGCAGGTGCTGAACACCCTGCAGCCGTGCCTGCTCATCACTGACCGCGACCATGCGGACGCCGCCGCGGCGCTCGGCTGTTCCTGCAGCGTTTACCTGCTGGAGGATCTGCTCACAGCAGCGGTACAGCCTTCGCTGCTGGCTGCACGCCGTGCGCAGGCTGTGGATGTAGACCCGCTGTACATCAACTTTACAAGCGGCAGCACCGGCGTTCCCAAGGGGGTCACGGTCAGCCACCGCTCGGTGCTGGACTTTATCCCGCAGTTTGCCGCCATCTTTGGCATAAAAGCGCAGGATATTCTCGGCAATCAGGCTCCGTTTGACTTTGATGTTTCAGTCAAGGATCTCTACACCGCCTTATACACCGGTGCCAAGGTGCAGATCATCCCGCGTGCCTATTTCAGCCAGCCCACCAAGCTGATGGACTATCTGGCAGATCATGCTGTCACAACGCTGGTCTGGGCTGTCAGCGCGATGTGCTTTGTCTCGATCATGAATGGCTTCGGCTACCGGGTGCCTACCGCAATACGGCAGGTGTTATTCAGCGGCGAGGTCATGCCCATAAAGCATCTCAACAAATGGAAGGCCGCCCTGCCGCAGGCCCGTTTCGTAAACCTCTACGGCCCTACTGAGATCACCTGCAACTGCACCTACTACATCCTGCCGGACCGTGTCTTTGCCCCGGAGGAGGTGCTTCCCATCGGACACGCCTTCCCCAATGAAAAGGTGTTTCTATTGGACGAAAACGACCGCCTTGTCACCGAACCCGGCCAGGCAGGGGAGTTGTGTGTCTCCGGCACGACGCTGGCGCTTGGCTACTACGCCGACCCGGCCCGCACGGCACAAGCCTTCACCCAAAATCCGTTGAACACCCGCTGGTATGAGCGCATCTATCGCACCGGCGACCTTGCACGCTGCGATGCGGCGGGGGAGTTCTATTACATAGGCCGCAAAGATTTTCAGATCAAGCACATGGGCCATCGCGTAGAGCTGGGCGAGATCGAGGCCGCAGCCATGCGCTGCGATGCTGTGACGCGCGCCTGCTGCATCTTTGATGCAGAGAAGCAGCGGCTGCATCTATTCTATACCGGCAGCTGCGAAAAAGCGGCCCTGCTGGCCGCGCTCAAAGCAGCCCTGCCGCCCTTTATGCAGCCGAACACGGCCCTGCAGCTGGACGAGCTGCCGATGAACAAAAACGGCAAGATCGACCGCACGGCACTGGCCGCACTGACCAAAAAAGGAGCCCGAAAATGACAGATGCCATTTTGCAGCAGCTTGCGGCCGCCTACGGCACGCCGACCTTTGTCTTTGATGTGGATGCCCTGCAGGCGCGTGTGTGCGCTATACAGGAGGTATTCGGCCCGGACATTAAGCTCTGCTATTCCATCAAGGCCAATCCGTTTTTGCTGCCCGCCATGTCCGCCGTCACTGCGCGGCTGGAGGTATGCAGCCCCGGCGAGTTGTCCGTATGCGAGAGCCTGCAGGCAGCGGATGCGCGTGTCATCTATTCCGGCGTCAACAAAACACCTGCCGACATTGCCCGTGCCGTCGCAGACGGTGCCGGAAGCTACACCGCAGAATCCCTCTTGCAGGTCCGCTATCTGCAGGAGGCTGCCCGCGCGGCGGGCCGCCGTCTGCCTGTGCTGCTGCGGCTGAACGCCGGCAGTCAGTTCGGCATGTCGAAGCAGGATCTTTTTTACGCCTTAAAAAACCGCGCAGAAACACCGGATCTTGACTTTATCGGCATTCACTATTTTGTCGGCACCCAGCGCAAAAAGCTGACCTCCCAGCAAAAAGAGCTAACCATGCTGCAGGCGCTTTATGATGAGATCGAGCAGACCTTCGGTCTGCGCCTGCCGGAGCTGGAATACGGCCCCGGCCTGCCTGTGCCGTACTTTGACGGCGATGACTTCACCGACACCCTTGCCCCTGCCAGAGCCCTCGCCCCTGCACTGCAGGAGGCTGCAGGGTGGGCGCACCTGACTGTTGAGATGGGCCGCTTTTACACCGCCGAATGCGGCTTTTACCTGACAACCGCCATGGACTGCAAGGATCATGACGGCCAGCACTACTGCATTGTGGACGGCGGCATGAACCACCTGAACTATCTGGGGCAAATTATGGGAATGAAGCGCCCGCACCTGCGCCATTTTGCCGCGCAGCAGGGGACGCAGCAGGACTGGACACTCTGCGGCAGCCTGTGTACGACCAATGATGTTCTGGTGCGCAGCATCTCCCTGACCGGGCTGCAGCCCGGCGACCTGCTCGTCTTTGAAAACGCCGGCGCTTACTCTGTCACAGAGGGGCTGGGGCTTTTCCTCAGCCGCGACCTGCCGCAGATCGTTCTGTGGCAAAACGGCGCGCCGCAGCTTGTCCGCGCCCTCACACCAACTCACCCCCTCAACACCCCGTTGGGGGATATGTAAACCAAAAAGGAGCATTATTATGGAACAATTACTGGAAATCCTGAGCGAGATCAAGGAGGATGTAGATTTCACGACCTGCACCACGCTGATCGATGACGGCATTCTCGATTCCTTCGACATCCTGCAGATCATCTCCGCACTGAATGAAGCGTATGACATCTCTATCCCCGCCTCTGAGATCATGCCGCAGAACTTCAACAGTGCTGAGTCCCTTTACAAGATGGTGGAGCGCCTGCAGGAAGATTGACGGAAAACGCTTGCATTTATCCGGGACTTATTGTATAATACTAAAAGCGGACAGGGCTGAATTGCGCTGTTTCGCGTACAGATGCAGGTCCCGCGCGTGGGCAGCCTGTGAACCATGTCAGGCGGGGAACCGAGCAGCATTAAGCGGTGCTTGCACAGTGCCGCGGTCAAGCCTGCATCTGTACGCAAAGCAGCGCAGCCGCGTGCTCTGCCCGCTTTATTTGTATCTTAACGGGAGGTGGGCAGATGTACCGCGCCTTATACCGCAAATGGCGCCCCCAGCGCTTTGCAGATGTTGTCGGCCAGACAGCCATCGTCACAGCCCTGCAAAACCAGATTGCAGCGGGCCGCATCGGCCATGCGTATCTGTTCACCGGCACCCGCGGCACCGGCAAAACGACCTGCGCCAAGATCTTCGCCAAGGCGGTCAACTGTCTGGATACCTCCAGCCCTGACCCCTGCGGCGAATGTGAGATCTGCAAGGGTATCGACTCCGGCGCTGTCATGGACATCATCGAGATGGACGCTGCCTCCAACAACGGCGTTGACGACATCCGCGACCTGCGGGACGAGGTGGCGTATCTGCCCTCGGTCTGCAAGTACAAGGTCTATATCATTGACGAGGTCCACATGCTCTCAACAGCAGCCTTCAATGCGTTGCTGAAAACGATGGAGGAGCCGCCTGAGCATGTCATCTTCATTCTGGCCACGACCGAGGTTCAGAAGGTTCCTGTCACGATCCTGAGCCGCTGCCAACGGTACGATTTCACCCGTATCACGGCAGATGACATTGCCAAACGCCTGCTTTATGTGGCCGGACAGGAAAAGATCGATTTAGACGAAAACGCCGCACAGCTGATTGGCCGCTTGGCCGATGGTGCCATGCGTGATGCACTGTCTATCTTGGATACCTGCGCCGGTGTGGATAATAAGGTAGATGAAGCGCTGGTACGCCGAATGGCAGGCGTCACAGACAGGGGATACCTGTTTGAGATCAGTGATGCGATCGCAGCCGGGGATTCGGTTGCCGCGCTTGAAAAGATTGCTGCCCTGCGCCAGCAGAGTGTTGACATGCGGCGTCTCTGCATAGAGCTTGCCGGTCATTACCGAAACCTGATGCTCAGCGCCCTGCCGGGCGGCACAGCACTGCTGGCCGGTATCTCTCCCGAGGAGGAGGCTGCCTACAATCAGCGCCAGGATTTCCCGCAGGGCGATGCCATCCGCGCCATCAACGCCTTCGGCTCCGCACTTGAGAAGATGAGCCGCGGCACCGACCAGCGCATCGAACTGGAGCTGGCTGTCTTTTCGCTGACGCAGCCGGAGATCACCGCCGCCGCCCCTGTTGTGGTACAGCAGGTCGCGGCCCCCGCAGCACCGCAGGCCTTTGCATCCGCACCGCCTGTGCAGCCGGCTGCTACCATCGTGCCCCCGGTTGCGCAGTCAAGCGCTGTACCTGCTGCTTCGGCTGAACCGGATGATCTGCCGCCGCCCATTGATGACGACCCGCCGTTCCTGCAGCCCGAGTTAAGACCCGCGCCCCAACAGACCGTGCCGGCCGCACAGCCCGCCGTCCCTAAGCCTACACCGCACAAAGCGGAGCCGGCGCGTTCTGCCGGCCCGCTGGAGCCGTTCGGCTTCTGGCCTGCTGTGCTGTCCGACCTTGAAGAGAATGATGCCATGCTGATTTCTTTTCTGCGGGGCACAAAAGCCTACTGTGACGGAAAGCGTGTGCTGTTTGAATGCAGCGATGCCTTCCGGGATTATATCCGCAGCAACCGCGAGGTCAGCAAGCGGCTGAAGGAAGCGATTTACCGCGTTTCCAAAACCAAGTACAGCATCGGCCCTTATGAAGAGCCGAAAGCCGCCGAAAACAGCAGCCCCGCTGTCAGCCTGGATGAAACCCTGCACACCATGCAGGCGCTGGGCGTTGACCTGAAAATCATTGACAAGTAAATTTATTTGGAGGAAAAACCTATGAAAGCAAGACTGCCCAAAGGCTACGGCCGTCCCGATCCCAACGCCATGATGCGTCAGGTCCAGAAGATGCAGGATGATATCCGCGCCAAGCAGGAGGAGCTGGAGGCCAAGGAATATACCGGCACCGCCAGCGGTGAGATGGTCACTGTCACGATGAACGGCAAACACGAGATCACCGCCGTCAAGATCAAGCCTGAGGCTGTTGATCCGGACGACATCGAGATGCTGGAGGACCTCATCGCAGCTGCTGTCAACAGTGCTTCTTCCGCTGTTGACAAGGACTCCGAGGAGGAAATGTCCAAGATGACCGGCGGTCTGAACATCCCCGGCTTGGGCTGAGAGGCACACCATGTTTCAAAAAACGGAGCCGCTGGAAAATCTGGTTGACCAGTTCGCCCGGTTTCCCGGTATTGGCCGCAAAAGTGCTGTGCGGATGGCTTATCAGGTCATGTCCATGCCTGCGGAACAGGCGATGGAGCTGGCTCAGGCTATCGAGCACGCCAAAAAGGATCTGCACCGCTGCCGCATCTGTCAGGACTTCACCACAGGTGATGTCTGCAAGATCTGTGCGTCCCAAAAGCGGGACCGCAGCGTGATCTGCGTGGTGGAATCCCCCCGCGACATCAAGGCCATCGAGCGCACCCATGAGTATAATGGTCTGTACCATGTACTGCACGGCGCAATCTCACCCATGGACGGCATCGGCGCCGATCAGCTCTGCATCAAGGAGCTGCTGGCCCGCCTGAATGATACCGTCAAGGAGGTCATTATGGCCACCAGTCCCACGGTCGAGGGGGAAGCCACCGCCATGTATATCGCCAAGCTTATCAAGCCGCTTGGCGTCAAAACGACACGCCTTGCCTACGGTCTGCCTGTCGGCTCCAGTCTGGAATATGCCGATGAAACCACCCTTTACCGCGCCATGGCAGGCCGCGGCGAGCTGTGACACAATTTTTCTTGACTTTTAAGCGCAGGTGCGCTACAATGAGTATCCTGCCAGTGCAAAGGAGGTGTACCCATGGCTGAGGACAAAAGCGGGAAAAAAATGATTGCCGTCAACCGCGAGGTACGCCATGAGTACTTTGTGATCGAGGCGTTGGAGACCGGTATCGAGCTGGTCGGCACCGAGGTCAAAAGTCTGCGCGCCGGCGGGGTAAACCTGAAGGATTCCTGGGCCGATATTGACGATGGAGAGCTGATTGCAAAGGGCATTCACATCAGCCCTTACGAGCAGGGGAACATCTTCAATAAAGATCCGCGCCGCCCGCGGCGTTTGCTGGCACACAAGGCAGAGATCCGCCGTCTGAGCCAGCAAATCAAGCTGCAGGGATACACGCTGGTTCCGCTGTCGCTCTATTTCAAAAAAGGGCGCGTCAAGCTGGAACTGGGCCTGTGTAAGGGCAAAAAGCTGTATGACAAGCGTGCGTCTGCTGCGGCGCGCGATGCCAAGCGCGATATTGACCGCGCTATGAAAACGCAGCGATAAGGTTGTTTTCACTTCACTTTCCCGGTGGGGGACACCCCACCGAATATGCGGGGCTGTAATGGTTTCGACGGGGAGAGAGAGGCGTGAGCAGCGGGCCGTGGCGG
>OLPV01003095.1_pt1 | contig 10216 bp, 9 predicted proteins | sample 1671961 | NCBI WGS metagenome assembly OLPV01 (sample SAMEA3136630, study PRJEB25190) | human gut metagenome | biome: human gut; feature: human-associated habitat; material: faeces | place: Austria | collected 2013
AATTCGCGGCCTTTCCCGAACGGGGCAGGATGCCACTCTCCTTTGCGAGGTCGCATCCGGCGCCTCAGCCCACATGTCGGCATCCCTGCCCGCCAGAGTCTGCATTGCACCTGAAAGCATTCGATATTCGGCTCCCAAATGCAACAACTAAAAGATAGGAGCCGCTATGGCTAACTGGGGTCTTACCCGCAAACAAGTCATCATGTTGATCGTGCTGGTGTTCGGCACCTTCGTCACCGTGCTGAACCAGACGGTCGTGGCGCCGGCGCTACCGTCGATCATGAGCGAGATGAGCGTCGACGCCGCCGTCGCGCAGTGGTTGACCACTGGATTCACGCTGGTCAACGCCATCATGGTGCCCATCACCGCGTTTCTGACCGACCGCTTCACCACGCGCCGGCTGTTCCTTGCGTCCATGGTCCTGTTCACCGCCGGCACGGCGCTGGCGGCCTGGGGCCCGAACTTCCCCGTGTTGCTTGCCGGCCGTTTGGTTCAAGCCGCCGGAGCCGGCATCCTCATGCCGCTCGTGATGACGGTGCTCATGTGGACGTTCCCCGTCGACCGTCGCGGCACCGCCATGGGCGTGTTCGGCATCGTCATCGCGTTCGCCCCCGCCGCCGGCCCCACCGTCGCCGGCATCATCATCGACCAGGCGAACTGGCACGTCATGTTCTGGATCATCGCCGTGCTGTGCGCAGCCGTCATCGTGTTCGCCGCCGTAGCGCTTGAGCGCGGCGGCAAAACGAACAAGGACGTGAAGCTCGATGTTGCTTCCGTCGCCCTCTCCACACTCGGGTTCGGCGGCCTGCTGTACGGCCTGTCCGCCATCGGCAGCTACGGCGTGACGGCCGATTCGGCGGGCGGCGTGGTTATCGGCGCGATTGCGCTCGCGTTCTTCTTCCGCCGCCAGCTGCGCATGGAGCAGCCCATGCTGCAGGTGCGCGTGCTAACGAACCGCAAGTTCCTCATCTCCACCATCATCGTGATGCTCGTGCAAGGCGCGCTGCTTGCCGGCGGCATCCTCATCCCCATCTTGCTGCAGTCCTATATGGGATTCTCCGCCACCACATCGGGCCTTGTGCTGCTACCCGGCGCCATCGTCATGGGAGCCATGGGACCGGTCGCCGGCCGCCTGTTCGACAAGCACGGCCCGCGCGTGCTGGCCGTCATCGGCACCGGCGTGATGGCGCTGACCACCGCCACGTTCATGTTCATGGGACCGGGTATGGGGCTTATCACGCTCACGGTCATCTACACGGTGCGCCTGTTCAGCCTGTCGCTCGTGAACATGCCCATCTCCACCTGGGGCATGAACGCGCTGCCCGATAAGCTGATGAACCACGGAACCTCCGTGCAGAACACGTTTCGCCAGGTGGCAGGCTCGCTGGGTACAGCCGTCATCGTGTCCGCGTCCACCGTTGCCACCAACATGGTTTCCGGTTCGACCGATGCCGTGACCGCCGGCGTGTTCGGCATCCATGCGGCGTTCGCCGTGGCCACGGCCCTGTGCGTGCTGGGCTTCGTGCTGACCGTAGCGCTCGTGCGCAACAAGCCCGGCGATGAGGCGGCCGCCGACGAAGACAACGCGCACCGTTCCCTCATCGAGCGGATCATGAAGCGCGACGTGTACACGCTGCCCGAGAACGCCACCGTGCTCGAAGCCATGCAGCTGCTGGTGAACAACCATATCAGCGCCGCGCCGCTGGTCGATGCCGCCGGCAAGCCGACCGGCTTCATCTCCGACGGCGACATCATGCGCTACCTGTCCAAGCGCGGCCAGATGATCATGGACCCCGTGGTGATGATCGTGCAAACCGTGGATGCGTACTCCGACCACAAGGACTACGCCCACAAGCTGGAGCACCTTATGGGCATGAAGGCCTCCGATATCGGCGCGAAGGGCATCATCGGCGTCAGCGTGCACGCCGACCTGCCCGAGGTCTGCCGCGTGCTCGGCGAGAACCACTTGAAGAAGGTGCCCGTGCTCGAAGATGGCATCATCGTGGGCGTCATCAACCGCAGCGACATCACGCACTTCAGCATGGAGAAATACCTGGAGGAGCGCGGAGCGTAAGGACGCGCAGGGACGCAATCCCCCGCGAAGCGACGATCGGCAACGGCCGCCTGGACACCGAATGAAAACCCGCTTTAGAGACATAAGTCCGAGAGGCTTCGGCAAGCGACCCCCCCTGAACGCAAAACTCCCGCTACCGCGCAATTCAATTTGCGGTAGCGGGAGTTTTTGCAACCTAGGCCTATATGACCTATACGGCAAGGCCGACCGTCAAATGCATCATGTAGAACGCGAAACGCATGATGAAAACACCGGCGAACACCAGCAGACACGAGACAAGCAGGCGAACAAGCACGCGCTTGGAGAATGCAAGCTCGCCCCCGCCGTGCGCCACCGCTTCCCTCGACACAGTACGCATCTTGAAGGCGGCAAGCACGCAACCGGCAAAGCACATCAACGCGAACGCCAGCAGCATCGTGTGGTAATGCGGCACAAGATCGGCCGCCGCGACCACCGAATTCGCAACGCCGCCTAATTGCCCGCCCTGCACGATATACACAACCGTATTCGCCGCAAGCGCAACGAAAGGCGCCGCCATCAGCATCAGGCCGAAACGCCCCGCAAGCGCGCGCCATTGGGCGGCATACAGCGTGATTGCCGCCAGCAAAGGGCCTCCCATCAGGGCATTCAACCATAACGAAATCGGAACCGTAGGCAGGCTCCAAGTGACGATGGTGTCAACGGAATACGCAAGGGACACCATCGTCACGAACACGACGCCCATTGCCGCGATCAACGCCAGCAGCAGCCGCTGCAACCATACGAGAGGCTTGACGGAAAACGAATACAGCCAATACAGGCCGCTGCATGCCAACAATCCCACCGCACTGACGACTTCGTTCGAAAGAGGGCTGGAGCCGACGTGCAGAAACACATACAGCGCATTGGCCGGGTTCCCAAGATGCGTGGCCGACGCGACAAGCCCCACCATGGCGACCACAAGGGGGATGCACATAAACGTGCTGATGCGCACCCGCATCGCTGATTCGAACTTCGAGAGCAGCAGCACCGCCGCAACCAAGACAAGGGCGACGGCGCCCGAAGGCGCAAGCGTGGTGAACAGCACCAACGTCACCTCGCTCAACGCGGTATCGAACCCGGAAATCATCAGCTCCCTCCTCTTTGCAGCACTGCACGATGCAAAATGCGCACAACACCCGCATGGTCCGGCGCGTCGCTGCAGGCTGACGCACCGGACCAACGATTCCCCAGTATTTTAACGATAGAAGCGAGGCACGACGACCTTCAACCCCAGCGTCTCCTGAACGCCGTCCAAGCTTGCGCGCGTCAAGCGAGCCAGCCCTTCATAGAAAGGATGCTCGGCGGCATCGGCAAGCTCGTCCAGGAAATGCCCCGCCCACGTCAGGAAGTGAAGGCTCAGGAACTCGCCCAGGTCGGCGGGCTGATTTTGCGCAAGCCATGCCATAAGGGCGAGCATAAGCCCGATATGGTCCTCCGGGGTTTTCTCGTCAGCGGTTCGCGCAACGCCATGTTCGCGCATCCATGCGCGCAGCTCAAGGGTAGTCACGCCGAACACCACGCACTCCCGGTCGGTGTACACCGAGCCCCACGGCGGCGCCGGCTTTGCGGCCGGGCCGATGAACAAACGGCGATACTCCCACGTCAGATCATCATCCGCGGCAAAGGCACCGCCCTCTCCGGCAACGCGGCTCGGCGCCAGGCCCTCGACCATCATTGCCAGATAACGTGCGGCCTCTTCCCGGCCGGCAAACGGCCATTCCGCGCCAGCAGTCCGTGCATCAAGCGCAGCGACCGCCGCAAACTCGGCCTCTGCAGAGCCCGTTCGCGGGTCCTGCAGGAAGAACGGGGCCAGGGTGTTCCCCAAAAACGCAACGCCTTCAAACATCGCAGCATCAAGACCCGTCATGCGATCCTCTCCTTATCGCTTAAGGCATCCATCATAAGGCAAAGGGCGCGCCCGCAAACCGGACGCGCCCCGAAAAGCATCGACCCTCAGCGGTTAGCCGACGTACAGGCCAACGCTCAGCTGCACCGCATAGAACGCCAGGCGAGCAGCGAACACACCCACGATCGCCAGCACCGGAGCCGCAGCGGCAAGCGCCGTGGACTTCGAGTTGCGCAGAGCCATGAAGGCGGCGGCTGCGGCAGCGACCATGCACACCACGCCGATCCACATGGGAGCAGAGGCGGCGGCAACCAGGTCCGCGCCGTCGACCAGCGCGTTGCCCATGCCGGACACGCTCATGACCTGCACCAACAAGCCAGCCACGCCAAGGACCAAGCCGATGACCAGCACCACCAGCGCCGCCATCTTGAAGCCACCCTTCGCAGCGTCCTCAAGCGCACCGGACAACGCCAGCACAAGTACGCCCAGGGAAACGCCGCCCAGCAGGCTGAAGCCCAGCACGGCAACGGGAACCATCGGGGTGTTCCAAGAAGCGATGGTCTCCATCATGTAGGCAGCGCCCGTGAAGCACGCGAACACGACCGCCATGACGGCAACGACGGCGGAAAAGCCCTTGCGAGCACCCTCGCCAAGCTTGCCGGCGAGCGCCACGATCCAGTACACGATACCCAGCACAGCGAACACGACGCCAGCGAGCAGCTCGTTGGACAGCGGGCTCGCGCCCAGGCCGGCGAACACGCCGAACGCATGCATGGGGCTAGCCAGATGGAAGAACGCGCAGATGAAGCCTGCCACCAACACGACGACCGGGATGGTGGTCATGCGGTCGATCTTCTTCAGCTGCTCATCGGAGAACTTCGTGGTGAAGAAAGCCACGGCCAGCGCGATGAACGCGCCCGCGCCGATAGGCGCCAGCGTGGTGAACAGGGCCAAAGGCAGCTCTGCCATCATGCTACATCACCTCCAGGGGATTGACGACCTTGCCGTTCTCGTCACCAGCGGGCAACGCATCGGCAGAAGCCTTGATGTACAGGTTCGGTTTCGTGTAGGTGGGCTCGGGCAGGGGCGCGATGTTCCCGCGCTCGCCCAGCTTGGCCATTTCCTCGATCGTGCCGAAATCAAGCGCACGAGCCGGGCATGCTTCCACGCACACCGGCTTCTCACCAGCGGCAACACGCTCGGCGCAGCCGTCGCACTTCACGCTGTGGCCCTTTTCGCGATCGACCTTCGGAGCGTTGTGTGGGCACGCCATATGGCAGTAGCCGCAGCCGATGCACTTGTCGACGTCCACGGACACCAAGCCGGTTTCGGGGTCTTTGTGCATTGCGGTAGTCGGGCACACCTTGGTGCACGCCGGGTCATCGCAGTGATTGCACGACATGGACAGCGGATAGCTCACGCAGCTGCTGGTGATGCAGCCGTTCGCATCGCGCTCGGTCGTGCCCAGCGTCACCTCGTACACCTTGCGGAACGCGGTGCCGACGCTCAGGTCCTTGAAATCCTTGCAGGCCATCTCGCAGGTTTTGCAACCCGTGCAGCGAGTGCCGTCGAAATGAAATGCGTATCGAGTCATCTCTTACTCCTCTCGTACCCGCTGCCTTTACGCCTTCACGACTTCGCAGATGTTGGAATGCTGCGGATTGCCCTTAGCCAACGGGCTCGGGCGATGCGTAGTCAGCGTGTTGATGCTGCCGCCCTTATCCAGGCGAGCCTTGTGGTCGGAAGAGGACATATCCGCATCGTGCCACGCACCCTGGGAAATGGCGACCATGCCCGGGATAACGCGCGGCGTGACCTTCGCCAGCAGCTCGATGGTGCCGAACTCGTTCTTCACATGGATGGTGTCGCCCTGCTTGATGCCGCGAGGCTCCGCATCTGCCGGGTTGATCCATGCCTCCTGCGGGTTGACCTCCTTCAGCTCCTCGATGCCACCCCAGGAAGAATGCAGGCGACCGCGATAGTGGAAGCCGCCCAACGCCAGCGGATACTCGTCGGTGGTCGTTTCCACGCCATCCCACTCGGGGATGTACGCGGGGATCGGCGCCAGCGTGTTCAGGCATGCAAGCGTATCGCCGTCGGTCAGCTCCCAGCCTTCGGTGTCTTTCAGCAGCTTCTCGGAGAAGATCTCGATCTTGCCGGAAGGCGTGGTCAGCGCGTTGGCCTCGGGATCATCGCGGAACTTTTTCATGGAGATGGTGGGGGCGTATTCGCGCGTGTACACGCCCATCTTCACCGCTTCATCCCACGTGGGCAGCTTCTCGTCCTTCTCGCGGGACTTCTCGTACAGCTCCTTCATCCACTCGAGCTCGGTCTTGCCCTCGGTGAACTTGTCTTTGACGCCAAACTTGTCGGCGATAAGCTCGCACATCTCGTAGCAGGTCTTGCGCTCGTACTTCACGGACGTAGCAGGGGTGCCGGTGATGACATAGCCCCAGTTCGAACCCGTGGCAATCTGCGAGTTCTGCTCGAAGCGGAACATGTCGGGCAGGATGACGTCGGAGTACTTCAAGGAATCGGTCATCACGATGTCGATGCCCAGGATGAACTCGCACAGCGACTCGTCCACCAGGATGTCGTGCGCGTAGTTGATGTCGCCATGCTGGTTGGTCAGGCAGTTGCCCTCGTAGTTGATCATGTACTTGATACCGGTGTTCAGTTTGTCGACGTATTTCACGCCCCAGTTCTTGGCCGTCATGTCCGCGCCATGCTTGATGGCGTCGGTCCACACGAAGCACGAGATGGAGGCCTTCACCGGATTAGTGCCCGCCGGCAGGGACTGCAGCGTCGGGCTGTTGCGCGCCTCGCGGCAACCGTTGTTGGTGCCCGCCAGGCCGACCTGACCGACCAGGCACGGCAGGGCCATGATGGACCAGGACGTCCACTCGCCGTTGCTGCGACGCTGCGGGCCCCAGCCCTGGCAGACGAACAGTGGCTTGGTGGTGCCGATCTCTTCAGCCAGCTCCTCGATCTTCTTCTCGGGGATGCCGGTGACCTTGGCTGCCCACGCCGGCGTCTTCTCCACCTTGTCGTAACCCGTGCCCATGGCATAGTCGAAATAGGACATGTTCTTGCCCTTGTACGCCTCGGGCATGGTCTGCTCGTCAAAGCCCACGCAGTAGGTGTGCAGGAAGTCCATATCGCACATGTCGTGCTGAATCAGGTAATGGGCGATACCTGCGACCAACGCGGCGTCGGTGCCGGGGTTGATGGGCAGCCACTGGTCGGAATGGCCCATGATGGAGTCGTTCATGCGCGGATCGATCACATAGATCTTCGCACCTGTCTTCTCGCGCAGCTGGACCCAGTCGTAATGAGTGGTCAGACCGCCCTGGCGCGTTTCGGTGGGGCTCGTGCCGAACATGAGGATGAGCTTGGCATCCTCGGCGTTCTTGAAGGAGCTGCCGCCGTTGTTCTTGGAGCCGTACATGTAAGGGGTGATGGGCCGTGATCTGGGCAGTGGAATAATCGCCGTAGCGATTCAGGCTGCCGCCCAGCATGTTCAGCAGTCGAATGAACGGGCGAGCGGTGGTAGCGGAAACACCGGTCGCATACGGCAGGTACACAGCCTCGTTGCCATACTTCTCGATGACTTCTTTGAGCTTCGTGGCCGCCAGATCGATAGCCTCGTCCCAGGAAATGCGCTCGAACTTGCCCTCGCCGCGCTTACCGACGCGCTTCATAGGGTAGTTGATGCGATCGGGATGGTTCATCCAACGACGATACGTACGACCGCGCAGGCACGCACGGGGCTGCGGGTCATCGAACCCGGCGTCCTTGCTCGTGCAGGTGTCCACCCACACAACCTCATCGTCCTTCACATGGAACTTCAGGCTGCAGCGGCCCGGGCAGTTGATGGCGCAATGGCCCCACGTGATCTTCTCCTCGGACTCCGCGAGCGCCGGCTCGGTTGCGCCGAACGGGTTCGCACCCGTTGCAGCGACGCCGCCGACGGCAGCCAGGGCACCCAGCGCACCCGTCGACTTGACGAACGTGCGGCGGTTCATGCTTGGCATGTCTTGCATTGCCTCCCCCTTCATTCTTTCCTACTTCGCCCCACCGAAACGACCGCGCTGACGCGCGCCGCGGCGTGGCATACTCCTTGCACGGCCCTTACGCCGTGCGCAACCCCTGCTTCCTTGGTTCGGGCTCGTCTACCCTCCAAGCGCATTTGGTGATGAAACCTTATCGCCTTGCTTGCCCCGCCGTGTCACATAAAACGTGCGAATTTCGCGTTTAACCAGGTCACAGGCTATCACCCATTACAGTATGTGACAGCCTGCACGCTATTGCGCGCTATACTGTTTATAGGAGCCGATTTCGCAGCAGCATCCGCAAAATCACGCAAGGGAAGAGCGCTTTGACCGCCCGTCGTCCGCCTCTGCGGACGAGTAAACGGCAGCGCCCGACGACGAGGACTTCCGTGGCACGTACATCCTTCTCCAACATAGCCCGCACATTCAAACCGAACACGGCATCGCTTGGATACGCGTTGTTCCTTGCCATCAACGCAGCCGGCGTATGGGGCGGAGTGTTCCCGTTTTTGCCCATGAACTTCCAAACCTCGGAGGTCATGTTCTGGTTCTTCTTGATGCAATCGCTCGTGTTCTCGCTGTGCTACCTTGCCAGCGCCGTCGGAGTGTACTACTTCCCCGGACCTACGCGCCGCTTCATGGTGATGCTCGCAAGCGCGCCATACCTGCTTGGCTGGTGCTGCCTTATCGGAGCCATATACTTGCACGGCGTCGCTCAAGCACTGGTGATCGCCGGCGGCTCGCTTCTAGGCTTAGGGTCGGCCGGCTTCTACATGCTGTGACAGCGCCTGTTCGCCAGCTTCGACGCGGACCACGGCAACCATGATCTGATCCTTGGCACCGCCTATGGCGCCCTTCTGTATTTCGCGCTGTACGCCATCCCGCAAGCCGTGACCGCATTCCTCATCCCGCTGGTGTTCATGCCGCTGTTCGCGCTCGCCATCGTGCTGAAAAGCCGCCAAATCGACTTGCGGCAACCCATGTTCGAGGACGTTCCGCGCGAGCACCCGCAGGTGTATCGCCGCGTGCTGCGCGATTACTGGCGCAGCGCCTTGTGCGTCGGCGCCATCGCATTCTGCACCGGCGTCATGCGCTCGCTTGCAATTGGCGATCCGCGGGTCGGCAGCCTTGTGAATCTGCTGTCCATGACGGGATGCCTGGTTGCAGGCGTCGGCGTTTTGGTGCTCTGGCAGTTCAAGAATGTCCACATGAACGTGACCAACGCCTACCGCATCGCCTTCCCGTTGCTCATCACCTCGTTTCTCGTGCTTCCGTTTTGCAGCGGAGGCTACGCTCGATGGCAGGCCGCCATCCTGTATGCGGTGTACAGCGTGGCAATCGCTCTCATGATGATCCAGTGCGCGCAAGCATCGCGCGATCGCGGCATCAACCCCGTCTTCATCTACGGCTTCTTCGCTGGCATCGTATACGCGCTGCATGATGTCGGATTCCTTGCCGGCACGTTCGCCGAACAGATACGCGTCATCGGCATGCAGCCCGATGCCGTGGTCGCGCTTGTGGCGGTTTATTTGCTCGGTCTCATGTTCTTCATCGGGCAAGGCGGCTTCAAGCGAGCATTGGCCGCAAGCCAGGCGGAGGATATCGAGCTTGTCGCTGGTGCTCCCCTGCAAATCGGCAATATCAACGAACGTCAAACCGACCTTGATGAGGCTGAACCGGAAAGCGAGGCGCTCTCCGCGGCAAGCATTGAATGCGCCAGCACCGGCGTTTGCCCCTTCGGCGCGCAGGGTCCTTCCCTGTTCGAAACGAAACCCATCGTCATCGCGCGTACGGAAAGCGAAGATCGCACGGCAACCGGCGAATCCGCAAGCCCCCTTGGCAGCGGGGCCTCCCCCGCCGACGCCGCAGAACGAAGCCAAGCGCACGACGCCGATGCGCCCAACTATCAGGACCGACTATCGAAGCAGGCGGCGCTGGTTCGGCAGCATTACCGCCTATCCGCACGCGAGACTGAGGTCATGGAGCTTATCGCCCGAGGCAATACCGTGGCGCGCATCGCCGAGCAGCTGGTGGTTTCGGAAAACACCATCCGAACCCACAGCAAGCACATCTACGCCAAGCTGGATATCCATAAAAAACAAGAGTTGGTCGATTTGCTGGAAACGTTCAATCCAAAAGACCTGGAAGATTAGCCCCGAGCGAACGGCGGCCGCACATTCTGCGCGGCCGCCTTGCCTTAGTTCGTCACATCTCCGCTTTGGT
>OLPV01003097.1_pt1 | contig 10212 bp, 8 predicted proteins | sample 1671961 | NCBI WGS metagenome assembly OLPV01 (sample SAMEA3136630, study PRJEB25190) | human gut metagenome | biome: human gut; feature: human-associated habitat; material: faeces | place: Austria | collected 2013
AACTTATTCAGAGGGGGGAACAGAAGGAAAATAGGGGGAGACAGGCTGAAAGCTGTGTTTAGAAAAAGTTTACTTGAGGGCAAGAAGATTCTGTTTTATAATATAGGGTAAGTAACCGGAAGTACATAGGAGTGACAGGTGGTTTCGGGGACAGTGTCTCATAAAATGTGGGATGAGAAAGGGATAAACGGATGTCAGAAGACAAGGATTTACTGGAAAAAGAAAAGCAGGGGCGGGAGGCTTCTGATGAAAATATGAAGGAAGATGAATACGAAAAAGTCTGTTTCCTGTGTCGGAGACCGGAGAGCATGACAGGACCGATGATCACGCTTCCTCAGAATATACATATTTGTACGGAATGTATGCAGAAAAGTTTTGATACCATGAATAACAGCAATATGAATTACGGGGAGCTGATGAGCCACATGCCCAATATCAGCATGATGGATCTGTCGAGTATTCCGAATCAGGTATCAGAGAAACAGAGAGTGAAGAAGAAAAAGAAAACGGAAGAAAAGAAACAGGAATTTACCATGAAGGATGTTCCGCCGCCACATAAGATCAAAGAAAAACTGGATGAATATGTGATCGGTCAGGAACATGCGAAAAAGGTGATTTCGGTTGGTGTGTACAATCACTATAAACGAGTACTCAGCGCAGAGCAGAAAAATGGTGAAGTAGAGATTGCAAAGTCCAATATGTTGATGATCGGACCGACCGGAAGTGGTAAGACTTATCTGGTGCAGACGCTGGCGAAACTGCTGGATGTGCCACTTGCTATCACGGATGCGACTTCGCTGACGGAAGCAGGTTATATCGGTGATGATATCGAAAGCGTAGTTTCCAAACTACTTGCGGCAGCAGACAATGATGTGGAGCGGGCAGAGCATGGAATTATCTTTATCGATGAGATCGATAAGATTGCAAAAAAGAAGAATACGAACCAGAGAGATGTCAGTGGTGAGGCAGTACAGCAGGGGATGTTAAAGCTTCTCGAGGGCAGTGATGTGGAAGTGCCGGTGGGAGCGAACAGTAAAAATGCCATGGTACCACTGACTACAGTGAATACCAGCAATATTTTATTTATCTGTGGCGGTGCATTCCCGGATCTGGAGGAAATCATCAAAGAACGGTTAAACAAAAAGGCAGCAATTGGTTTTCAGGCGGATCTGAAAGATAAATATGACAATGATAAAAATCTGTTGAATAAGGTAACGGTGGAGGATCTGAGAATGTTCGGTATGGTACCGGAATTTCTTGGAAGACTGCCGATCATTTTCACATTGCAGGGACTCGATGAAGACATGCTGGTGAAGATTCTTAAAGAGCCACGCAATGCAATCCTGAAACAGTATGAAAAACTACTGGAGATGGACGAAGTCAAACTGGAATTTGAAGAAAATGCGCTGCGTGCAATCGCAAAAAAAGCACTGGAAAAAGATACCGGTGCGAGAGCACTGCGGGCGATTCTGGAAGAATACATGCTGGATATCATGTATGAGATTCCGAAAGATGACAGCATCGGAGAGGTGATCATCACCGAAGAGTATATCGAACACATCGGTGGTCCGAAGATCCTTCTGAGAGGACAGGAACCGCTGTTGTTGCAGTAAAAAGGATACAAATGGGGTTAATATGTAAGGAGGTATGACTTATGAACGAAGATTTATTTGGAAGCATCAAACAGACGATCACAGAGACCGCAGGAGCTGTGGGAAAGAAAACAGAGGAATTTGTTGAGACACAGAAGATGCGAAACAAAGTGCGGACACTGCAAAGAGAAATTCGGAAAAAATATGCGGATGTCGGTGAAATTGTGTATAAGCGCTATGTAGACGGAGATACCATGGATGAAGAACTGACCGGTCACTGTGAAGTGGTGATGGGTCTGCAGAAAGAACTGGCAGAGTGTAAAGAGAGCATGGCTGCAAAACAGGGAAAAAATGTATGCCCTGCCTGTGGAATCTCCAATCCGAAAGATGCCGTATTCTGCATGTACTGCGGTACGGAACTTCCGGGGGAAGAGGAAGAAAAAGAAGAGGAATGGTTTACCCAGGGACCGGTAGAGGAGACGGAAGACCAGGAAGAGAAAGAAGGCGAAGAGCCGGAAACAGAAGTTGAAGAAGAAACCGAAGACCCCCAGGAAGAAACAGCGCCGGAACAGGATGCAGAGCAGGAAGTATGGGATGCCTGTGCACAGAAGGAGGACGGCGATGAAGAGTGAAGAAAAACTGGATCAGTGTTATGAGGCAGTGAAAGATCAGCTCCCATTTGTACCGAAACTGGCGCTGATCCTCGGATCCGGTCTGGGGGATTATGCAGAACATGTAACAGTGGAAAAAACCATTCCATATGAGAGCATCGAAGGATTTCCGCGGTCTACGGTAGCCGGACACAAAGGACAGTTTGTATATGCAAAGGTAGAAGGGGTACCGACCGTTATGATGCAGGGGCGGGTACACTATTATGAAGGCTATCCGATGCAGGATGTGGTACTTCCGGTGCGTCTGATGAAGAAAATGGGTGCGGAGATCCTGTTTCTGACCAATGCCGCCGGTGGTGTCAATGAGAACTTCCATGCCGGGGATCTGATGATGATCACCGATCAGATTTCAAGTTTTGTACCGTCTCCGCTGATCGGAGCCAACAGAGAAGATCTGGGACCGCGTTTTCCGGATATGAGTGAGATTTACCGGAGGGAGTACCGGAAGATCATCCGGGAGAGCAGCAAAGCGTTGAACATTGATCTTCAGGAAGGAACGTATCTGCAGTTTACCGGTCCGGCGTATGAGTCTCCGGCAGAGATCCGCATGGTACGGACACTGGGGGCAGATGCAGTGGGAATGAGTACCGCGTGTGAAGCTGTCGCAGCCAACCATATGGGAATGAAGATCCTGGGAATTTCCTTTATTTCGAATCTGGCAGCCGGCATGAGTACACAGCCGCTGTCCCACAAAGAGGTGCAGGAAGCCGCCGATCTTGCCGCACCGAAATTCCGTGCGCTGGTAACGGAAGTGATCCGAAGAATCGGTGAACATGAAAAGTCAGAATAGTATAGAAAAAGGGGAGAAAAACGGAAGTTTTTCGCCCTTTTTTCGGTTATGATGAGAGTATCTGGTGTTTGGCAAAAACACAAAATGATAAATGTAAAAGGGAGAGATAAAACTATGGAAAAAAGATGGTGGAAAGAAAGTATCGTATATCAGATTTATCCGAGAAGTTTTAAGGACAGCAACGGAGATGGAATCGGTGATCTGAACGGTATCACAGAAAAGATGGATTATCTGAAAAAACTGGGAGTGAATGTCGTATGGTTATCACCGGTATACCAGTCTCCGAATGATGATAATGGATACGATATCAGCGATTATCGTGCGATCATGACCGAGTTCGGAACCATGGAAGATTTTGACCGGATGCTGGCAGCAGCACATGAGCATGGAATTAAAATCGTCATGGATCTGGTAGTCAACCATACCTCCGATGAACATCCATGGTTTATAGAGAGCAGAAAGTCTAAAGACAATCCATATCGCGACTATTATATCTGGAGAGATGGAAAAGATGGAAAGGAACCGAATAACTGGGGCTCCTGTTTCTCCGGGCCGGCATGGGATTATGATGAAGAAACGGATATGTATTATCTGCATCTGTTTTCGAAAAAACAGCCGGATCTGAACTGGGATAATCCAAAAGTCCGAGAAGAAGTATTTGACATGATGAACTGGTGGCTGGAAAAAGGAGTAGATGGATTCCGTATGGATGTTATCAGCCTGATTTCCAAACAGCCGGATCTGCCGGATGGAAAGCCGGGAATCAATGGATACGCAAGCTTTAATGAGCCGGCAAACGGTCCTCATGTCCATGAATATCTGCAGGAGATGCGTGAAAAGGTATTAAACAATGCGGATACCATTACCGTAGGCGAGTGTTCCGGTGTGACTCTGGAAGAAGCTAAAAAATACGCAAGAAGCGATGAAAAAGAGCTGAATATGGTATTCCAGTTTGAACATATGGATGTGGATGCTGATGCGGATAACAAATGGACCGATAAAAAGATGGATCTGCGCGAGATGAAAGCTGTTCTGACCAAATGGCAGAAAGGTCTGGAGGATATTGCCTGGAACAGTCTGTTCTGGGAGAATCACGATCAGCCACGTTCGGTATCCAGATATGCCGATGATTCCGCAAAATATCATGATGTATCTGCAAAGATGCTGGCAACTTGTATTCACATGATGCAGGGAACTCCTTATGTATATCAGGGAGAAGAACTTGGCATGACGAACGTTCCGTTTACATCGATCGATCAGTTCCGTGATCTGGACAGCATCAATGCTTACAGAGAACTGGTAGAAGAGCAGCATGTATTTACCGCGGAAGAAATGATGCGTTATCTGTGCCGTAAGAGCCGCGACAATGCGAGAACACCGTTCCAGTGGGATGACAGTGCTTATGCAGGATTTTCCACTGTAGAACCATGGATCATGGTCAATCCGAACTATAAAGAGATTAATGCGAAGAAACAGGTCGACGATCCGGAATCTGTATTTAATTATTACAGAAAGCTGATCGCACTGCGAAAAGAAAAAGAGATCATCGTATACGGAACTTATGATCTGTTATTGCCGGAATCCGAAGAAATCTATATGTATACAAGAACATTGGGAGAGGAAAAACTGTTGGTGGTATGTAACTTCAGTGAAAAAGAAGTAGCAGTAGAGATTCCGGAGGAATTCCGCAAGGGAAGTTATCTGATCGCAAACTATCCGGAAGGAGAAATCAAAGAACAGATGACGATTCGCCCGTATGAAGCATTTGTGCTTGAAAAATAAAAGGAAACTGTGAGGGTATTGAACAGTTATAATAAGAGATGAAAGAAAAGGTCGCTGTGTTTACAGAAAAACGTGAATGCAGCGATCTTTTTGCGATTGCAGAAAATAAATATAGAACAGAAGTCAGTCTGTACAAAGACAAAAAAATAGTGCAGGAAGCGGGACTTGAACCCGCACGATATTGCTACCACAGGCACCTGAAGCCTGCGCGTCTGCCAATTCCGCCATTCCTGCACAACTTTTATTATGAAGTTTTGTTGCATCTCAACAACATAATGTACTATACATGAAAAAACACTGGTTGTCAACAGCTTTTTTGAAAAAACATAGAAAAATATAGAAAATAGAGAACTTTTATGAAATGCGTAATTGAATAATGTATTCTGACGATTCGCGGAAATTAACTGTAAAAACATTTTCTGACAGGAAACAGACAAACAAATATCGGTAACTAACACAAGTAATAGTGAAAACTGTTTTTATATTGTTTAATATAATTATAGAGAAGGTAAGGTCAATCATAGAAAAAGTTTTGCAGAAATGAAGGGAGGAAGCTTTATGATGTGGAAAAAAGTTATTAGCATGCTGCTGGTCGCAGCTATGCTGGCGATGCCTATAGGCTGTGGAAAGGACGGAAACAAGGATAAAGATACAACTTCAGGAGTAGAAACGACAGATATCGGAGACGATTCTGCCGAAACGGATGCTCCGCCAAAAACACCGGTACCAAAGGAGGACAAAGAAACCAAAGAATCAGATAAAGACACGGATACCGAGAACGAAACAGATTTCTCGGACGATGATTATGAACCGGCACAGGTTACGAAAAAAGAATATGAAACTATGTCTGCTCAGGATCTGATAGATCGTATCAAAGACGTGAAAAATATCACAGAAGACGAAGCACTGGCACTCTATTCTACATATGCTTATACAAACTATACAGAAGACTTTTATAGCAGAGAAGAAAATATTACCGATGAGGCTTTCAAAATCCTCAAGGATGATGGCTGTAAGATTCCATATACCACAACAATCAGGGATAACATGCTCCACAGTGAAAATGCCAACGTTCGCGCCTATGCATTCACCACGATCGGAGGCCTGTTTGGCACAAGCAGTGAGGAAGAAAAGATGGCAGAAGAAGTACTGGCCAAGGAAACAGAACCTGTAGTATTATTTGCCGCTTTAAGAAGTCTTGGAGGTGCCGTGAGCAATCCGGCGGTTGCAGAGTTCGTTTTGGATATGACCGAGCACGAGAATGCCAATGTCCGGAAACAGGCAGCCCTTGCTATAGGATCTGAATGGGCTATGGGTATTGACGGCATGGTAGATGCCATTCTCAAACTGATGGGGGATGAGGATGAGGAAGTAAGAACGTGTGCATATAAGTATGCCGGAAGACTCCACGATGACCGGGTGATCGATCCGCTGGAGGAAGTTCTGAAGGACAGCAGTCTGGTTCGGTTCCACGATGCGTGCATCACTTCCCTGACCTATATGTGGTATGATTACCCAAGCCATAGATATACCAATGAAAGGGCATATCGCATAACAATAGATTATCTGTCACAGAAGCCACGTAACGGAGATATTCCATATTGGACAACGGTTGGCGCATTCAGAAGTGCTTCCAGCATGGGAACCAGCTATGAAGACTGGAAGAAAGAAGCCACCTATTTTGATGAGGCAGAAATTAATAACCTGATGCTGGATATCGTAGCGGATCAGGATGCAGACAGAAGAGGAAGAGAAATCGCAATGAAATATATCATGGAGCGTGGAGACGATGCTTCAAAAGAAAGCTTAAAGAATATCATGGAAAATATGACCGAGGATGATCCGGGGCAGTTCCTGATGTCCCACACCTATGAAGCTTTGATAAATAAAGAGTAACTATTCAGTAGCCACTGTCCCGCGAGGCGTTTTGGTATGAATACACCAAAATCCCATCACCAAAGGTGATTTTAAATGAATTTTGAATCGTAACTGTGAAGGTACTGAACGGTTACAATAAAGAATAACAGATTACCACATGGGCAATCTGTTCGCAGTACATCGGGAGGGTTCATCCCTCCCGATCTATCTTAGGTGCGCTCGAAATCTTTTATAAAGGGGGAAACATGTGTGAAAAATAAAAATATATTGCTCAGAGCCCTTCTTACAGGAATGCTCTGCATTACATCGCTGACCATATTTACCGGATGTATTGACAAGAAAGACGGAGACGGCATGGTAAATGGAAGGACGGCGGATGGAGAACTTCCGGAGAATGGGGATGCCGAACCGGTTCCCATCAAAGCCAACAAGGCCGGAAAACCGGAAATAAAAGACAGTTCCACTACAGAGGAACCGGAACAGCCGGAAGAACCGGAGACTACTCCAAAACCGGAAAAGAAAGAAGAGACAGAAGAACAGAAAGCAGAGAAGTCTCTGGAAGCTTTCCGCCAGAGCATGGAAGGAACCCTTCAGAACTTTGGAGTGGCCTTTCTTGGAGAAGTGGATGAATCCTATACAGACCGGATACCGGAATGGATCGAAGAAAATTTCCCGGATCTTTCGGAGAAATATCCGTTTGTAAAGATGATTCCTGAAGAAAGAATCATTGGAAACGAAATCGGACAGCTGTTTTGCGTTGTTCCGAGAAGCGGTGATGATCCGGTGGAGATCATAGAACAGAGGATGAACTTTGAGACTTTTGAGATGGATGAAGTAGGGCAGTTGTATTCCTCCGAGACCGGAGAACCATATCTTGTGATGTGTAACGGAGTGGGAGGATATGCTACGGCTATGATCTCCATGGGAACAGAAGCCGGCTACCAGGCAGACTGGTATCCCATGATGGATATGCTTGGACGCGTGGCAATCCCTGTCACCGAGTCGGATGAGCCCCAGGCTAAGGATTTTACGGATTATGCCGCCTGCGGTGCCAGCAGATTTGGAGGATGGTATGGAGATGTCAGTATGGAGCTGAAAGAAAAAGATCTGGCAGACACTAGCTGGGAACTTCAGATAGCGATGGGAAGTACGGATAGTTATGGAAACTATTTTCTGGAATTCCGAAAAGGTGGGAAATTACATATTTCCTGGTGTGAAAGAGAATATGGCGTGGACGAAGAGGACTATGATGATACAGAAACAGAGGCTTATGAAGGAACCTGGAGCTGTTCCCAGGAGAAGGGGAGAACGTATCTGACAATGGAGGCGACACGAACCGGTGGCGAATGGTATCAGAAGGGTGAAGATCCGGTTAGCTGGTCAGAAACATTCTGTGTATATTCTGTATACAGCGGCTCGGGACTGCTTCTGGAAAATGAGACAGAAAACGCCAGCATGCCGTCCAATCAGAATGATACACAGCTTCTGGAGGCTATCAGGACCTATGGATGATGTTTCGAGAAACCGACATGATAAAGATTCAGAGAGTATATAAAGAATGGAAGGAGGGATAGCGATGAGTAGTGTAAAAAATGGTAAGAAGAAAGATATAAAAATTATTCTATTGGGTATTCTGGTGGGACTTGTTGTGTGTGGCGCAGGAATTTATGGTGTGGTCTCAAGCCGGATAGCAAGCCATGAGTATAAAAACAGTACGGATATTCGGGAGGTTTCGGCTGTTGTCGGATATTGCAGAGAAGTCGTAAATAAAGACAAGGATGAGGATGGATATCATCGTGAAAGAGAACTACGGGAATACAGAGTGAAAGTCACTTTTGAGATCGATGGAGAAACCTACCAAGACAGAGACACCGTATACTGCTGGAACGATGAGGAGATCAATACAGGGGACGAGATCGACGTGGAAGTTTACAGAACGTCAAAAGGAAAATATAAGATTGCGCCGGACAGAGATCCCCTGGAATTCTTGTTCTGCTGTGTAGCTATTATCCTTGGGGCAGGTTTTGCAGCGATCTTCATAGCCGAGATGTTCAAGAAAGAACCGGAAAACGGTGAAGAATCAGAAAAAAAGAAAAATAAGGATAAAAATAGAAATAGATAACATGAAATGGGAGGCGACATATGGGACTATCAGATGCATCGTGGTTTGCTGCAACAGTTGCCATTTTGTTAGGGATTTATATCGGTGAACGGATACTGGATATCGATTTTTCTGTTTTTCTGGCAAAAAACCGGAAAAAGGGGAAAATAAAAAGAATGATGGAACAACGCGGCGATACCACTCTTCAAAAGTCAGGGATACGCCGTGATATAAGGAAAGCCTTCGAGAGAATCCTGATCCCCCTTGAAAAAGCAGATAAAAACAGACTTCCCTCAAGAATGGATATGACTTTTCGGAAAAATATCGTAAGACAGATTGATCGACTGAATCAGCAGAAGCTGTGCCGTGAGATTCTGATGACAGACGTGGAAACTCAGCCGGACAATGATTTTGAACGCTGGAACAATGATGGACGAGAATGGAGAGAATCTATCATCAAGTGCAGTGCTCTGGAACGTCTGATTTCCACTGAAGATGGGAAAATCCGTTATGAGAATTATCGAAAACATGCCTATCTTCGGATCCTTCAGTCTCGGCATATCCGAAACTCAGATCGTGTCCAGAAGAAAAAAAGTTATTATTCCACCGTACAGAAAATCATCTGTCCATCCTGTGGAGCGTCGGTGGAACTGACCGGTCAGCAGGTGGTCTGTGAGTACTGCGGAGGTGTGATCCGAAGCGAGTTTTATGACTGGCAGACGGAAAGATTTGAGGTATATGAGCGAATAGGAACAAATCTTCAGCGTGCATTGCTTTTGGCAGGGGCTATGGGAATCGTGTATGTCTGCGTATTTTTGTGCCTGTATATGATCGAGGATACAGAAGTTTCCCTGACAGCCGGTGTTGGTGCAGCTCTTCTGGTTTTTGGGCTGATCCTGGTATCCAATCAGTTTTTCCGAAACAGACAGGAAAAGATGGCGGACTCCATAGTAAGATACTCGGAGAATTATCTCAGGTCCTGTATCGGTGATGCCATTTATAACGAAACAGAATCGGATGAACTGATGGATTATGGAATCGGAAATATCACATTAAAGAAAGTGGTCAACACAGAAGATATTACAAAAATAAAAGTAAAAGTCTGTGCAAGCGAGACCTATTTGCCAGATAGAAGAAATCCATATACGAAAAAAGTGAAGCGAACACTTATCATGCAAAGAGCCCGTTACCCGGAAAGAAGAAGAGAAGACGGCGTTTTCTTCATGGAGAAAGAATGTCCATCCTGTGGAGCCAACTTTGTACCGGATGAGAATCATTGCTGCTCCTTCTGTGGATATAGCTTGAAGAGTGACAATGCCAAATGGATTTTGGTAAAATAGAAGAAAAAAATAGTGCAGGAAGCGGGACTTGAACCCGCACGATATTGCTACCACAGGC
>OLPV01003106.1_pt1 | contig 10198 bp, 10 predicted proteins | sample 1671961 | NCBI WGS metagenome assembly OLPV01 (sample SAMEA3136630, study PRJEB25190) | human gut metagenome | biome: human gut; feature: human-associated habitat; material: faeces | place: Austria | collected 2013
AGATTTTTGCCAGCTCCCTTTACACAAGGGAGCCTTTGGGTGCTCCCGCACCAGTACGGTTTTCGATGGTTCTCTGAAGAACCGGGGGATTGCCACGCCAGTGTGAGCACTGGCTCGCAATGACATGCGGAATACGATAGTTCACGGAATGACCGGGGGATTGCAGCCGGCGGGAATCCCTGGAAGGGGCGAACCGGTGACATGCGTGATAGGAGAGCACTCGCAAAACCACACTTTTGACGATTTAATAACTTTTTAAGAATCCACCCCCTTTCTAATTCCGGAAAAGGATGATATAATAAGCGCAAAAAGAGGAAGAAGGGGCGAAAGACATGTACAACGTCCTGATTTGTGACGATCAGCCGGATATCGTAAACGCGCTGAAAATTTATCTTGCGCCGGAGGGCTACCATCTTTACGAGGCCTACACCGGCAAGGAAGCACTGGAAGTGGTGAAGCGGCACGACATTCACCTGATTCTGCTGGATGTGATGATGCCGGTCATGGACGGCATTACGGCCACCTCCAAAATCCGGGAATTTTCCAACGCGCCCATCATTCTGCTCACCGCCAAGTCCGAAACCGAGGACAAGGTGCTGGGGCTGAACGTGGGAGCCGACGACTATATCACCAAGCCCTTCGTGCCGGTGGAGGTGCTGGCTCGGGTTCGCTCCCAGCTGCGCCGGTATGACCGGCTGGGCAGCAAGCCGGAAACGGTGGAGGGAAACCTGACCGTAGGCGGCGTGACCCTGGACGACCGGACGAAAACCGTCAGCGTGGACGGGGAAGAGGTGGCGCTGACCCCTACGGAATACGCCATTTTGCATCTTCTGATGGCAAATCCCGGGAAGGTCTTTTCCACCAAGGTGCTCTACGAATCCGTATGGCAGGAGACGGCTCTGGGCAGCGAGGGCGCGGTGGCGGTGCACATCCGGCATCTGCGGGAAAAAATCGAAATCAACCCTTCCGAGCCCCGATACCTGAAGGTGGTATGGGGTCAGGGTTATAAAATGGAGGCAACGGTCCGATGAAAAGTCATGGAGTGTTCAAGTTTATTGCCATCGGGCTGTGCGCCCTGTGCCTGCTGAGTGCCTGCGGCGGACTGGCGGGAATTATCTGCCTGTCCGAAGGGGATCTCTACAACAAAACCGTGGACGAATGTCTGGCTCAGAGGACGAATGACTATGCGGAACATTACGCCGCTCAGGTGGCTCTGGAATATGCCGGGAAGATTCTGGGCGGCTGCCCTTCCGAGATGCTCCGGGCGCAGGCCGACGAAATGTATGGCTCCCCGGACTGGTTCTATCGGCTCTATCCGGATTACGGCTATGAGATTCTGGACGCCGAGGGTCGGGTGGTCAGCAGCTACAACCTGGAAAATGCCAAGGCAAACCCCAGCAGCGTTTGCTATAGCTACCCGGAGACGGGCAAGTATATGCACTTCGTAGGCCTTGCGGGGCAGACGGAGCTGGAGGAGACGATGCCCCGGGCGGTGGAAGAAGGGGAGGAATACCTCTATGATGCCGTCCAGCCCATGGGCAGCTATGTGACCCGGATGACCGTGGGCTATCCGGACGGCTCCGAGATTACCTACGGCGGCGGTGAGGGTAAAATCGGCCTGATGATTCACGATGAAATGGGTCGGGTTCTCTTCCGGGGGTTTGAGCCGGAGGGACAGATCATTTCCAATCGCCCCAATTATATTCAGTGCCTGGGCACGGACGGGGAAATGGTTTACGAGGCTTCCTGCGCCGACGTGGATGCGGTGGGTACCCTGACCTACGACGAAAGCGGCTATCTGGTATTCCGGAGCAATGACCCGGAGCCGGAGGTGGTAGTGGAAACCACCGTGGCCGAAACCGTCCCTGAGACTACCGTGGCCGAGACTACGGCGGCCACGGAAGCAACCGGCGAGACCACGGCTACCACCGAAACCGTGGCGGAAACCACCGCCTCCAGTGCCTCCGAGACACCTGCCGAAACCACCGTGTCCCAGACCACGGCGGCAGAAACCACCGTTCCCGGGACAACGGAAGCGACCGTTCCGGCCACCACCGCCCCCACCGTGGCGGCTCAGGAGTCGACCCTGCCGGATACCGAAGTGACCGAGCCGGTGATGATTGACGACAAGCCTCTGAGCAGCTATCAGATCAACCGGATTTCCTACTACGACAGCACCACCGGAGAGGAAGTGACGGCAAAGTACGTCTACGTCACCATGCCCGAGCTGACCGTGCGGCTGTACGTTGATCCCGCCGGCAACGGAAGCGGCGCGGTCTGGAATGCCCTGCGGATTCTGCGCAGCATCCGGGGAATGCTGCTGCCCATCGTCTGTGTGAGCCTGCTCCTGTTTGCGGCCACGGCGGCGTATCTTTGCAGCGTGGCCGGACGGAAGCCCGGTATCCCTGAGGTTCGTGCCGGGGGGCTGAACCGACTGCCCCTGGATCTGTATCTGGTGATTGCGGGAGGCCTGACTGCCGGCTGTATCGCCGGCGGCGCGGCGGTCAGCATGTATCTGATACGAAGCGACCTGACCACCGGCATTGGCCTGGGGGTGCTGCTGATGTACCTGGGCAGTGTGGCCTTTGTAGGCTTCTGCTACGCGGCGGCGGCTCAGCTGAAAACCCCGGATGGCTTCCTCTGGCGCAACAGCCTCTGCGGCCGGTGCCTGAATCTGTGCGTGCGGCTGGCAAAATGGCTGGAAAATATCCTCAGCACCCGAACCTGGCCCTGGCTGGCGCGCCTTGGTAAAAAGCTCTGGGGCAGTCTGGGCAGAGGGGGCACCTGGCTGGAAAAACGGGTGAACCGGATGATTTCCTATCTGCCTCTGGTCTGGCAGTGGCTGCTGGCGGGGGGTGCCTGCGTGGTTTTCTTCGTGGTAAGCCATGCCTCTGTCTGGAGCCTGGCTCTGTGGGCGGCGGTGATCTGCTACGGCGCCTACTGCTTCGGAAAGCTTATGGACAGCGCGGCCCGGATGAGTAAGGGCGACCTGAACATCAAGGTGGACGAGAAGCATATGGTGGGCGTGTTCTGCCAGTTTGCCCAGAGCCTGAACAGTCTGGCGGACGCCACGGTGACGGCGGCTCAGCGGCAGTTCAAGTCCGAGCGGATGAAGACCGAGCTGATTACCAACGTTTCCCACGACATCAAGACCCCGCTGACCTCCATCATCAACTATGTGGATCTGCTGGAAAAGGCACAGACCGAGGAAGAACGGAAGGAATATCTGGAGGTGCTGGATCGCCAGTCCCACCGGCTGAAGAAGCTCATTGACGATCTGATGGACATGAGCAAGGCCAGCACCGGCAACATGAGCGTGTTCATCACCCAGGTGGACGCGGTGGAATCCGTGAACCAGGCGCTGGGCGAGTTTGCCGACAAGCTGGACAGAGCAAACCTGATTCCCGTGTTCCGCCATGAGGAGCCCTTCGTGCCCATGATGGCCGACGGCAAGCTGGTCTGGCGGGTGCTGAGTAACCTTCTGGGCAACGCGGTGAAGTATGCCCTGCCCGGAACCCGGCTGTATATCGACCTGAGCCGTCTGGAGGGCAAGGTGGTTCTGTCCGTGAAAAACATTTCCCGGGAGGAGCTGAACGTTGACTCCGAGGAGCTCATGGAGCGGTTCGTCCAGGGAGACGACTCCCGGAACACCGAGGGCAGCGGCCTGGGGCTGAACATCGCCAAGAGCCTGATGGAGCTGCAAAAGGGGGAACTCCAACTGCTGGTGGATGGAGACCTGTTCAAGGTCACGCTGATTTTCCCGGGTATCTAAGCCTTTCCCTGAGAGGGCGGTGCTCCGTGCAGCGAATCAAAATAACAGTGATTGCCAGTGGCAGTCATACTGCAATGTGCAGGTGGCACGGCACAGCCGTGGTGGATGAGGGTCACTTGCCTCTCCCTATGGGAGAGGTGCCCTGAAAGGGCGGAGAGGGCGGAATTTACCCTCTCAGTCACTTCGTGACAGCTCCCCCAGAGGGGGAGCCAAGGGGATTACGGATTGCGAACCAGTGACGTCGGTCACCGGTTCGCAATGACCTTTTTCCCCAAAAGGACGCTATAATAAACCCAAAAGGAGGAATTCTATGCTGGATACGCTGCTTACTTCCCTGTCCGGAAGCCTGTTTTTCAAAAAGCTCATGGGCACGGTGCTGATTCTTGTAATCGGGGTGCTGGTCATCCGGGTCATCATGCGTCTCATTACCGCGGCTCTGGAAAAATCCCACCTGGAAAAGGCGGCCCACAGTCTGATTCTCTCTCTGGCGAGAGCCGCCATGTATGTCCTGCTGTTCCTCATTGCCGCATCCCAGATGGGCATCGATGTGTCCAGCATTGTGGCGCTGGCCAGCGTCCTGACTTTGGCGCTTTCTCTGGCCCTTCAGAACATGGTGTCCAACCTTATCGGCGGCTTTGTGATTCTGTACACCCACCCCTTCCACAGCGGCGACTATGTGGAAATCGCCGGTCAGGGAGGCACGGTGAAGGAAATCAGCATGACTTACACCGTGCTGGCAACCCCGGACAACCGGATTATTTCCATTCCCAACAGCGCGGTAGCCGCCGCCCAGGTCGTGAACTATTCCAGCGCGGACAGCCGCCGGGTGGAGCTGACGGTGACGGCCTCCTACGACGCGCCCACCCAGAAGGTGCTGGACGCTCTGGTGCTGGCGGGCACCGTGGACAACGCCCTGCTGAATCCGGCGCCTTCCGCGGTGATTGTCAGCTATGACGACAGTGCCATCCGCTACAGCCTGCGGATCTGGGTGAAGCCCGGGGACTACTGGGACGTGTATTTCCAGGTGAATCAGCGGATCAAGGATGTCTTCGACCAGCAGGGCATTGAGATGACTTATCCTCACCTGAACGTCCATCTGGACAAATGAAAAATGCGGGCGGTCAATGACCACCCGCTATTTTTGTTACAGTACCGCAAGCACCGTCAAGATTGCAATGCCCGGCAGACCCAGCACACCGGACACCAGCACGGTGACGGCGTTGATGGGGAAGAAAATCCCCGTAAAGCCCGAGACACTGTTCAGAAGCCACAGGCACACGAAGCCGCAGGCGCAGTGAATGGCGATTTTGAAGCCCAGCTTCAGGGGCATCAGCAGCAGTCGGATGAGCACAATGGCTAAAACGGCGGGAATCAGCAATGTGACAAATGTTTCCATGGGAACCTCCGTATGAATGTGGGCTTTTGGCTAATACTAGCTCCGGACAGCAAGAAACAGAAATTTTGTGACGACGGAATCTCTGTTACATTGTCTGTCAAGTGTGTCGCCGACAAGCGCAGCGGTGTGACGCGAGAAAGGGAAGACAGGGAACGGTCTTCCCGGTACATTATGGCAAACCGCAGGGAAGAATAATACTATTTCTTAATAAAATGATTTCATCATTTTATTTAAGCCGTTTCACGGCAGACCGCCTGGGCGGCGGTAAGAAATGTATTGACTTCGTTTTTTAGCGGCAGTGGCCGCTGGCCGCAATCCTGCGGCCTAATAAAACGCTTTTAAGCGTTTTATTAAAAACTCGTATAAACGCTTTTTTCACGAGCCTTTCTGCTTGCAGGCGTAGAGATAGGCGTTCTGGTAATCCTTCAGTTCCCGGTAGCAAAGCTCCAGTTTCGGAATCACCTGCTCCGGGTAGGTTCCCTCGGCCGATTTCAGCCAGGAAACCGCATCGGCGTATTCCCCAAGGGCCATGCAGGCCTTCCCCCGAAGAAGCAGCCATCGGGGCGTGGTCTGAATCTCGGCGGCATCCAGCAGCCGGGCGGCTCGGCGGGGATTGTCGCCGGTAAGCGCCGCCTCAGCCCGAAGCAGCAGCTCCTCGTCCAGGCTGGGCAGCTGAGCCGTGGCCTTCGACCGGCCGGGCACCCGGCTCAGCAGCAGAAGCCGCCGCCGTTCCAACGCCTGAGCGCAGTAGCAGCCTGGGATTTCCAGGCTTTCCAGCAGGCTTCCGGCGTAGGAGGTCTTGCCCTGCTCCAGAGCCTGCTCCGCCTGACCCAGCCGGGAGAGCACCCATAGGAGCGCCTTTTCCCGGTCATACACCGGGTCGGGGGAGCGGTAGCTCTCCAGTGCAAGGACGGCCTGCGCATATTTTCCCTCGTCATAGAGCCGCCGGGCAGATTCCATGACCGCCCCGTTGGGAGAAAGCACTGCCGTTTCCTCCAGGAAGTAGCTCATGGGCTTTCCCAGCCGTGCGGCCAGGTATTGCAGGGTTTTCATGGAGGGTTTGGCGGCTCCGTTCTCAATTCGAGAGAGCATATTCCGGGTGATTTCCTCGCCGCACAGTGCCCGCTGGCTCAGATTTGCTTCCAAACGCGTCTGACGCAATCGCTGTCCCAAGTCCATGTGCTCGCCCCCCTCGACGTAACTGTAAATTACCTCCCAGTATACCACGGCTGTCGGCTATTTTCCACCGTTACAAAAAATTTATTTGCTATTTCCGCCGGTTTGGTTTATAACTATATGATAGCGATGCAAGAAACGAGAGGAATTTGAGAATTTTATGGATATTTACAATCCTTCCGAAGTAAAAAAGACGGCAGTCCGCCGTCTGCGGGATGTCCAGCAGGGGAAAAAGGTGGCGGCGGTGTACGCCGGGCTGACCCTGGGACTGTCTGCCCTGGTGGTGCTCCTGACCCTGGTGCTGGAACTGCTCATCGACCAGTCCGGCGGCCTGGGGGGTATGGGTCGCAGAACCGTGCTGATTTCCCTGCAAAATATTCTGCCGGTGATCGCGATTCCGGTGAACCTGTGCCTGGAACTGGGCTATCAGGCGGCAATGCTTCGGGCGGCTCGAGGCCAGTATGTCTCACCCCAGACTCTCCGGCTGGGCTTTGACCGGTTCTGGGTGCTGCTGCGGTGCGTCCTGCTGGAGTCGGCAATACTCTTCGGCGCCTGCCTGGGCGCCATTTACCTGGGAAGCCTGATTTTTATGATGTCCCCCTTCTCCGACCGGGCAATGGCACTGCTTCAGCCTGTGCTGGACAGCGCCACGGTGCTGAATCCCCAGATGGTGCTGGACAGCGGAGTTTACGAGCAACTGATGGGCGCCATGGCCCCGGCCTTCGTGCTGTGCCTGATTCTGGCGGCGGTGCTGACAGTGCCCCTGGCTTTCCGGTATCGGATGGCTCAGTACGTCATCATCGACAAGCCGGGCATCCCGGCTATGATGGCCCTGCGGCAAAGCCGGTACATGATGAAGGGCAACACCGGCAAGCTCCTGAAGCTGGATATCAGCCTTTGGTGGTACTACGGCGCAAGCCTGCTTGCCAGAGTGCTCTGCTATGGGGATATACTGCTGGCGATGCTGGGGGTACGCCTTCCCTGGAGCGACACGGTGAGCTACTATGGCTTCTTCGCGGCGTACCTGGCGGTGCAGTTTGCCATTTACTATTTCCTGCGCAACCGGGTGGAGACGGCCTATGCCATTGCCTATGATTCCATCCGGCCCAAGGAGGCGCAGACCGGCGGCGCGGTGCTGGGGAGCATTTTCCGGCAATAAAGTCTGGTGTTATCGGAGCAGAACCGAAAAACGCATGTCATTGCGAACCAGTGGTGCTCCGCGCAACGAATCTAAAATCTCGATGACTGCCGGTGGCAGTCATACCTTAATGTAGCGCAGACTGGTGTGGCAATCCGTACCCCCTTGGCTCCCACTTTGGGGGAGCTGGCGGCGAAGCCGACTGAGAGGGTAAAAATCGCCCTCTCCGCCCCTGCGGGGCACCTCTCCCATAGGGAGAGGCAAGTGACCCTTGTTCGTCACGGCTACGCCGTGCCACCTACACATTATTGTGCAATTGCCAATGGCAATTGATTGATTTGGACTCGCTGCGCATAGCGCCACCCGGAGGGGAAGGCTTTGGGTACGGATTGTGATCTGGAAAGAACTTCTGAACATACGAACATGCGGTGCAGGAATTCTCCTGCACCGCATGTTCGTACTTTACTCTTTTCCGTCTTTCAGCAGGTCTGCCAGGGTGATGCCCTCGAAGAAATCGTTAATCATCCGATCCAGCCGATCCCACATGGGCTTGGCCTCACAGCACTGCTTGCGGGAGCAGGCGGCGGCGCCCTGACTGGTGCAGGACACGGCGGCAAGCCCTCCTTCCGTGAGCTTGAGGATGCTGCCGACGGTGTATTCTTCCGGCTTCCGGTTCAGGCGGTAGCCGCCGCCCTTGCCGTGAACCGCGTCCACAAACCCTGCCTTGGAAAGCGTGGCCATGATGGATTCCAGATATTTCTGGGAAATCTCCTCGGCTTCGGCAATCTCCTTCAGAGGAATGTATTCCTCCCCGCCCCGCTGGGCAAAATGTACCATCACCCGCAGGGCATAGCGACCCTTGGTGGATACGATCATAGGCCTTTACTCGCCGTGAACCTGGGCATGGAGCTGCTCATGATCCATTTCCTCGTACTTCTTGTGATCATAAGGGATATTGTGCTTGTCGAAGTAGTCGGTGAGCGCCTTCTTGATGGCCTCCTCCGCCAGCACGGAGCAGTGCATCTTGTGGGCGGGCAGACCGTCCAGAGCCTCGGCAACCGCCTTGTTGGTCAGCTCCAGAGCCTCGTGAATGGACTTGCCCTTGATCATCTCGGTAGCCATGGAAGAGGAGGCGATGGCGGAGCCGCAGCCGAAGGTCTCGAACTTCACGTCTTTGATGATGTCGTTTTCAATTTTCAGATAGATCTTCATGATATCGCCGCACTTGGCGTTGCCCACTTCGCCCACGCCGTCGGCGTTTTCGATGGTGCCCACGTTTCTGGGGTGCATGAAGTGATCCATTACCTTTTCACTGTACAGTGCCATAGTTTGTTATCTCCTGTTCTTATCAGAAATTGTGTTAAAGAATATACTGCCGTTTGCCTTCCTGCAAATCACGCCACACGGGGCTCATGTTCCGCAGGTACTGGACAACCTCGGGAACCACCTTCAGAATGTGGTCAACTTCCTCGTCGGTGTTGTACTCGCACAGGGAAAGCCGCAAAGAGCCGTGAGCCACGTCGTGCACCCGGCCGATGGCCAGCAGCACATGGCTGGGATCCAGGGAGCCGGAGGTGCAGGCGGAGCCGGAGGAGGCGCAGACGCCATGGGCATCCAGCAGCAGCAGCAGGCTCTCGCCCTCAATGCCCTCGAAGCAGAAGCTCACGTTGCCGGGGAGCCGGTTCACCAGATCGCCGTTGACGGCACTGTGGGGAATCTTGCTCAGCCCTTCGATGAGCCGGTCACGCATGGCGGCCACTCTGGGCATATTTTCATCGATGTGCTCGCAGGAATACTTCATGGCAGCCGCCATGCCGCAGATGCCGGGCAGGTTCTCGGTGCCGGCCCGCTTGCCCCGCTCCTGAGCACCGCCTTCGATGATGTTCACCAGGGGGAAGCCCTTGCGGACGTACAGAGCACCCACGCCCTTGGGGCCGTGGAACTTGTGGCCGGACAGGCTCAGCATGTCGATGTTTTCTTCCTTCACGTTGATGTGCACATGGCCTACGGCCTGGACGGCGTCGGTGTGGAAGGGAACACCGGCCTCCTTGCAGATGGCGCCGATTTCCGCAATGGGCAGAATGGAGCCGATCTCATTGTTGGCGTACATGGTGGTGACGAGACAGGTGTCCGGACGGATGGCGTCCTTCACCTGCTGGGCATGGACGGTGTGACCCTCATGAACGTCCAGATAGGTGACTTCGAAGCCTTCCTTTTCCAGCTTGGCCAGGGTGTGGAGCACCGCATGGTGCTCAAAGGCGGTGGTGATGATGTGCTTCTTGCCCTTCTTGGCGCCGAACCGGGCGGCGGAGATGATGGCCTGGTTATCGGCCTCGCTGCCGCCGGAGGTGAAGATGATCTCCCGGGGCTCACAGCCCAGGCACTGGGCCACGGTGGCACGGGCGGCATCCAGAGCCTCCTTGGCCTCCTGTCCCAGGGTGTGCAGGGAAGAGGGGTTGCCGTAAACCTTGGTCAGGCAGGGCATCATCGCGTCAATGGCAATCTGGCTGGGGGCGGTTGTTGCCGCATTATCCGCGTAAACTCGCATATTTGATTCCTCCAATGGTATTTACCTAGTAATTCTCTAGGTAATATAGCACGACCTACCTACATTGTCAATAGGTAAATAAGAAGCAGCACGACGATTGCATGAATGAATGTTTCGTGAATATTCGTAGGGGGCGATGCCCACATCGCCCCGGGAGTCCCCGTAATT
>OLPV01003109.1_pt1 | contig 10186 bp, 6 predicted proteins | sample 1671961 | NCBI WGS metagenome assembly OLPV01 (sample SAMEA3136630, study PRJEB25190) | human gut metagenome | biome: human gut; feature: human-associated habitat; material: faeces | place: Austria | collected 2013
TCAGGTCATCGATGGTTGCAACGGGCTTGACGGTGAAGAAGTGACGGAAGCCCTCCTCGCCGTAGAACAGGCCGCGAACGGGCAGGCCCAGCTCCTGGGGCTCGTTCAGGAACTCAGGAGCCAGATCGCTGTTGGCAAAGTTCCAGAAGTGAGCGCGGTTGTTGAAAGTGAAGGGGATGGACAGGAGCTTGGACTTGTTGCAGCCGTAGCTGGTCAGAGCGAAAGCAGAGATACGGCTGATATCGATGGAGGTAGAGCCGCCCAGAATAGCGTCCAGAACGTCGTTCTCAGAGCCCAGAACACCGGAAGCCTGCACATCGACGACCACAGAACCGCCGCTCAGCTCCTCGACCTTCTCCTTGAAGTGAGAACCGGTCTGACCAACGATGGTATCCAGCGGGTTGACCTCGGCGTAGACCAGAGTCACCTTGGGATCGCTGGCAGCAGCAGCTGCATCACCGGCAGCAGCAGAAGAAGCTGCGGTAGAGGTGGAAGCAGCGGTAGAAGTGGAGCCGCTCTTAGAACCACCGCAGGCGGTCAGAGCAACAGCAGCGGTAGCTGCACCGGCAACGGCCATAAAGCTACGACGAGAGATCATTTTCATAGGAATCGTCCTCCTTAAATAATTGTGAACTTCTCCGGGCGCACAGGTGCCGGAGCTTTCGTTCATTGACTGTACACACTTTAGCAAATTTTCCGAAACGAAACAAGGGCTTTCAAAAAATGTCCTGTTTTTCGAAAGAATGTCAAGATAGTTTTTGCCATATTGCACAACTGCTTTCTGTCTTGTTTGTGCAACACTGCCGACCTGTTGGATACATTACTGTATTTATGAGTAAAATAACACCCCGAAAAATGTCCGTCCGGGACACTTCTCGGGGTGTTGTTTCAACTTTTCTGTATCCGGTCGATCAGTTCCTGCTGGGCAGAGAATTCATCGTACATGGGCTGCACCGCTGCGCGGAAGCGAGCCTTCTCGGCCTCGTCCAGCTCGGTGACGCAGATGCCCCGCTTGCGCATATTCTGCTCTGCGTTCGCCTCCCGCCGCGCCCAGAGCTCACGCTCTGTCTGTGCGCTCTCCCGGGCGCAGGCGCGGATCACCTCCGGGAAGCTTTCATCCAGCGCGGCAAGCTTTTCCATCACCGCCGGGCTGGCCAGCTGCACTTCCGGCACCCGGGTGTGCTCGTCTTTCAGGAAAAAGGGCGCTACCTCGTAGTGCCCCATCACTTCGTAGCTGGGCCAGTTGTTCTCTGCGCCGTCGATCTCGGCATTATGCAGGGCGGCGTATACCTTGCTGTACACCACCTGCGCCGGCTTTGCGCCCAGTGCGGTGATCATGTCGCTCATCATGTCCGACTCCTGCACCCGGATGGTCAGCCCCTGCAAGTCATCCAGCCCTGTCACCTTTTCCCGGGTGTAGAAGCTGCGCACACCGGCGTCGAACCATGAAAGCCCTACTAAATCCATCCCGTCCAGCATGGCCAGAAACTCGTCCCCGATGCCGCCGTCCAGCACCCGCCACATCTGCTGGGCATCGCTGTACAAATAAGGCAGCTGCAATACACTGAGCTCCGGCTCGTACTCTGCCAGCTGGCTCAGGGACACGCGGGAAAAATCCACCCCGCCAAACTGCATCTGCTGGATGACGCTCTGCTCTGCGCCCAGCTCTGCCCCGCTGTAAACCAGCACCTTCACCCGGCCATCCGTGCGCTGCGCCACAAGCTCGGCAAAGGCTTTTGCCGCTTTGCTGGTGGGGTAGTCCTCCGGCTGGTTCTCGGCATAACGCAGGATGAGCGGCTTCTCCTGCTGTGAAGAAGCAGACTGCGCCGTGCAGCCTGTAACTGCCAGTGCCGGGGCTGCCGCAAGCAGACGCAGCAGCTGACGGCGGGTCACAGCCGCGCCTCCCGGGCTGCCTTTGCCGCTTCCTTCCGGTACTGGGTGGGGGTCATGCCGGTGCGCTTTTTAAAGGTGCGGGCAAAGTAACTGGCATCCTCGTAGCCCACCATGGAGGCCACCTCCGCTGCGGAGCGGAAGGGGTCGGCCAGCAGTTCTTTAGCTGCGTTGATGCGCAGCTCGGTCAGACAGTCCAGAAAATTCATCTTCTGGTACTTTTTGAACTGTGCCGAAAGATACGCCGGGCTGATGTGCAAAATTTCGCTCACACTGTCCAGCGAGAGGTCGGCCATATAGTTATCTTCCATATACTTGCGCACATGATCCATCACCAGTGCGTTGCGGTCGCTCTCCCCTTCCCCGGCGGGGTCGGTCTCCTGCTCCGGGGCGGTTTCCGGCTCCGGGGCTTCCGCCGCCAGCTCGGCCAGACGGCGGCCGGCTTCAATTTGCCGGATGGCGCGGCGGATGGCGGCCTCGGTCTCGTCCGGGTCCACCGGTTTCAGCAGATAATCGCAGGCACCCAGATGCACCGCCTCGTGGGCGTACTGGAACAGGCTGTACGCCGTGATGAAGATCACCTTGCACTCCGGGCGCTGTTCCAGCACCGCGCGGGCAGCATCCAAACCGTTCATGCCCGGCATCTCGATGTCCATCAAAATCAGGTCTGCTTCCCAGAGTACGGCGGTATCGGCGGCTTTGCGGCCATTTTCCGCCATTTCCACCGTCACCTCATGCTCGAACCGGCGCATGACGATATCCGCCAGCGCTTCCCGCTCCATCCTCTCGTCATCCGCGATCAATAGACGAATCATTCCTCAAATTCCTCCTCATTCTCCACCAGCGGCAGATACAGGATCACCGCAGTTCCCCGCCCCAACCGGGAGCGCGCCACCACCCGGCAGCGGGCATCCAGCAACCGTAGACGGGCGGCCACGTTATAAATACCGATATGCTCCCAGCGGGGTGCGGGCTGTTCCAATGCCGTGCGCAGCTGTTCCAGCTGCTCCGGCTCAATGCCCACGCCGTTGTCCAGCACCCGGATGCACAGCAGGCCTTTTTCCCGCAGGGGCACCATGCGGATGCGCACCACGCCGCCCTCTTCCTTGGGGCAGATGCCATGCTTGAAGGCGTTTTCCACGATAGGCTGCAAGATAAAGGACGGCACCATGGTCTCGGTCAGATCCAGCGAGTCCGAGAACGCCCACTCCATCTGCACCCGGTCGCCAAAGCGCACATGGTAGATGGAGTAGTACTCGTCTACAACGCGCACCTCCCGGGAGAGGGGCACCTGTTCATCATTGCTCATCAGGCTGTAACGCAGCAGATGGGAAAGCGCCATGATGAGAGCCTGCGTGCGGTAGGCGGACTCTGTGCCCGCCATCTGCTGGATGACGTTCAGGGTGTTGAACAAAAAATGCGGGTCGATCTGGCTGCGCAGCTGCTGTAACCGACTGCGCTCCATGCGGTTCTGCAATTCCAGCGCCTCGGTCTTTTGGCGGTGCAGTTCCCGCTCGATCTCGTTTTTCTCCTGTAAGGTGTTCACCTGCTGCGCCATAGAGTGTTTCATGCGGTTGAAGGACTCTGCCAGCTGGCCGATCTCCGGCTGCTTGGGCAGCGGGATATCCGGGGTATCGAACTGGCTGCGGCTGATGGCGCGGGAAGCCACGATCATCTGGGAAACTGGGATCAGCAGCCGCATGACCATCAGACCGGAGACGCAGCCCAGCGCCACGCACAGTGCCACCACCACGATCTGCATCAGGGCGATCCGCTCGCCCAGCTCCGAGATCTCGGTGTAAGTAGTCTGGGCGTCCAGAATCGAGGCTTTCAGCAGCTGCATGGTGTACTGGCTCAGATACCCGCCGCAGACCGAGACCTTATTGTAATACAGCTGGGATGCCTTTGCATCCTGTCCGCTGGTAAGGTAGCCTTCCAGCTCCTCCAGCAGGGTGTTGTAGCTGCCGTAGGTGGTCTCCACCGCACCGTACAGCACCCACTGCTCATCGCTGACATTCTGCAAGCCGTCCATGTTAGATCGGATGCGCCACAGCCATGCGTTGCTGGTGGAGCAGGCTGCCTGAAGCTTTTCCAGCATTTCCTCGGTCTCGCCGTTTTCCCAGCGGTACGCTTCCAGAATGCTGATGGAGCTTTCCACGCCGCCCTGAAAGCGGCTGATGGCATTAAAGTTGCTCATCTGGTCGTCCTGTACCTGCTGCACCGCCCGTGCCTGATAGCCGTTCAGGGCAAGCTGCAATGCAAAGGCCGCAAAAAAAGCTGCCAGACACAGCACCATGCGCTGCTTGAGCGTAACGCTGCGCTTCCAGTTACGCTTTTCCATGCAAAGCTTCCCCCTTTTCGTTAAGCTGTATCTGAAAACAAAGAAAATGACGAATATTTCGCAAGCATAAGCGGGATTTAAGGCAAAGAGCCGCAGGAATCCTTTGTGGATTTCAAGGCTGTTTAACGCAAAATCCAGCTGTGCTTGTAGAAATAGACTAAATTTTCGACTTTTCAGATACACCCAAGATAGTACCTTATTCTACCACGCCTTGCGGTCGGTTTGCAAGCCGGATGCACAGCCGCCGGTGCATCTTTTGCTTGCTTCTTGCCGGTAAATGTGGTACTATGCCCAAAAAGGAGGGTAATTTTATGACCCAGAATGTTTGTATTTCCGTTCAGATGGACGAAAAGGGCTTTCGCGATTTTGCATCTTTCGACCTGCTGCGCCACAACAAGGGCTGGCATCGCCCGGCGGTGTTCACCGCCATTCTGCTGGTGTGCGCCGGCATCTGCCTGAGCCAGATCGGCAAGCGGGAGGGTGCCGGGCTGCTGACCGCCGTGCTGGCCATTGTAGCCATCGGTCTGCCCGCCGTATACTTCGGCACCTTTTTTTCGAACCTCTCCAAGCAGATCAAAAAGCTGGGTCTGCCCCGCCCTTTCTACCGGCTGGAACTGGACGCTGCCGGGCTTTCGGTCTGGATGGCCGGTGAGCAAAACAAGGCCGAGCCCACCAACCGCTACACTTGGAACACCGTGTACTGCGCCTACCGCACCAAAGAGGCGGTGTACATCTACGTCCAGAAGAATCAGGCCTATCTGCTGAACGAAAGCATGGATGCTGCATGGAGCCTGCTGGGCAGCACCCTGCCCGCCGCCAGCCTGCACGACTGCCGGAAATAAGGGCACCGGAATAATTATGTTTTTTTCGAACTCCCGGAGCGTCTGCGGACGCTCCGGGAGTCTACTTTTACATAACAATTTTTACAAAACAAAAACCCACGCTGCGGCAAAGCAAAAGCGCAACGTGGGTACGGAAATAGCGTTATAAAGTTTTAACGGGCGAGGGTGTACTTGTGCAGGGTCTTGCGCACTGCGCCGTTACCAGCGTACAGCTCCTTGACCATGCTCTCGATCTTTTCGCCCAGACCGACGGCATACAGGTCCACGCCGAACACGTCGGCACGGCTGTACAGAGCCTTCAGGCAGCTGAAGTCCTGCTCGCCTTCCTTGACCTCCAAGGGGTTGACGATGGCCTGCAGCTCAGCCAGCAGCGGATCGGGAGAGATCTCGAAGGGCTGGCCGTTGTCGTCGATACCCTTCAGGTAGCGGGCATAGCCTGCCAGCACCAGCGGGATCAGCACGAGGTTGGACTTGTCCAGACCGCGCTCCTCGTAAGCCTTGATGGTCTCGCCGAAGCGGATAGCCAGCTTCTGAGAGGTATCGGTAGCGATACGCTGGGGAGCATCGGGCATGAAGGGGTTGGGCAGACGGCGGTTGATGACAGCGCCGATGAACTCGTAGGGGTTCAGAACGCCAGGATCAACGACCACGGGCATTGCCTCGATATAACCGATCTTCTGGATGAAGGAGCGCAGATCCTCGTCTGCCATCTCGGCAGAAATGAGGGTGTAGCCCAGCATGCAGCCATAGATGGACATGGCAGTGTGCAGGGGGTTCAGGCAGGTGCAGACCTTCATCTTCTCGATCTTGTCCACGGTCTCGCGGTCGCAGTACAGCACACCGCCCAGCTCCAGCGGAGGACGACCGTTGGTGTAGTGGTCCTCGATGCACAGGTACTGGGTCTCCTCGGCGTTGACGAAGGGAGCGGTGAAGGTGTGCTTCTCGGTCACGATGGTATAGTTGTCCTCAAAGCCATCCTTTGCCAGCATCTCCTGCACCTTTGCGTCCGGGCGCGGGGTGATCTTATCGATCATGCTCCAGGGGAAGGTGATCTTGGTCTCGTCCTGCACATAAGCCAGGAACTCGGCGGGCACCAGACCCTGCTCCACCCACTTTGCAGCGTAGGCATGGACAGCAGTCTTGACCTTATCGCCGTTGTGAGAGCAGTTATCCATGCTCTGCACGGTCAGGGGCAGCTTACCGGCCTTGAAGCGCTCGTACAACAGAGCGGTGACCTTGCCCATGGCCAGCACGGGGGTCAGGCCGCGCTCCAAATCAGCGGGAGCAACGCCGTAGCCCTTCTCGGTGATGGTAAAGGAGATCATCTGCAGGCTGGGGTTCTGGAAGATCTCCACCAGACGTGCCCAGTCAGCGCCGAAGGAGTAGTCAGCCTTCAGGCTCTCGGTGACGGAGGCGATGACCTTCTTCTCGATCTCGCCGGTGGACTTCAGGCAGACCAGCAGACTCAGGTTATCGTAGGGCTGGTAAGCCTTGTCGATGATCTCGTAGTCAAAGCTCTCGGCCACGATGACGCCGCGGTCATACTTGCCGCTGTTCAGTGCATCGTTCAACACGGCAGCGGGGAAAGCGCGGAAGATGTTGCCGGCGCCGAAGTGCACCCAAGTGGGCTCGGCGTGGGTCTTGGCCTTGACAGCCTCAATGTCGAATTTGGGCAGCTCGTAGCCCTTTTCTGCCCACTCGGCGGACAGATTGCCGTTTTTGATATCAGACAGCTTCATAATCATCAGCCCTTCTTTTCTTCATCCAGACGGTCCAGCAGATCCCAGATACCCAGCATATACTGGATGCCCAGAGCACGGTCATACTTGCCATAGCCGGGGCGGCAGTTGCCGGGGCCTTCCTCCCACAGCTGACGGCCGTGGTCGGGGCGGATGTAGCCCTCAAAGCCGCAGTCATGGTAAGCGCGCATCACCTCAATGATGCCGGTCTCGCCGCAGCAGTCGCGGTGAGCAGCCTCAGAGAAGTCGCCGTTGGGGAAGTGGTGGATGTTGCGGACGTGACCGAAAGCAATGCGATCGCAGTGCTTGCGGATGATCTCGGCACAGTTATTGTTGGGGTTTGCGTTCAGGCTGCCGGTGCACAGGGTCAGGCAGTTGTACGGATCGTCCACCATCTTCAGGAAGCGGTCGATGCTGGGCTCGTCCACCAGCAGGCGGGGCAGGCCGAAGATATCCCAAGGGGGATCGTCCATGTGGATAGCCATCTTGATGTCGCACTCGCGGCAGGTGGGCATCAGAGCTTCCAGGAAGTACTTCAGGTTCTCCCACAGCTTTTCCTTGGTGACAGGAGCATAGGCCTTGAACAGCTCGTCCAGCTTTGCCATGCGCTCCGGCTCCCAGCCGGGGAAGGTCATGTTGTACTTCTCGGTGAAGGACATGATGTACTCAGCCATAGCCTTGTAATCGCCCTTGATCTTGTCCTTCTCGTAGAACAGTGCGGTGGAGCCGTCGCCTACCGGGTGGAACAGGTCGGTGCGGGTCCAGTCGAAGATGGGCATGAAGTTGTAGCAGATGACCTTGACGCCGAACTTGGACAGGTTGCGGATGCACTGCTTGTAGTTCTCGATATACTGGTCGCGGGTGGGCAGACCGATCTTGATGTCATCGTGGACGTTGACGGACTCAACAACATCCATATCGAAGCCGTAAGCGTGGATCTGGTCTGCAACCTTCTGGATCTCGTCGATTTCCCAGATCTCGCCGGGCATCTTGTTGTGCAGTGCCCAGACGATGCTGGTCACGCCGGGGATCTGCTTGATGTCGCTCAGGGTGACGGGGTCATTGCCCTCGCCATACCAGCGCCAACCCATTTTCATAGGCATAGAGAAGTTCCTCCTGTCGTTATTTATCATGTGGCACGCGCAGTACGCCTGCACGCTCTTCTTGCTTATATTCTAATATATCAGTTTTAAAATAGCAATACGCACAATGCCATTTTTTTGTGTTTATTCTTGTATACTTTACACAAAAACGGCAAAATGCCAGTTTTTTAACAAGGTTTTTGGGCAGTGTGCTGCTCTCTTTCCAAGCTTTTCCTGTTCTTGCGGTCAGCACATCGCAACGCTCTGACCCGCCCGGCACAAAAAGCAGCCGGTTGACAATTCCTGTAAAAACCTTTATATTCAAGACACGCAGCGCTCCGCGAAAACTGCCGGGCGCACCATCTGGTTCTATATATAAAGGAGGATCCGCTATGGTTTCACCTGCCAAGTGCATCGCCGGGCGTTCTGTTGCCGATTGGATCGCGGCATACCCCGTGGTCTCCGACCTCTGTGCCCTGAAGGAGACTGCATGGACAAACCCGGACAAGCTGCCCTTTGCACAGGCTGCGGCTGCCTGCCCGCTGACGCTTTCCGACATTGAGGACGCCGCCGCACGGCTGGAGCGGTTTGCGCCCTATCTTGCCGCCGTCTTTCCCGAGACTGCTGCGACCGGCGGCATCATTGAGTCCCCTGTTCAGCCCATTCCCCGGATGCAGAAGGTGCTGGAAGAGCGCAGCGGCACCCGCATTGCCGGGCAGGTATGGGTCAAACTGGACAGTCATCTGCCCATTTCCGGCTCCATCAAGGCGCGGGGCGGCATTTACGAGGTGCTGAAAACCGCCGAGGACATTGCTCTGCACAGCGGGATGCTGCACCTTACCGACAACTACGCCGTGCTGGCAGAAGAGCGTTTCCGCAAGCTGTTCTCGCAGTATTCCATCGCGGTGGGCTCCACCGGCAATCTGGGGCTTTCCATCGGCATCATGAGCGCGAAGCTGGGCTTTCAAGTCACCGTGCACATGTCTGCTGACGCGCGGCAGTGGAAGAAAGACCTGCTCCGCAGCCGGGGCGTCAAGGTGGTGGAGTACGCCTCTGATTACAGCATCGCCGTGACCGAGGGGCGCAAGCTGGCGGCGGGCGACCCCTACTGCCACTTTGTGGATGACGAAAACTCCAAGACCCTCTTTCTGGGCTATGCCGTGGCTGCTCTGCGGCTGAAAAAGCTGCTGGACGCGCAGGGCGTCACCGTGGATGCGGAGCATCCGCTCTTTGCCTACCTGCCCTGCGGCGTGGGCGGCGGCCCCGGCGGCGTGGCCTTTGGCCTGAAGATGCTGTTCGGCGATGCCGCACATTGCTTCTTCGCCGAGCCCACCCACTCCCCCTGCATGATGCTGGGGATGGCTACCGGTGAAAACAGCAGCATCTGTGTGCAGGACTTTGGCATCGACAACCGCACCGCCGCCGATGGCCTTGCCGTGGGGCGCGCCTCCGGCTTTGTGGGCGGGCTGATGCGTCCCTTTATGAGCGGCTGCTACACCCTGCAGGACGAGCGGATGTACACCCTTCTGGCACAGCTGGCAGACGCCGAAAAGCTTTTCCTTGAACCCAGCGCTCTGGCGGGAATGTACGGCCCGGTGCTCACCCAGCCCGGGCAGCTGCTTGGCACTTACACCGAAACCGCCCTGCCCGCCGGTGCGCTGGCAAACGCCACCCATCTGGTCTGGGCCACCGGCGGGAACATGGTCCCCCGGGAAGAAATGCAGCGCTACTACGCAAAAGGTAAGGCGCTGGCACAGCAATAACAAACAAAAGCCGCCTTTCGTGCCTTGCAGCACAAAAAAGCGGCTTTTTATCGTCTTGTTTCAGGAGCAAAGAGCCTTGCGGAAGCTTATTCCGGCAGGTCCTCTTCGTTCTCGAGAGAGTGCCAGACGTTCTGGACGTCATCGTTATCTTCCAGAGAATCCAGCAGCTTGCCCATCTGCTTCAGCTGATCGGGGTCGGTCAGGCGGGTAGTGGTCATGGGCACCATGGCCAGATCGTCGGACAGGATCTCGTAGCCCTTCTCTTCCAGAGCCTTGACCACAGCGGAGTAGTTCTCGGGGTCGGTGGTGACCTCGGCTGCGTCCTCGCTGGCATCAAAGTCCTCGGCACCGGCATCCAGAGCATCCATCATGGCCTCGTCGGCGTCCTTATCCTCCAGAGAGATGTCGATGACACCCTTCTGGTTGAACAGGAAGGCCACGCAGCCCATAGCGCCCAGATTGCCGCCGTTCTTATCGAAGTAGTGGCGCAGGTCGGCAGCGGTACGGTTGCGGTTGTCGGTCAGGGTCT
>OLPV01003111.1_pt1 | contig 10178 bp, 11 predicted proteins | sample 1671961 | NCBI WGS metagenome assembly OLPV01 (sample SAMEA3136630, study PRJEB25190) | human gut metagenome | biome: human gut; feature: human-associated habitat; material: faeces | place: Austria | collected 2013
AACTGAAGTTTTTCACTCTCAAACCTTCAAACAAACAATTCAAAACAGCTTCTAACTCCTACTGAATATTGTGAAATGCTGCGGAATCGTTCAGGGTAAAGGTTTGCCTTCCCCAACAGTTCCTCATTATGGTGCGGATGGTCAGGCGTGCCATACACCTCGGCTGTATCGAAGAAGATATAGCCCATCGCCACGGCCTTCTCCATGTCTTTCCATGCGCCTACAAAGTCGCCCACAGGCTGATGCACATACAGAAGGTCAATGTAGTCCAATTGAAGCCGTCCCAGCATCTCGTCTATCGCCTTCAATGTCTTTCCTTCCCCGTATTCTGTCGGCCAGAGCTTGCTGGTGATCCATATTTCCTCGCGAGGGATTCCGCTTTCCTTCACCGCGCGCCCGACCCCGGCCTCGTCATTGTAGGCGTGTGCGGTGTCGATGTGACGGTAGCCGGCTTTCAACGCCGTGAGGCAAGACTGCTCGCACACCGAGTCCGACGGCTGGAAGAATGTCCCCAGGCCGAATTGAGGCATCAGTATTCCATTGTTGAGTTGCACCATCGGTACGTTTGCCGCAGTCCTATGGATGTCCTGCGCAGCGGCTGAGCTGACCATTGATGTCAGCGCAGCCAATCCTGTAATGATTCTCTTTTTCATATCTGTCCTTTTTTGACTTTGCAAAGTTATGGACAACGTAAAAGATACCTGTTACAAGAATTTCGGATGAAACAACACTTTTTGCGGATTCGGACGAGTCACGGCTGTCTTCTATGAAAGATCGCCTGCTTGGCCGATGATTCTGCTGTGGTATGCAACTATTTGATATTGAATATATTCGTAGATGCTGCCCTCTGGATTTGACTGGCAGGATATTGCAATTGGCTAAAATTCAGTGATTTAGGATTTCCGCGATTCGTTCATTTGCCCGATCCGCAGAATTTCCAGAGTTTGTAAGCTCTTGTTATACGCTTGGCGATCAAATCGTAGTCCTCCCAAGAAAACGGAGAAGGGTGTAGGAGAGCCATCGCTTTCTTACTGAACAGCTTGTCATATTGCTGAATATATTTTTGAAAGTAATAGCATTCCACAAACGGCAGGATTTCCGGGCTGAAATCCTCATCGCTCAGCCGATAGTCACAATGTTTGGCAAGGAACTCCGTTCCAGTCATCTTCCGTGCCTTTACCAGTTGGATATCATCAGAGGCTTCATAGTGAATATTCCCGTAGAATCCATTGTCAATCACCCAAGTAAGGAACATCGCTATGTGATTTGACGCATATTCCCATATAATACTCTCATCCTCGGCTGTGAAGTCTTTGGGATTCTTCTGAGCCGCATATCGGGAATACATCTCATCGAAATAGAAATCCGCCTTATCCGTCAGGAAAGGTTGCCTGTGAGCTACATTTGCATTGAGCGAATGGACCACTATCCCGATTGTCGTGCCTACAACAGCAATTAGTATTGTCTCTAACATTGTAATATTCCATTTGTTTTGTCTGGGAAAGGGCTTTCCCCCGGATAAACCTTTGTTATTTACTGGTTTGTCCACCCAAAAGGGCTTCTCGCCGGATAACCCTTTGTTATAGACCGGTTTGTCCACCAGAAAGGCTTTTCCCCGGACAAAATAGTCGAGGGGCTATGCCGGCGATGCTGGACTGGTCGCGCGGCTTTCATATTCATCAAGGGCGCCGGACATCAGCTCACGGCCTTTGGCGGCGATCTCCTCGCCTTTGGCGTAGTCGGGGATGGCACCGTAGGAGTCGAAGTTCATATTCACAAGGACATCGGGCTTGTAGAGTTGGACGGACAGCATCGAGATCGTGCGGTTCATCAGGGAGAAGGTTCTGCTTAGAATCGAGTAGTAGTTGTCGCTCATCGGAACGTTTTCGGCTTCTGCCTTCGTCTCAAGCTCCTTGGTCTTGCGGCCGATGCCGCGCATCTCCTTGTAGGCCTTCTGCGCCTCGTCGCCCAGCATCCTCACGCGGTCGGTAATAGGAAGGCCTTTTCTGGAAACGAGCTCACCGAGCGTGTCAAATGTGTCGGACACAAGTTCCGAATCGGCCTCGTGGACTTCGTCCAGAGCGGTGACATAGCCGGCTATCTTCTCTGAGTCTATCTGGTTGACATCGAACGCCACAACTATGTCGTGACCGTTCCGGACGGCCTGGCTGAGAGGCATCGTGTTCACGATTCCGCCATCAATCAATGTATGTCGCCCGTACTTCACCGGGCGGAATAGCGATGGGATTGAGATAGAGGCCCTTATCGCGTCAAAAAGTTTCCCCTCCTTGAACACGACTTCCTCACCGGTATATAGATCGGTCGCCACGGCCCTATAAGGGATGCGAAGGTCCTCTATGTTCACATCCGGGACAACCTCTTTGATGGCCGAAATGACCTTGTCTCCCTTGACAAGATAGCTTTTGCTGATCGAGATATCAAGCAGCGAGACAAGTTTGGAGTTGTCAAGGCCGAACAGCCATTTCTTGAACTCTTCCAAACCTCCAGCGGCATAGACACCCCCGACGAGCGAACCGATGGAGCAGCCTGCCACCGAAGTGATGTTATACCCCCTTCTCTCCAACTCTTCTATAGCACCAATATATGCGAAACCTCTCGGCCCGCCGCTTGAAAGCACCAATGCAACATCCTTTGTCATAAGGCGAACAGTTTAATCTGCATAAAGATAGGAATATTCTGCCATCCAAGCAAACTTTGTTTTATGAATATGTCTGCGAATATAACCGCAAACGAAGGCAGATTCCTAAGTGCCCAAAACATTTCAACGAATATGTAAATTGTTTTATATCACGCAGTAAGGTACAACAATCCAGATTCTTTTCTAAATTTGCGTCCGGTTGGTTAGAAGGAATATTAATATGGTGATGACAGATCAGATCAAGGAACCTGAGATGTCCTTGAAAACGTGGATGGCCCTGGTGGGGCTGACGCTGTCGACGTTCATATTCAACACTTCGGAATTCATTCCGATCGCGCTGCTGACAGACATCGGCAGGGATTTCGGATTGACGGAGGCCAAGGCAGGAATGCTGATTTCCGTCTATGCTTGGGTCGTGATGATCCTTTCGATGCCGCTTATGCTGATGACATCGAAGATGGAGATGCGTAAGCTGCTTCTTGGAGTCGTGGCGGTGTTCACTTCGTTCCAGGTTATGTCTTATCTGTCAACATCTTTCGGGATGCTGATGGTTTCCAGAATCGGTGTGGCCTGCGCCCATTCGATCTTCTGGTCAATCGTGTCGATCATCGCTGTCAGGATCGTTCCGGAGAGTCATAAGCCCATAGCCCTAAGTATGATAGTCACAGGATCATCAATAGCGATGATTCTCGGCCTGCCACTCGGACGCGTCATCGGGCTCAGCGTGGGCTGGAGAATTACGTTCCTGAGCATAGGTGCGGTCGCGCTGGTTGTGTTCCTCTATCTGTTCACATTGCTCCCGAAGGTGCCAAGCGGAGGCGGTATGACTGCCCATGACCTGCCTACAATGTTGAAGAACAAGATTCTTATCGGAATATTCATCACCACTGCTGCCTTCGCAACCGGTTATTACACGGCTTACAGCTACATTGAGCCATTCCTCCAACAGGTAGGGAATATGACAGAGAACCAGATCACGCTGACTTTGATGCTCTTCGGTGGAGCCGGGATCATCGGAAGTATGTTGTTTTCAAAGTATTTCCCTAAATATAGGTTCAAATTCATCAATGTCACGCTGATAGGATTGATCGGTGGAGTCGTGCTCCTGCTTCCTTCCGCATTCAGTGTTCCAGTCACAATCGCTGTCTGCACAATAATAGGAATGTCGGCGACAGCGTTCAATGTGGCGATGCAGTCAGAGATCATCACGGACACTCCGCAGTCGCAGACCTCGGTCGCTATGTCAATCTTTTCGGGAATATTCAATTTCGGCATCGGGACGGGAGCCTTGATTGGAGGTTTGGTCTGCACGCATCTGTCGATCTCGTTCATCGGAATCGCCGGCGGACTGATTGTCCTGTTGGCTCTGCTCTACTGGCAACTTATTGTTGTCAAGAGGTCACTTCGACAGGCTCAGTGACCGATTCGGCTGCTGGCCTGCTACCTTTCCGGTCGCTGAGCTTGTCGAAGCGACTGCTCGTGTCCTGTAATATTCAGAGAATCAATGAACTCTGAATTTCTGCCCTCCCAAACGTCCCGTCACCAATCTGTAACTTTCTGTAAAAGAGCGAGTGACGTTCCACGCTTTGAATTCCAGAAACTAAAGTGTCTGCTCTATCCTTTAGTATGACCGGCGCAGAAATCGGCGATGGCGGCTTCGAGGAGGGTGAAGACCTTGGAGATCAGATAGCCGTCAGCGACGGCGTGGTTCATCCTGACAGTCACAGGCATCATCTTGCGGCCGTTCTCTTTCAAAAACTTCTCAATTCTGGATACAAGATATTCCTGCAATTCACCTTCCTCCTTCATTCCCTCTGCTTTCATGAGTAGAGATGGCCGTCCGGAAGCTCCACATTCAGAGAATCGTATGAGATCCACGGAATGAATGACGCGTCGAACCAGTTAGGATGTCCCACCGGATCGAAATGATATTCAGGATGTGCCTTGGTATATTCAATGTCCCTCTTGCAAGCGGCATAGAAAGTGGAATATTCATCGGAATATTCAGTGTACACAGGCGTGCAGGTCTCGGTGGCCTCGTTGAAGACGTACTGGCACGGGTTGATGCGGTCATAGACGACGACCTCGTCGCTTTGCCAAAGGTACGCCATCCGGTAGTCCTCCCGCGAGTTCATCACCTTCGCCAGCAGGTAGAGGAAGTTGATGTAGAACTTCGTGCCGGTCCTTTTGGAATATTCATAAAGCCCGGTGATGTCGATCCTGCCGGTGATTGAGACGGAACATCTCGCAATCTTGGTGAACCGCTCGTAAACGCCCTTTCTGTAGTAGGTATCAAGGTCTAATTTCTTGTATGTGCTCATAATTTCTTGTGTTAATCAATTGTTATTCGACGTTATGCACTTTTGGCTTGCGCTTGAAGATTGCCCTTTTTTGTTTCGTCTGCAAAGTTACATAACAGAATCCGATAATTTCGAGATGACGTATGGACATTATGCGATTCCAAATGTCAATCAATGAATATCTTGTCTCGTGTCTATGTGGACAATCCCGTTATCTCGTCCGTATTGCTGACAGTGTTCCCGGTCGCTGAACTTGCGGTGCACTGAGCCTGTCGAAGTGTCGGTGCACCCTTCCCAGCAAAAAGTCTGTGCGTGTTGGATGCCCTTTCACTCACAAAGAGGCTGCCGTAGGTGCTTTCGTGAGTCAATCCTGCTTTTTTGCGCACCGATATCATATTAATTTTGTAACTTTGAGGGCAGACAAAAGCACCACATAATGAATATCTTGCGGAAAATCCGGCTTTCGGGGGAATATGGAACTGCGTTATACGCTGTCTCAGGTGTTGTCACGCTTGCAGCAGCCGCCTTGGTAGTCGGTTCGCCGTCTTCGATCTCGCTTTGCGTCCTTTTGAAAAGTTTGAGCGTTCCGGTCATCTTGTACTTGTTCCATTCTTTCAGAAAGGAGGGGACAATATATTTCTACATAAACCTTGGAATCAGCCGTAACGAGTTTTTCTTGATGCCGATTGTTGTGGAGTTTGTGGCATTTGTTCTTATTATGATTATAACCTGGAACATAGGATATGCAATCAGATAAGACAAACAGGATGCTTGTTGACAGCGTTCATTTGCAGTTTGGCTCCCACACTGTCCTCCAGAGCGCTTTTCTGACCGCCGAAAGCGGAAGGGTGACCGGAGTGCTTGGACGTAACGGTACCGGCAAATCCTGTATGTTCAAATGTATAGTTGGAGGCCTTAAACCACAGAATATGTTCGTCCGCTTCAACGATGAGCCGAAGACTGATTATGCACATATAGGGGAGCGTGTCAAGTACCTGCCTCAGAATCTGTTCGTTCCAGGGAAATTCACATTGGGCGAGGCTTTCAGGTTATATGGCGTGGATTACGATGAGCTCGTGAGGTTTGACCCGAAATTCCACTCTTTTCAGCGGAAGATGTTCAGAGAACTCTCCGGAGGAGAGGCCAGAGTCGCGGAGATGTTCCTTGTGCTGAACAGCGAGGCGGATTTCTACATCCTCGACGAGCCGTTCTCCAACATAGCTCCGGTCTATGTAGAACGTATGCAGGAACTGATCCGTGAGCGGAAAAAGAGCAAAGGCATCATTGTTTCCGACCACTTGTACGATGCCATCATCGAAATAACGGATGACCTTTATATAATACGTGACGGCTACACCTTCCCGATCAAAAGCCGGGAGGACCTGATTCACCACGGGTATATTCTCAGATAAAACGAAAGTTCGGGCAGATAAAGACATAAAAAGAAAGATCAGGCGCGCGGCATTAATGGCGGCCTGATCTTTTTTGAATATGAAGTTTCCGTTATTTGCTCAGGGCCAGGAGGACATCCTCGGTGATCTGCTCAGGAGTGAGGCGGTTCTCTTTCAGCAGTTCTTCGACCACATAGCTGTCCTCGAACTGTTTGCGCTGGCCTCTGACGAGGACTTTCACATCGCTGTCGCCGTAGAATCTGGCGATTTTCTCGCCCCAGTCACCGTCAATCTGACCGTCCTCAAGAGTGATTACGAGTTCGTGATCGGCCTTGAGTGCCTCAAGGGTCTTCGTGTCGAGGGATGTGATGATTCTCGGGTTGATCAACGTCGCGTCAACGCCTTGGGCTTTCAGAAGCTCACAGGTCTTCTCTCCGAGCTGGTAGTAAGCCCCAAGACCAAGAACGGCCACCCGACTGCCTCTGTGGGTGATTTCGTACTCGGCCGCAGACCAGTCAACACCTTCAGCCTTGACCTCAGGACGTGAGATAACTCCGTTAACCGGCACACGGATCGCAACCGGATGCTCCCTGTAGGCGATCGCCCAGTCCAGCATCGCGAAATATTCCTCACGGCAGGTCGGTGCCAGATAAATGAGGTTAGGAATATTTGCGAGCAAGGTGATGTCGTAGAAACAGGTGTGGGTCACATCGTTCATACTCTCGATTCCGCCCCAGAACACGAGCATCAGGGCCGGGTTGTCATTGATGCAGAGATCCTGTGAGAGTTGGTCGTAAGTTCTCTGGATGAATGTGCTGTAAACGCCCCAGACAGGTTTTCCTCCACGTTTCGCGATACCGGATGCCATCGCCACAGCGGTCTCCTCGGCGATTCCCACGTCCACGAACTGTTTCCCGGCCTGAACCCTGCGAGGCTGGGTGAACCCGAACACGGTAGGCGTGCCGGAAGTGATTGCGACAAGCTCAGGATTTGACTGCATCTTCTCCAGCAGATATTTTCCGGTAAGATCACCGTAGTCCTCGGCTGTGCTTTTGAATTTAGGCTCACCGGTCTCCACATAGAATGGACCACCGAAATGCCATTTCTCCTTGTTCTCCTCGGCGTACTTCAAGCCCTTGCCTTTGAGGGTGTTGATGTGCACGACAACCGGCTTGTCGGTGTCCTTGACCTTTTGGAAGGCATCGATGAGAGTGGCGACATCGTTACCGTCGCCCACATAGACATATTCAAGCCCCATCGCCTTGAAAAGGTTGACCTCCGCCTTTCCGTTGGTCTCCCTAAGCAGCTGAAGGTTCTTGTACAGACCGCCGTGGTTCTCCGCTATCGACATCTGGTTGTCGTTGACGATGATGATGAAGTTGCTGTTAAGCTCAGACCCTGCCACGCTCAGTCCCTCAAGGGCTTCGCCGCCGCTCAATGATCCGTCGCCGATCACAGCGATGACATTCTCCTTTCCACCTGCCAGGTCACGTCCTTTGACAAGTCCGCAGGCAAGGCTGATCGAGGTCGATGTATGGCCGATGACAAAATGATCGTGCTCGCTTTCGGACGGCTCGCTGAAACCAGTCACGTCATTGTAGTGGGCCGGATCCATAAACGCCTGCTTCCTGCCAGTCAGGATCTTATGCGCGTAGCTCTGATGTGAGACATCGAAGACGATCTTGTCGACAGGGGAGTTGAACACATAGTGCAGAGCCACAGTGGCTTCCACCATTCCGAGGTTCGGGCCGACGTGGCCGCCGTGATTGCTGACCTTTTCGATCAGATAGTGCCTGGTCTCATCAGCAAGGACGTTGAGCTGTTCGACGCTCAACTTCTTGATGTCGGCCGGGCCGTTGATTTTTTCCAAGTACATATCAAATTCCTTTATTTAGTTTCTTAGGCGATCCTTCAGAATCACCAAACTTATCATTTCCCGGTGCAAAGTAAAGCAATCTTTTTTGAATATGTCAGAGTCCGTCTCGGATGAAAGTATTTGAGGTAACATATTCCGTAATTAAGGTACACCATATCGCTTCATCTTTTATGACGGCCTGCACTTTGCCGCTGTCTTCCGGCATATAGTACAGGAGGAATTGTACTTCTCGATCCATTTCCGCTATACAAAAGTGGCGATTTGTTCTGTTGGAATATAAAACATTGTTCAAAATTTTGTATTATGCAGCAAAAACATTATGTTTGTATTACATAATAAACAGGGTATATGAAATTCGTCGATAGAATAGATGAAACTGCACGATTAAAGGACGCACTTGCAAGAGAGAAGTCCTCGTTAGTCGTGATGTGCGGTCGCAGACGGCTGGGTAAGTCAACGCTCATTAAAAGGATGTTGTCAGAAAATGATGTTTACTTCCTTGCAGACCGTTCTGAAGAGCAACATCAGAGAGTATTGCTTGCAAAAGTAATAGCACAAATCTTCCCGGATTTCGACAAACCGACATATCCGGATTGGGAATCTATATTTCGTGCGGTCAATTATCGGACAGACAAACGTTTTACTTTATGCTTGGATGAATTTCCGTATCTTGTAGAGCAATCGCCAGAGTTGCCGTCTGTATTGCAGAAACTTGTTGATGAGAAGCTGTTGAAGTATAACCTTGTGCTTTGCGGTTCATCACAAAATATGATGTATGGGTTGTTCCTTGATTCTACCGCACCTCTATATGGGCGTGCTGATGAGATTATGAGACTTACGCCGATACACTTGCCGTATATTCAAAAGGCTTTGCATCTTAATGCGATGAATGCCATTGAAGAGTATGCCGTATGGGGCGGTGTGCCGCGTTATTGGGAACTGAGGGAAAACAGAAGTTCGCTTGATGACGCCCTGTGGCGCAATATCCTTTCGGTAAATGGAACTCTTTATGAAGAGCCGATAAAACTGTTTCAGGATGATGTCAAGGATATTGTCAAGACTTCAACGATCATGTCTTATATTGGGACTGGCGCAAACCGGCTTTCCGAAATTGCCGCACGATGCGATGAGCCGGCAACCAATCTGTCGCGTCCATTGAAGAAACTTATAGACCTCGGATTTTTAGAGAAAGATGTTCCTTTCGGAATCGACGAAAAGAATGCAAAAAAGAGCCTATATAAGATTGCAGACCCTTTTATGGCATTCTACTATCAGTTTGTCGTTCCTAATCGCTCGTTTATCGAGCTTGGCCGTCGCTTACCATTAGAACAGGCACTGACAGCCCATTTCTCGGAGTATGTGAGTATTCATTGGGAAAAACTATGCAGGGATGCAGTAACGGGAAATATGGTCAATGGAATTGTTTACGGTAAGGCAAAACGTTGGTGGGGTTCTATTCTCAATGAGGATAAGAAGCCGGAACAGGTCGAGTTCGATGTTATGGCCGAATCGCTTGACAAAAAATATCTGCTTGTTGGCGAATGCAAGTGGACAACAGGAGAGAATGGGAAACAATTGACAGCCGAACTTCTCCGTAAAGCTAATTTGCTGCCGTTTGCCAAGAGCTACACTATTGTTCCTATGCTGTTTCTTAAGAATGCTCCGAAAGATGATGCCGGGAATGCGATGTTGCCGGAAGATGTTATTAAAATGATGAGGTGAATTAGTGGCCGACCATGGTCCGGAATACGTATCCCTGATCAGAGTTGATTATCTCCGGAGCTCCGTGCCTTGTAATGGCACTTTTGACCGCATCTATGCAGTTTGACGTATCGAGTGAGTTGTGCAGGCTCCAGCCCACAATGCTTTATGGTGCGAAGTTATTGTTTTTAAATAAAGCACCTGTATTAAAATCCGGGAGTATTATACTTCTGATTGATCTTCGTGGACTC
>OLPV01003113.1_pt1 | contig 10175 bp, 8 predicted proteins | sample 1671961 | NCBI WGS metagenome assembly OLPV01 (sample SAMEA3136630, study PRJEB25190) | human gut metagenome | biome: human gut; feature: human-associated habitat; material: faeces | place: Austria | collected 2013
CGGCGTGTTCTGTTTCCCGAATGAGGATGCGGCAGAAATTGCCGTACAGACTGTGAAGGAGTTCCTGCAAACGCCCACAACCATCAAAAAGGTGATCTTCAATGTTTTCAAAGATTTGGACAAGGAAATCTACACCCGACTGCTCACAGCCTGCGCAGCTCAAAAAGGCCCTGCACGAGGCTGATGCCGTCATCATCGGCGCAGGAGCCGGGCTGTCCACCTCCGCCGGGTTCACCTACGCCGGGGAACGATTCCGAACATATTTCTCCGATTTTGCCAGCAAATACGGCTTTACGGATATGTATTCCGGCGGCTTTTACCCTTACCCCACCATGGAGGAATACTGGGCGTACTGGAGCCGGTACATTTATATCAACCGCTATCAGAACGCCCCGAAGCCTGTATACGGCACGCTGTTCCGGCTGGTGCAGGATAAGGATTACTTTGTAATCACCACCAATGTGGACCACTGCTTCCAGAAAGCAGAGTTCGACAAAAAGCGGTTGTTCTACACGCAGGGCGATTACGGCCTGTTCCAGTGCAGTGAGCCGTGCTGTCAGGAGACTTTCGACAATGAGGCACTCATCCGGCAGATGGTGGAAGCGCAGGGGTACCACATTGCACCGGATGGTCAGCTGACCGTGCCGGAAAATACCATCCTGAAAACTTCTGTTCCGTCCGAGCTTGTCCCCCACTGCCCGCACTGCGGCAAGCTGCTCACGATGAACCTGCGCTGTGATGACAGCTTTGTAGAGGATGCCGGCTGGCACGCCGCCGCCGAGCGGTACAGTGAATTTCTGCGCCGCCACGAGGGACAGAAGATTTTATTCTTAGAGTTAGGCGTTGGCTATAATACGCCGGTCATCATCAAGTATCCTTTCTGGCGGATGACAGCCAGGAATCCCAATGCCACCTACGTCTGCATCAACAAGGGCGATGCCGTCTGCCCGAATGAGATCGCCAAGCAGTCGCTGCTTTTTGACGGTGACATTGCTGCGGTGCTGGCACAGATCAAATAATTACTTTTTCTATGAACACGGATTTATCGTTTCCGACAGCTAAAATGTATTTCAGCAGATCTCCCGTAATATGCCGGGCCGTACCATCCGACCGAAATTTCCGTCGTAGTTCAGGTTTCCACGCAAGAATGACAGAGCATTCCCGTCCTCTCGCTGCAGTCCTGCACCCCGATAAAAAGCTGCCCGCATACCGTGTGATCTTGTCACATCCGGTATGCGGGCAGCTTGTCTTTTCTGATTTTACGCGCTTTTGGGGCTTATTTTGCCACGATCTCGTCGGCCAGAGCGTCCATCTGGGCTTCCGCAGCAGCATTGGCAGCAGAGCGGATGGTGACCACGTTCTCGCAGACCGTGATATTCTTCATGCCTTCCAGCTCGGCGCGCATGAGTTTGGCAGCCATGGGGGCCCAGGTGCCGTTCTCCATCAGGCCGACGGTACGGTTCTGGAACGCCTTGGTCTTGAGGTGGGTCAGCAGGGACTCCATCGGCGGGAAGAGGAAGCCGTCATAGGTGGCGCAGGCCAGAACGATCTTTCCGCAGCGGAAGGCCTCGGTGACGGCGTAGGACACGTCAGTGCGGGTCAGGTCCATCTCCACCACCTTTGCGCCCTTGGCACGCAGCTTTTCGGCCATGGTGTGGGCCGCGGCGCGGGTATGGCCGTGGATGGAGGCACTGGCCACCAGGATCTTTTCCGGCTCCTCCGGCTTGTAGCTGGACCAGGTATCATAATAGGCCAGATACTTGCCCAGGTCCCCGGTGAGCACCGGGCCATGCAGCGGGCAGATGGTGGCAATATCCAGTGCGGCTGCCTTTTTGAGCAGTGCCTGCACCTGCGGGCCGTACTTGCCCACGATGTTCAGGTAATACCGGCGGGCTTCGCTGGCCCAGTCGGCCTTTTCGTCAAACTTTGCCACCGCCCCGAAGCGGCCGAAACCGTCGGCGGAGAACAGCACCTTTTCGCTGCTCTCATAGCTGACCATGACTTCCGGCCAGTGCACCATGGGTGCAAACACAAAGGTGAGGGTGTGGCTTCCCAGAGACAAGCTCTCGCCGTCCTTCACCACCACACGGCGCTCCTTGGCCACGGCATCCGGGCCGAAGAACTGCTCCATATACACAAAGGTCTTGGCGTTGCCCACCACCTTCATGTCCGGGTACTTAGCGGCCAGGCGGGCAATGTTGGCACCATGGTCCGGCTCCATGTGGGAGACCACCAGATATTCCGGCATGCGGTCGCCCAGCGCTTCGGTGAGGTTTGCCAGCCAGGCATCCGTGGCACGGTTGTCCACCGTATCCAGAATGGCGACCTTTTCATCCAGAATGACATAGGAGTTGTAGCTGACGCCGGTAGGCACCGGGTACTGACTTTCAAACAGGTCGATGGTGGTATCGTCCACCCCCACGCCCAGAATGGCATTGCTGATCTTCTGTACGCTCATAAATCCCATGCTCCTTTATTTTTATGCTGTGCCGCAGAAAGCGGCCGATTCTTCTTAAGAACAATTCCTAGTATAGCATATCGTCAGAAATTTAGCAAGAGGAATCTGCGGCTTTTCCCTCCCGGACCCCTGACCACAACCGTTATTCATCGCCCCTGCTTTCCGGCAGGCGGGCAGACACGGGGCGGCCCGGCTCGGTGTCCAGCTCCAGCAGGGCCGCAGCGCTGGCGTCATCCATCGTCTGTACGGCCCGCAATTTGCGGCTGATGGCACGGCTGCGCACGCCGATAAGGTTGTCCAGCTCTTCGTCGGTCTGGCGCAAACGCTGCTGCAGCTTGGAAAGCCCCTGCCCGAACTTGTCGAACTCAGTCTTGACGGCACCCAGCAGCTGCCACACCTCGCCCGAACGCTTCTGGATGGCAAGGGTCTTGAAGCCCATCTGCAGGCTGTTGAGCAGGGCCGCCATGGTGCTGGGGCCGGCCACGTTCACCTGATAGTCCCGCTGCAGCACCTCCAGCAGGCCCGCATTCACCACCTCGGCGTACAGGCCCTCGAAGGGCAGAAACAGGATGCCAAAGGCTGTGGTATAAGGCGGCTCCACATACTTTTCGCGGATGTCCTTGGCCTCGCTGCGCAGCACCAGTTCCAGTGCATGGCGGGCGTTTTCCACAGCCTGCGCATCGCCGGATGTCTGCGCATCCTGCAGGTGGGCGTAGGTATCACCGGGGAACTTGGAGTCGATCGGCAGCCAGACACTGCCGCCGTCGGCACCCGGCATTTTGATAGCGTACTCCACCCGCTGGGTGCTGCCGGGGATGGTGGCCACATTGGTGTCGTACTGCTCTGGGGCCAGAATTTCTTCCAGAATGGCTCCCAGCTGGATCTCGCCCAGGATGCCGCGGGTCTTGACGCCCGACAGCACCTGTTTCAGGCCGCCCACATCGGCGGCAAGGCTCTGCATCTCACCCAGGCCCTTGTACACCTGTTCCAGCTGGGCATTGACCGCCTTGAAGCTCTCGGTCACCCGCTTCTGCAGGGCATCCTGCAGCTGCTCGTCCACCGTGCAGCGGATCTCGTCCAGCTTCTGGGCATTCTGTGCCTGCAGGGCGGCCATGCTTTCGGCCAGCGTTTTGCGCATTTCTTCCAGCTTGCGGGCGTTGGAAGCTTCCAGCCCCTGCAGGCGCTGTTCCATGGTCTGCTGCTGCGCGGCCTGCCCGGCATTCAGGGTGCTGCTCATACCCTGCACAGCGGTCTGCAGCGTTTCGCTGATGCCGCGCATGGCGTCGTAGTTCTGCCGGGCCAGCTCGGCCTGCTTCTGGGTAAAGAGCTTCGACTGGGCGTCCAGCTGCTGACGCACCCACTCCTTGAGGGCTTCGTCGTCCTGCCGGGGTGCCTGTTTGCCGGAGCGGTACAGCAGCAGTGCCTGCAGCAGGCAGATGGCCACCAGCAGAACCGTATACAAAAGCGAAAGAAATTCCATGAGATGTCTCCTTATAAAATCCAAGATCCGGGCCGTGCAGATGCAAAGCCCGGACCTTTTGCTTTTTACAGTGTCTCGTAGCGGCGCAGCGTCTGGCTCCACTGCAGCTGCTCACCGTACAGGCCCACACCGTCGGCTTCCACCTCGCCCACCTGATTGTCACAGGGGTCGGCGCGGAAGGAGCACATGGGCGGGTCAAAGGGTGCGCAGAGGGCACGGTTGGCCACCATGCGCCCGGTGTCCAGATTGCCGAAGTAGTGCAGGCGCATCTTCTCGTTCCCGGCACGGGCCATGGAGGCACCGGCCGAGCAGTCGGCGTACATCCAGCCGTGGGGCGCGATGTAGAACGCGGCCCAGTCGTGGCAGCCCACCATCTCCCGCCGCACCACAAGGCCGCTCTGCCACTGGGCCGGGATGCCGGCCAGACGGCACAGCACGATGAAGGTAGAGGCCATGATGCCGCAGTCGCCCCGGCGGTTGTGAGCACAGCCGTCGGTGATGTTCTCCTGCACGAAGTAGGGCGGCTGGTAGTGATAGTGGGTGTTGAGGGTCACATAGTCGTAGATGCGCTTTGCCTTCTGCACCGGGTCGGTGAGCCCCTGGGTGAGCTGGGCCGCCAGTGCCCGCAGATAGGGCGTGAACTCCAGATGCGGCAGCTCCTCCTGCGTGTCAAAATCCGGCTGCACGGGGTCCGCCTGCATGTGCAGCGGGTCGGCATAGCGGGCCGTGGTACGGTAACTGTACACCGCGCCAAAGGGCCGGTTCTCGGCAAGGTCGGCCTCCCAGTACGCCGTGCGCTGGGCAGCATCTTCCGGTGCAATGTGGGTCGGCGGCTCGGTGAAGGAATCCAGCGTGATATTGCTCTGTGCCGGGCAGGCCGCCGGGAGCGGCAGCCACACCCGGACGTGCACGGTGCTGCGGCCCTGCTGCTTTGCAGCCGCAAGGGCAGCGGCAAAGGCCTCGTCGCTCATGCCGATGCTGGTTTCCAGCGTGATGTCCGCGCTGACCGCGCCGGTGCGCACCATCTGCTCGTGCTCCGGCTCATACCGCTCCCAGCTGGGGTACTGCAAAGGCGGATCCAGCTGCCGGGCTGCCAGATCCGGGTGGGTAGCCAGCAGGGTCTCGGCAAAGGAGCGGATGTACCGCTTCTCCCCTTCCACGAACCGCCAGTCCATGGCCCCGGCGTGGTCCAGTGCCCGGAATTCCTCCGGGGTAAAGTCCCGCACAAGGCTTTGCAGCAGTTCCAGCGCCTGTGCTTCGGGCACCGTATAGTCCAGCGGCAGGCGGCGCAGGATCTCCCGCTGGGCCAGCAGAGCATCCCGCATGGCATCCACACCGCAGGGTGTGGGGTTTTCCGGCAGAGGGCCGGCAGGCTGCACCGGCTGGTTCTGGGTCTTTGTCCAGTCCTCCGCCAGGTAGGTGTCAATGCAGGCAATGGCCTCGGTATAATAGCCCGCCTCTTTCAGGCGGCGCACATCGTCCGGCAGGCCGAGGTTCAGGCTTGCCAGACAGGCATTCAGGTTCTTCATTGCATTCCGCTCCTCTCTTGTTCAGATTCAGCCGTTGATCTGGGTCTCCCAGAAGTTCGCAGCGTCCAGCATCCAGCCGTCGGCATCGGTGCCTGCGCCGGTACCCACGCCGTGGGTCGCATTGGGGAACAGCACCTCTTTGCAGGGCACATGGTGTTTTTCCAGTGCGCGGCTCAGCGCCGGGCGCTGAGCCGGGTAGCACAGCAGCGGGAACACATAATCGTTCTCGCCGTACCAGTGATACACCGGCGGGTAATCGTCGGTGACACAGTCAGAGATGTTCAGTTCATAGTACCGGCCCTCCAGTACAAAGGGGTCGATGGCAGCATGATAGACCGGCTTATACTCAAAGAAATTGTTGATGGGATAGCCCAGCAGCAAAGCACCGGGCTTGGGCACCCCATAGTGCTTGTAGCCCAGTTCGTCGCCGGAGAACACACCGGCCAGATGGCCGCCGGAGGAATAGCCCAGCAGGGCGTAGTTTTCCGGCTGCACATTGAACTGGTCTGCATGAGTGGTGATGAACCGGACAGCGTTGCCAAGGTCAGCCACCGGGGCGTTGTCCTTTGCCTTGAGGAACACGCGATAGCGCAGCACGAAGGCTGCGTAGCCCATCTGGTGCAGCCGCCATGCCGTGGCATAGCCCTCGGACATATTGGAAGTCTTGTTGAGCACATTGCCGGACATGACCACCACAAACTTGCTGCCGGGCACTTCCGACGGCCAGTAATACAGTTCCACGCCATCACGGGTGGCGTCTGCGGCGATCTCCTCCGGGGAGTACACTTTATAAGTCACCTGAGTGCCGGCTTCATAGGTATCGGCCAGATAGTTCAGGGCGTCGGCGCTGTCCTGTGCCATGTTGGCGCCCACATAGTCCGACAGCGTGGTACCTGCTTCCGGGGTGTCCGGGCTGTCCACAGCACTCTGCCAGGTCCACACGCCGCTGGCAGCGAATGTCGGGTCGGCACGCAGGTCAGAGACGAGGGTATCCGGCGTAACGGTCAGATGGCCCGATGCGGCAGAGGCCTCCACCGGCAGGCCGGCCAGCAGCAGCACGGCGGCCGAGGCGCCGGTCACCTGCAGAAACTGGCGGCGAGAGATCTTGTTTTGCATAAAAACATCCTCTTTTTTATAAATTCAAATTCTGATATTTCAGGAAGTGTGCTGCTCCCAGAAAGCCACCGCATCCGTCATCCAGCCCTCCGCATCGGTGCCATTGCCGGTGCCGATGGCATGGGGTGCATTTTCATAGACGTGCACCTCACAGGGCACACCGTTTGCCTCCAACGCCTTCCGGACGGCCGGACCCTGGAACGGATATCCCAGAGTCTTCAGGGTAACATCATTCTTGCCGTACCAGAAATAGGTCGGTGGGAAATCCGGTGTGATGCCGCCTGAGATATCCGACCAGTAATACCTCCATCTGCAGGATGCCGGGTCCATCACGGCATGGTACACCGGCTTGATCTCTGCAAAATCGTTGACGGGGTAGCCCATCAGCAGTGCACCGGGCTTTGGCACATCATAGGCCTTGTAGCCATAGCGCTTATCCGAACTGAACAGCCCGCACAGCTGCCCGCCGGAGGAAAAGCCCACGAGGGCATAGTTTTCCGGCTGCACGCCGAACTGCCCCGCATGGTTTGTAATGAACTGCACGGCCCGGCCAAGGTCCTGCAGCGGCCCGTTGTCCCCCAGGTCCCACCAGATGCGATACCGCAGCACAAAGACGCTATAGCCCATCTTGTTCAGCTTTGCTGCCACAGCAATGCCCTCGTTCAGGTCGCCGCTTTTCATGGCCGCATTGCCGCCCACCACCAGCGCATATTTGCCATCGGCATTCGTGCCGGGGAACCAGAACAGCTGCACACAGCCCAGCGAGGAGTCGGCTGCGACCTCTTCCGGGCTGTACACCTGCCAGGTCACCTGCTTACCGGCTTCGTAATTCTCAATGACGATGTTCAGGCCGTCGGCGCTGTCCTGTGCCGTGGTCTCACCCACATAGTCCAGAAGGGTCTTGTTTTCATACAGGCGGCGCAGTGCAAGGCTGTCCGCATCCCCTTTGCAATAGGTGGAGACCCCGCTGCCCGCAATGGCCGGGTCGGAGCGGATCTCCTTCATGGTCATATCGGTGGTGATGCGCCCTTCCGCATAGGCCGGCAGAGCCAGAACGGCCGCAAAACACAGCATGGCCGCACCGCGTTTCAGCAGATGTCCGAACATTTCACCCATTCCTTTCCGTTTTGAATCAGCCGGTGGTATGTGCTTCCCAGAAAGCCACCGCATCCGTCATCCAGCCCTCTGCATCGGTGCCGTTGCCGGTGCCGATGCTGTGCGGGGCATTCTGATAAACGACCATCTGATGGGGAATGTTGTTTCGCTCCAAGGTCCGGTCAAAATCCCTGTGCTGGCCAGGCATCTCGGCAGAGCTCAGCACAACATCGTTTTTCCCCCACCAGAAGTACACAGGCGGATAGTCTGCGTCTACCATATTACACAGGTTTGCCCAGTAGTAACGCCAGCCGCAGGTGCCAATGTCATACAGAATGTGGTAAAGCGGCTTCATCACTGTCAGGTCCACCACCGGGTAACCCAACAACAGTGCACCGGGTCTTTCCACCTGATAGGAGCCATAGCCCCGTTCCTTGTTTGCAAAGATTCCTGCGATCTGTCCGCCAGAGGAATAGCCCACCAGCGCATAATTTTCCGGCTGCACACCGAACTGCCCGGCATGGGCCGTGATAAACTTTACCGCATTGGCAAGATCCTGAATGGGCGCATTGTCGCCCATGTCGATCCAGGTGCGGTACCGCAGCACGAACACGGTGTAGCCCTGTTCATGCAGCTGGTAGGCCGTGGAGCCGCCCTCTTCCATCTCGGAGGTCATGGTGCTGCCGTTGCCGGGCACCACCAGCGCGTACTTGCCGCCCGGCTCCTTGCCCGGGAAATAATACAGCTGCACACACCCCAGTGAAGAGTTTGCCGCGATCTCTTCCGGGCTGTACACCTGCCAGGTCACCTGTACCCCATTGCGGGTATTTTCCGCCACCAGATTCATGGCCGCCACGCTGTCATCCACCAGCTCCGGGCGCATGTACTGTTCCAGCGTTTTGTTCTTCCAGTATTCGTTGCCAAGGCCGCTCAGCTCACGGCAGTAAGTATAGTAGCCAGACGACTTGATGGCCGGGTCATCACGCAGCTGCTGCAGGGTGGTCTGCCGGGTGAACGCCGCCGAATTTTGTGCTGCCCATACGGGCAGGCTCAGGCAGGCCAGCTGTGCCAGGCACACCGCCCCGCACAGCAGCTTGTAGTTCCAGGATCTCATTTTTTGTTCCTCCTTTGGTCCGGTCCCAACCGGACGATATGAGTTTATTGTATCACATCCCAGGCTATTGTCAAAACAATTCTGCGGCCCCGGCCGGGGAAAATCTTTCTCCCGGAGGGAGGCTTTTGGCAGCCCGGCCAAGTTTCCCGTACCAACAAAAAAGGCTCCCTCCTAGAGGGAGCTGTCGCCGCAGGCGACTGAGGGAGTTGCACGCAAAAATGGGCCCGGAGACTTTCGTCTCCGGGCCCATTCAGAACCTGTTCTTTGGTCTGCCCTCAGGCAAACCAGCTAGTCAGTCACAAGGGCTGATTAGAACTCGACCTTCCAAGCCTTCTCACTGACATCGTTCTTCACGGTGCCGGTAGCCAGGTTGTAGATAGCAGCAGCAGAACCGACCATACGCAGGCCAGCGTTCAGAACGCCGTTAGCACCGTTCAGGAACTTGTCGCCAGCGGTCAGCTCACCATCATGCTTGCCGAAGCCAGCATCGGAGCCGGTGCCGTAAGCACCCTTGACGTCGGTGAGCCATGCGTTGCCCAGAGCACCGGGCTTGTAAGCGCCGCCGAACAGAACGCCGACAGTGTTGCCGATGTACTTGCTCATGAAGCTGTTACCGATGATGGTAACCATGTTCTGGTTGAACTTCTGCCAGTTCTCGATCTTCAGCTCGGGGGCCAGGATGTCAGCCAGGCTAGCGCCACCGTTGACGTAGGTCATCTCGTTCTCAGAGATTGCGGAAAAGTTTGCAGGCATCATCATAATGAATTACTCCCTTCAAAATGTAGAAAGATATTTTGCAAGCTCACTTTCGTGTGCTCACCAATCCTTACTAGGATGGCAATAATATACCACACTTTCCAGAAATGTTCAAGTACCTTTTTGCAAAAAGTGTAAAAAATGTGAAACAAGGTCTATAAAAGTATTGCTTTTGTACAGTCCGCAGGCGGTTTTCCGGTTTTGACAGGTTTTTTTGCCCCGGGGCGGTACACTGGCACCAAGGGGGGCCTGCCGTTGAAAAGCGTGGTATATGTGGACCAATTGCTGCTGACAAACTTTGTCATTGGGGCGTTATTTTTGCTGGCAGCCGGGCTATTGTGCGGCCAGCTGTGCAGCCGCTGGCGGCTGTGGGCCGGGGCCGGGGCGGCAGCCAGCTGACACCCAAGGGCCGGGAGCTGTGGGAAATCGGTCAAAGATAAAAAGCTATAACCATTTATACCAATTCAGCCAATAAAAACCGATCGTGCGCGGCCCTGTTTTCCGGAGCAGCCGCAGTGTCCGGGAGGGATTTTGGCGATTTGCCAAAATCTCTCCCGGATATTTCATACGCTTTTCCGGTTTCCAATGGGTTTCCTCTCGCGGTCACGCCGCCCCGGCGGTTTGGCA
>OLPV01003117.1_pt1 | contig 10170 bp, 5 predicted proteins | sample 1671961 | NCBI WGS metagenome assembly OLPV01 (sample SAMEA3136630, study PRJEB25190) | human gut metagenome | biome: human gut; feature: human-associated habitat; material: faeces | place: Austria | collected 2013
ACTCCGCTTGGGCTGAGAAGTACATCGAGTCCTGCGCTTCCCAGGGCATCGTCTCCGGCGTCGGCGCTGGCAAGTTTGCCCCCGCTGGCAACGTGACCGGCACCCAGCTGGCCAAGATGCTGCTCGTTTCCCTGGGCTATAAGTCCGAGAACGAGGGCTTCACCGGCAACGCTTGGGCTACCAACGTCAACACCATCGCTTCCGCGAAGGGCCTGTACGAGGGCCTGGAGACCCTGGATGTTTCCGCTGCTCTGACCCGCGACAGCGCTGCCCGCATGATCTGGAACGCACTCCAGGCTTACGAAGTCGAGTACAAGACCAGCCTGATCGCTGGCCCCGACGGCAAGCTGGCTACCCAGATCACTGTCCAGGACAAGGTCGTTGGCTCCACCAACGATAAGATCACTCTGCTGCGCGACAAGTATGATGCTTGGCTGGACGTCGGCACCCTGGTCAGCGTTGACAACAAGGAGATCACCATTGCTATGACCGAGGCTGATGCCGCTGCCAGCGACTATGTGATCTCCACCACCAGCAACAGAGTTACCACTTACAGCGACGTGTCCTTCACCAAGCTGGACAAGGATTACTCTGACCTGATGGGCCAGAAGGTCAAGGTCATCTTCAAGAATGGCAAGACCAACGATGTCCTGGGTGTCTATGCCACCTCCGACAACGTGATCTACAAGACCGTTGCCAACGCCCTGGAGAAGGACGGCAACAACAAGGTCAAGATCGACGGCAAGTCCTACTCTGTTGAGTACACCAGAAACAAGGGTACTATGGGCGTTGTTAAGACTGGGACCGGCCTGGCAACCTATCGCGACGGCGAAGAGGTCAACTCTGTTGACGTTGCAGATCTGGACAACATGAACACTTCCGCTGATAACGTTGTCCTGGTCGACAGCGACAACAACGGCAAGATCGACATTGTCTACTTCCAGACCGTGAACGTGGCTAAGGTCACCTATGCTTCCAGCACTCAGCTCGTGGCTGGCGGCACCACCTACAAGTATGCTGACGACAACATCGCCAAGGACCTGGCTAAGGACGATTGGGTCGTTATCACCAAGGACCTGTACAACGACTGCAACAACACCGTTCTGGTCAAGAAGGTCGAGGCTACCATTGCTGGTACCAGAGACAAGGCTGATAAAACGCCCGCTTACAAGCAGTATCGTGTGGACGGCACCTGGTACAACACCGCCGACAACAAGGCTCTGGACGCCAAGGCCGGCAACAAGGCCAGCGTTGTGACCTACAACGGCATCATCTTCTTCGCTGACAAGCTGTCCAACTCCTCTACTTCCGCTGACATCGCTATGCTGGTCGACACTGGTTCCTTCAACCAGGTGAAGCTGGCCTTCTTCGATGGTACCAGCAAGACTGTTACCGTTGACGATGACGGCATTGTTCCCACTGCTGCCAACAAGGGCACTGTGTATGTGTACGAGATCAACGGCGATGAGTATAAGCTGTCCGCTCTGAATAAGGAGAACCTGGACAACGATGATTATACTCTGGTTGGCACCGAGGCTGGCGGTACCTATACTGTTGGTACTCTGAAGGATAGCGACGGCACTGCTATCTCCGGCTCCAGCAAGGTTGTCAACTCTGTTGACTCCACTGCTATTGCTGATTCCGCAAAGGTTCTGCTCTACTCTGCTGATAAGCATTCTTACAAGCTGATCACCGGTAAGCAGCTCAAGACCATGAAGTATGCTTACGTCACTGGCGGCACCATGACTGCTAAGGCTGCTCTGTCCGAGAAGGTCGACGGCCTGACCAAGGTCAGCCTGGTTGCTGTTACCCTGAACAAGGCTATGCCTGATGACTATCAGACCAACGACAACTACGCTGTGGTCGTCTCTGACTCCTTCAAGTACAACTCTGACTATGTCTCCTTCGATGTCTTCACCGGCACTGAGACCGTTACTGTTCTCCAGAAGAAGTCCGGTGCTACCTATCAGAAGGGCAACGTCATTGGCTATTCTTCCATCACTGAGAAGAAGGTCGGTGACGAGACCGCAAAGGTTATCGAGGATGTGACCTGCTACACTGAGGGTCAGGCTGCCGCTGGTGCCAACGTTGCTAACCAGTACCGCATTGGTGCTATCCAGGGCGTGAACGCCAAGGGCGACCAGATCACCGTCAACGGTCAGGATACCTTCAAGATCACTTCCGATACCAAGGTCCTCTTCGTTAACAGCGATGCTGAGAACGGCAAGGACGATTACGCAGGCGTGGCTGGCAACACCGTCAGCACCTCCAACGAGGCTGATGAGATCGCTGATACCGGCATGTACTTCTACAACTGCGCTTACATCCTGGACGGCGGCTATACCGCCAAGGGCGATTCCGACCTGGCTGTCCTGGTTATCGACGTGAAGAACCGTCTGGCTAACAGCAAGGAAACTGCTCAGACTGTTTCTTCTGTGGCCGCTGGTTTGACTGCAACCGTTAATGGTAAGGCAATTACCGTTGGTACTACTCAGCTTGCTAAGGGCGAAGTTATGGTTATCACTGGCACCGGTGACGGCGCTAAGGACCTGACTCTGACTCACGCAAAGTTTGCTGACGGTTCTACCACCAAGACTGATGTTGCTTCTGGCTCTTTCAGCTTCGATGTCTATGCCGATGGCACTGGCAACGTTGAAGTTGCATTCTCCTAATTCTTTAGATAAAGAATTATTCAACCACCCCCGGAGCAATCCGGGGGTGGTACCCCTTAAAAAGAAAGGTCATATATTTATGGAAATAGTTCGTATCCAACTGGCTATTTTTTTCAAACATTTGATTAGTAGGCCAGACCACTTAGCTAAACGAATCGATGAAAAATTGGGCGGTATATTCGATGCTATGCCAGAAATTATAGGATTACCTATGGATGCACCTCCCGAGATACCGATTGTACGATGCAACAGTACAAAGTTTCCCTATGAGTTAAGCATAGCTAGAAATCGCTGTGATTTCTTTATCAAACCCCAGCAGGAAAATAGAGATTTAGAAATCATTGAACTGCGATATAGCAAATATATCTCCAATGTTATTGAAAGTTCCATTTCAGATAATGAAATCACACGAATTGGCATTGTATACTCTGCATTTGAAGAACAAGCTACACCCTGTGATTTTATTTCTTACAAATACTTCGGTTCTACGGTCTCTAGGGCAAATGAATTGTCCTTTAGAATGAATCGGGAAAAACAATTGAATGGCATAAAGATTAACAATATTCTCAAAGTTGAAAATGCGACTCGCAAGAAAGACAACGTAGTTGGTGTTGCGTATACCAGAGACATCAATTCTTCTCGCTTATCCGAAACAAAGAAATCCTTAACAAAAAGACAAATCGCTAGCATTTTGGACTTCAGCTATTCATTGTTGACAAAAGCAAAGTTTGGGGAGGTAAAATGATGCCACCATATCCTGATGATATTACAGATGTAGGGTATGACGATAGTGGGGACGTTCGCAAAAATCCAGAACAGGAAAACTCAAGTACAAATAATTTAGGACAATCTTCATGCTATAGATGTGCTAGCGATATATATGAACTACGTGGTAGAGTTGACACAATAGAGAAGCAAAATGAGGAATTTAATAAAACCATCAAGACAAACACGGGTTTTATAAAAAAATCAGAACAGTTGCTTCTAGTGTTTCAAGTTGTCCTTATCTTGTTTCCTATTCTATCTCTTGCAATATTAGCAATATGCCAATATATACATCAAGGAAGCAGTTCGCTGATAAATGTTATAACAACTGTAATAGGGTTAGCGAATATTGCAGAATGTATTATACTACCTCGTTTTTGGAAAACATTAGAAGATAGAATAAAGGAGTTAGAACGCAAAATAAGCAATTAAAAATTACACATTTAATAAAAGAACTTCAAGATACTTCTATTAAATGACGTAAGCCACCCCGCCGCGTATCTCATACGCTGACAGGGTGGCCGTTTCTTATCGTTCGTAATGCGTCCAGAGCGAGATGATCTGGATGATTTTTTCTTCTTCGTGTACTTTGTAGACCAAGCGATGTTGGTAGTTGATGCGTCGGGAGTATAAGCCGTACATGTTGCCGACGAGCTTTTCATAGGTCGGCGGCGTTTGTTTCCGGGATACACTCGGAAAGGGGGGTGTCTTTGCCTTCCAGGAGCTTCTGTTTCATGACGGGGTTGGCGTTCATCTCCAGCGTCTCTAAGATGCCGCGGTAGTCATCTTCGCTGAGGACGACGACGTTGCCGTTTCTGGTGCTGACATGGATGGGTTCATTAAACTTGAGGGTCTGCTCCAGAAGCGTGGATACGTTTTTGCGGAAATGCGTCACATTGGTATTGATCATCAGAACTCCCTCCTTATGTTACAAGTATAGCGTGTCTGTACAGCAAATGCAACTCATATCACAATGGGAGTTTGTCCTTTTCACAAAACCCCAATTCCCACCAAAATAATCTGAAAAAGGGCTTGACAACCCAGTGGGGTTGTGGTATTATACTGCCAAACCAATCAAACAGATAGGTATTGTAGGAGAAAGGAGGCGAGTCGAAATGGCACAGTGCTTTGGGAAGCTGCTGCGGAGCAATTTCCGCTTTGGACGAATGTTCTGCTCCCGGACTGAGAGAAAGGCCGGGCGGCTCGTCGCGCCTGTCTGCGATCTGGCTTGCTGAGCTGCGTTCCTGTGTTGGCAAGCTGCTGGTGGCTTCGTGAGATGCACGGAGAGGCCAGGGGTCGCGCGGTCTTCTCATCTTCGGTCCGGGAGTGTTGACTCGCCGGGCTTTTTTGTTGCCCAGCGTGAGGGGGGTACCTCCTTTTTCTTGGCAGAAAAGTTGACCCCACATCCGAATCCTTACGAATTCTTAACTCCAAACATTCTTCAAAATTCTGATATAAGATATAGAAAGAGGTTATGATCATGAGCAACTACAAGTTTGAGACCCTTCAGCTCCACGTCGGCCAGGAGCAGCCCGATCCCGCCACGGACGCCCGCGCAGTGCCCATCTACCAGACGACTTCTTACGTCTTCCGCAACTCCGCCCACGCCGCTGCCCGGTTTGGCCTGGCGGACGCCGGCAATATCTACGGCCGTCTGACCAACTCCACCCAGGACGTGCTGGAGAAGCGCATCGCCGCATTAGAGGGCGGCGTGGCTGCGCTGGCGACTGCCTCCGGAGCTGCCGCCATCACCTACGCCATTCAGGCCCTGGCTGGCGCCGGCGAGCATATTGTTGCCCAGAAGACGATCTACGGCGGCACCTATAACCTGCTGGCCCACACCCTGCCCCAGTACGGCATCTCCACCACGTTCGTGGACGCCCACGACCTGGCCGAGGTAGAGAACGCCATCCAGGACAACACCAAGGCCATCTATCTGGAGACCCTGGGCAACCCCAACAGCGACATCCCCGACATTGACGCCATCGCCGCCATCGCCCACAAGCACGGCCTGCCCCTGGTCATCGACAACACCTTCGGCACCCCCTACCTGATCCGGCCCCTGGAGCACGGCGCAGACATCGTGGTCCACTCTGCCACCAAGTTCATCGGCGGCCACGGCACCAGCCTGGGCGGTATCATCGTGGACGGCGGCACCTTCGACTGGAAGGCCAGCGGCAAGTATGCCCCCATCGCCGAGCCAAACCCCAGCTACCACGGCGTGAGCTTCGTGGACGCCGCCGGTCCCGCCGCCTTCGTGACCTACATCCGGGCGATCTTGCTGCGTGACACCGGCGCGACCATCTCTCCCTTCAATGCCTTCCTACTGCTCCAGGGCGTCGAGACCCTGTCCCTGCGGCTGGACCGCCACGTCGAGAACACCAAGAAGGTCGTGGAGTTCCTGAAGAACCACCCTCAGGTGGAGAAGGTCAACCACCCCAGCCTGCCCGACCACCCCGACCACGCCCTGTATGAGAAGTACTTCCCCAACGGCGGCGCTTCCATCTTCACTTTCGACATCAAGGGCGGCCAGGCCGAGGCCCACCAGTTCATCGACAACCTGACCATCTTCTCCCTGCTGGCCAACGTGGCTGACGTGAAGTCTCTGGTCATCCACCCCGCCACCACCACCCACTCCCAGCTGAGCGAGGCCGAGCTGGAGGACCAGGGCATCCACCAGAACACCATCCGCCTCTCCATCGGCACCGAGCACATCGACGACATCATCGCCGACCTGGAGCAGGGCTTCGCCGCCGTAAAAGCCTGAGGAGGCGACCTCATCACACAAACCATCGAGGCGTTACGCACCTTCCGCCCCTGACGCCCCGTCTCTCTCTTCATGATGTAACCCTTTTCAAAAAGCCACCCCGCCAGCGTGTAAGAAAACTATGATCACGCGACGGGGTGGCTTGCTCTGTTTTCGTTGTTTTTTCCCCAAAGTCTTGGTATACTGAACTTGAGTCAATGCCCTAAATAAGATGGAGGTGGACCGCATGGCGGAAAAATATTCCATTCAAGAACTGAAAGACATTGTGACCCCTCTGGCCCAAAAGTATGGTGCCCAGCGCGTCTATCTCTTCGGCTCTTACGCCCGCCGGGATATGACGGAGTCCAGCGACATAGACCTACGCATCGACAAAGGCTCCATCCGCGGCCTGGCCCTTGCGGGTTTTCTTGTAGACCTGGAGGATGCCCTGGGCCTAAAAGTAGACCTGATCCCGACCACCAGTCTGGACGGACAGTTCCTGTCCGCCATCCAGAAAGACGAGGTGCTGCTCTATGAAGCCTCTTGACTGCCATACATTTCACGGAAACAAAACAGCCACCCTGCTGGTGTATTTTTGACCGAATACACGGGGGTGGCTGTCTTAGCATTGACAAGATTCGCTAAAATATGATACAGTATCCTATACGGGACACTGTTACTTCAGTGGTCAGGCCACCAAAATCCCAGCGCATTTTATGCGAAGGGAGGTGGTGCGAATGTGGAAGAGATTATTGCAGGTTCTCCTGCTGGCGGCGATCTTGCTGCTCGCGCTTTCCACAAAAGCGTGCTGACCACTCGACGGCAATCGAATGGTCAGCTGATATAACATATTAGCAATCAAATCGGGGGCCTGGCTACAAGTAACAGTGTCCCCTTTTGTCTTCATTATATCCAGGCGTTCCGCCTTTGTCAAGTTCAGAAACGAGAAAGAACACCGCACAGCAAAACCCCCAGGGACGAATCCCTGGGGGCCTTGCGTTCAGTTGATAATCTTACCTGAATCAGATTCGGGGAAGATTAAGCGACGGTGAAAGAGCCAGCCAGAACAGTAGTGCTGCCCTGAGTGATGGTGAAGGTGTAATCACCGGCGGGAGCCTTGGTTACATTATCACCAGTCCAAGTAGCGGACTCGGTACCCTTGTTGTTCTTCACGGGATTCAGAGTGATGTAGAAGTAGTGACCACCCTTAGCAGTGAGATTGCCGGAATCCTCAGAATAGACCTCAGTGCCAGCATCATTTTTGATCTTCAGAGTGAACTCGCCAGTACCAGTGAACTTGAAGATGATGTTGTCCTTAGCCTGACCAGACACGCCACCAGTAGTGGGGGCGAACGTAGTGTCAGTGGGAATGTACACACCGTTATCCAGATCCTTCAGCTGGGCGTCAGTGGTGCCAGCAGCCAGGGTAGTAGCGGTGGGCTTTTTGGTCAGCTGAACTTCCTCGTTCTTGCCGTCCTTGATGCGGTTGGAGGTCTCATAGACCAGCAGGTCGATCTCGTTGTCGCTGTTCACGATCACGAAAGCGTTCGCATAGTAACCGTTGGCATTAGCCAGCTCCTCAGCCTTGGAGGGAGTACCCTCATCGACTACATAGCCGTCCTCGTCAATGTAGATGACGGTGGAGTCAGAAACGACCTTACCTGCGCCAACAACGACATTCTTGTAGCCATAGTACAGGTTGTCATAAGCGCGGATCAGCTTGCTGCTGTCAGACCAGTTGTTGCTGATAGCAATGTAGCCCTGAGAAGCACCGGTGCCGTAGGTCTGAGTGTCAGAAACGATCTTAACATCGTCGTTGGCCTTCTCATAGGTACCGGTGAAGGAGACGATATCGCCCTTGCTGAAGTTATTGCTGGTCTCTTCGGTCTCAACGGTCTTGATGCCGTCGGCGGTGACCAGATCCAGGTAAACGACAGTGTCGGAACCGTTGGACTCGGTGCCCTTGTAGGACTTCTTCACGACACCGTACAGGGTGTCAGTGCTGCTGATACCGTTGCTACCGCGGTCGATGTACGCAGCAATCACGTTGTCGTTGTCAGCCAGAACAACAGAGTTGCCAGTGCCGTTCATTTCCTTGTAGCCCTTCAGAGCAGAGCCGGTGATGACCTTGTAGGTATCGGTGCTGTAGGTCATGTAGATGGGAGCAGAATCCTCAGCCTCCATGCCGTTAATGGTCTCGCTCTTATCGTTGTACTTAACAGCGGTGTTTTTGGCATCCTTACCAGCGATAACTTTAACGTCGCCGCAGGTGTAATACTGGTTCAGAACGAACAGAGTGTAGTCAGATCCGTCCTTCTCGTAAGCATAGAGCGTATTAGAAGTAAGAAGCTGAGTAGTGATTCTTTCGCCAGTCAGAACTTCACAGGCAGTGCCCTTGTTGGTGGCGTCCTTGTCATAGTCATCCTGGTCGAAGCCATCGGAAGGAACAACAACGGTCTTAACGTTAATGACCTGAGCGTCCTTACCATCCTCGAAGTAGACCTTAGCTTCCACGCCGTTGTCCATCTTCTTGTAGTCGCCAACGGTCTTCACGAGCAGGGTGTCAACATCGCTGCTGGAGCCGTTCTCGCCGGACAGGTAGTAAGCATAGCCGCCGTACACATAAGCAGTGTAGGACTTGCCAGCCTTAGCGGTGTAAGCAGAGTCCTTAGCCAGGATGTAGTCATACCAAGTGCCGTCCAGCTTGATGGAGTCGGACTTGAAGGAGTCGCACTTGCCGGTCACGGTCTCAGCCTTGGTGAAGACCAGATTGTCGTTGTACAGGTCAGCGCCGACGAAAGCATAGTCGTCCTTGGCATAGCCCTTGTACAGTTCGGGGGTGTCGTTGCCCAGGTCCAGCTTGACAGCGGAGCCAGTCACGTCGCCCTTCATGTTGTCCAGAACAGCCTTGTAGGAAACGGTGGAGCTGTTCACGGTGGTCAGCTTCACGAAAGACTTCTGGTTGAGCAGGATCACATCGACCTTGCTGTCATTGTCGTTAGAAATCACGGTGACAGGCATGTCGTTGTCGTTGATCTCGTCGATAGCCTTGTAGATATCATCGGCGGTTACAACCTTTTTCTCGGTCAGCTGGCCGTTGCCCTTATCGTCGACACTAATGGTCCAGATCTTGAGACCCTTGGTGGTATTAACGCTATATTTGGTGCCGTCAACCTTGATCTTGGTCTCGCCAGAAACAGTGTCCAGCTTGGAAGCAGTGGTGGTAACCAGAACATTGTTATCGTCGGTAGCATACACGCCGATGACATCGTTGGTCTTACCATTCTTGAACAGAACCTTGACCTTCTGGCCCAGCAGAGCGGAGTAGTCCTGATCCAGGTCGCTGAAGGTCATGTTAACGTCGGCATCCTTGTTATCCTCGTTGTCCTTGCCCTTGATGACATAGTCGCTGGCGGACATATCAGCAGAGTTCATGGTGATGGTGAGCTTATCGCTATCGATGTTGCTCAGGGTGCCCACGTCGGTCCAAGCCTCGTACTTGTCCTCCAGCAGGGTGATCTTCTGGAAGTTGCCGTCGACCTTGTCCTGAACAGTGATCTGAGAGGTCAGCTGACCCTTGGAGTCAGTGGTCAGAGTGGTCTTGTACTCGACTTCGTAAGCCTGGAGTGCATTCCAGACCATCTGAGCGGCGTTGTCACGGGTGATCGCAGCGTTGGTGTCCATAGCCTCCAGGCCGTCATACAGGCCCTTCTGAGCAGCACGGACATTGACGTTGGTGGCCCAGGCGTTGCCGGTGAAGCCCTCGTTCTCGGACTTATAGCCCAGGGAGACCAGGAGCATCTTGGCCAGCTGGACGCCGGTCACGTTGCCGTTGGGGGCGAACTTGCCGCCGCCGACGCCGGAGACGATGCCCTGTGCGGCACAAGACTCGATGTAGCCCTCGGCCCAGGCAGCGTTGGCGTTGTTGCGCACGTCGCTGAAGGTGGGGGTGGTGTTGGTGCTGACAGCGGGGTTCTTGCCGCCGTT
>OLPV01003123.1_pt1 | contig 10156 bp, 6 predicted proteins | sample 1671961 | NCBI WGS metagenome assembly OLPV01 (sample SAMEA3136630, study PRJEB25190) | human gut metagenome | biome: human gut; feature: human-associated habitat; material: faeces | place: Austria | collected 2013
CGGCCACACCGAGTTCTACCAGCTGCCCTCCACCCTGCGGCTGCGCTACGACCGCGCCAAGGGCGACTTTGATTACTTTACCTACTGCGGCAAGGAGGTGGGCAAGGAGATCGGCGACGATGCCCTGTTCACCGTGGGCCTGCAGAACTACCACTTCAAAAACATCGAGAGCTTTTTCAACATCTCCTATGATACCATCTGCAAGATCCAGAAACCCCGCAGTGTGGCCACCTCCTGCCAGGATATCCTGATGGAATATTTCCGGGAGCACGAGATGCTGGATGCGGCGGTGGACGGCAGAATGACCATTCTGCCCCCTGCCGGGCAATGACCGCTTTTTGAAAAAGGGTACCCTTTTTTCGGCAGAAGCTGACGCTTCTCCCGAATGGGGTCCTGAAAAAATAAATTTTACCACAGAAAGGAGCACCCCATGAAACAACGATTCACAAAAAGAACGCGCCTGGTCAGTGCCCTTTTGACACTGGCCATGGTGTTCACCTTCCTTCCCTTCAGCGCCTTTGCGGCTACTACCTCCCAGGAGATAGAGGAGCTGGCTTTCACCACTCACGGCTGCGATGCACTGCAGATCACCAAGGACGGAAGCATTGCAGATTGGATCGCGGCCTTCCGAAAAAAAATGGAGAACGAGAACGAGGGAGAAAAACCCATCAATGCAACGAGTGGCTATGGGTTCTACGTCTTGCAGAATTACAAGAACTGGTTCGTGGAGAAAGAGCTAAACTCGTCGGTTCTCATGCCGCAGACCGGCAGCTTCCAGAGTGGAGAAAACTACTATCTGTCTGTTCCGATCGGTGCGGCGGACGGCTACTTCTTTAACACCACCGAGAGCTTTAGAAAGATCACAGTCGATGGCGAAGAATTGAACGACATTCTAAAAAGACCTTACCGGGATGCGAAATCCCAAAGAACCAGAGTGTATATCCCCCTCAGCTTCAAGGCCAAACACAGCCCGAAAATAATCTACGGCAAGGATGCGACCTGCGTCACTTCCGGCGTAGTGGAACACTACAAGTGTCAGAAATGCGGCAAGCTGTTTATGGATTATGCATGCACGGAGGAGACTACCCCGGGAAAAGTGTATATCAAGCCGAACAAGATCCACAGAGCTAACGCCTGGAATCAGGCCTGGTCGCGCCACTATCAGCTCTGCAAAGTCTGCGGAACAGATTTCAATACTGGAGCACACGACTTTGTGAGCGGCAAGTGTACCATCTGCGGACTTGAACGGCACGACCTTGGCAGCGCAGAGGTCGAGGTGACAGAGCCTGCTGCCGGGATGACTCCCGCCATGATCGCTGCCAAAAATGTTACGCCCGACAAGAAAACCGCATTTAGTACTGCGTGCACATGGTATGAGGCGGACAGCGGCGCAAAACTTTCGGACACGGCTGCCTTTGCTGAAGGCAAACAGTACAGAGCGGAACTGAAGCTGACGGCAGGAGCGGACTGGCAGTTTTTGAACAGCACCACATACAAGATCAACGGCACAGCTGCAGAAAAGGACAGCTCTTCCGATGCAGTTCCGTGGGAGCAGGTGACCCTTTCCCGCATCTTTACCGCCAAGCCTGCGACAGAGGGCAGCGTAATCACCAACATCCAGATGACTATCCCTGTACCAGTGGCTGGTAATAGTCCCAGCAGCTGCGAGGTACAAAAATCTGACCCTCGCTATAGGATCAGGAGTCTTCGTTGGGCAGAAGTGGATGCCGAAGGCAAAACGATAACCCATGACGTGACGACATTTGAAGAGGGGAAACACTACCTGGTAATTATCCCACTTGAACCCAATACCGGTTACGAATTTGAGGGCGGTGGACAGGAAGCCATCATCAACGGCACAGCGTATCCCTCGTACACAAGCCCAGGAATGAAGCCTAAATGGACTATTGAATATTACGTTACTTTTACAGCGGTTGCTGGCGGCGGCTCCACTGGCGGCTCTACCGGCGGCTCCACGATTCCCCCGGAGGCGGGCAAGTACCAGCTGACAGTGACCGACGGCGTTGCCACGGTGAACGGCATCACCGGTGATGTGCTGAACGTGAAGCCCGGCGATACGGTGACCCTGACGGCAGACACCACCAAGTTCCCGGAGAACGAGGAATTTGGCTGGTGGGAGATCACCCCCTATGGGTCCGTTTCCAACACCCTGACGGGCCAGTACCAGCGGACCGCGACCTTTACGATGCCCAATGAAAATGTCTCTGCCCGCGCCATGTCCAAGAGCGCCGGTGTCTCCACCGGTGGCGACGACGGCGGTGGCGGCGCGGCCATCCTGCTGGTGGGCGGCGCAGCCGTGGCCGGTCTGGTGGGTTACGGCGTGTACAGCTATGTGTCCGAGCAGCAACTGAAAGCCCTGCTGCCGGAGGGCGTGGCCATGCCGGAGAACCGTGCCCAGACTGCCCTGCTGCTGTGGAACACCGCAGGCCGTCCTGAGCCTGCCGAAGCCCCGGCCTTCAAGGACGTTGCAGACCCGGACACCGCCAAGGCGGCGCAGTGGTGCGTGGAGCACGGCCTGATGGACCAGAAGCTGGGCGGCCGCTTTGCCCCCGACAACTCCGACCCGGCCTACAAGACCCTGAATGCCTATCAGCAGCTGGTGGGGTAACAAAACAAACCCTCTCAGTCATTGCTTCGCAATGCCAGCTCCCCCGAAGGGGGAGCTCATAGCGGCCTTTTGATCAGGTTTTGCGAAAACCAAAACCTAGGCGCAGTGTGACCTCTCCCTTTGGGAGAGGGGGCGCGGCCTAAAAAATAAGCATCCGCAGCGCACTGCGCCTGAGCTGAAACAGCCCGGCCATGCGCTGCGGATGCTTTTGTTGTGCGGCGGAGCACGCCGCCTAAAACAAAAGATCCGAACCCTTCTCTTTCGAGAAACGGTTCGGATCTTTCTTGTTTGGTGCGGATAAGAGGACTTGAACCTCCACCGAGTTGCCCCGATTAGAACCTGAATCTAACGCGTCTGCCAATTCCGCCATATCCGCATATTCTGTTTTGTTCGTGGGCCGTTCGGCTCGGAACGTTAGTTATTATACCATGGAATCCGGAATTGTCAAGCACAATTTCGAAAAAAGTTGTACTTTTCGGCGGAAAATGAAAAAACAACGGAAATATGTGTTAAAATGGGCCGGAAAAGCAAAAAATCAGACCGGAAACCTTTCGGCTTCCGGTCTGATTCCTAGCAGGGTGCCTTGTGGGACTCGAACCCACGGTCTCCAGATCCACAATCTGGCGCGTTAACCGACTACGCTAAAGGCACCACATAATATGCGCCCGAAGGGACTCGAACCCCCGGCCCACTGCTTAGAAGGCAGTTGCTCTATCCACCTGAGCTACGGGCGCACGTTGTTATCCCATGGGGTACTTATCTGGCGGCAGTGTGCGTTCGGCACACGCTGCGAGAAGTATAATACCATACGCATAGGCTTCTGTCAAGCGGAATTTCAAATTTTTTCGGATTTTCCGGCGCAGGGGGCATTTTGGGGTCACAGCAGCCACATTCCGGCGGCCCCAAGGGCAAAGCCGAGCAGAGCACCGGCGGCCACATCCCGGACATAGTGCGCCCCGGCAAGCACCCGCAGGGCGCAGATGAACAGGGCCACCACCACCATGCAGGCCCCGGCGGCGGGGTAGAAGTAGCACCACACAGCGGCCAGCACGGCGGCGCTCAGGGCGTGGCGGGAGGGGAAGGACTTGCCATGGGTCTCCTTGGGCACCAGCGGCGTGAAGCCGGGCTGCTCATACGGGCGGGGAAAGTTCAGCCTGGCCCGCAGGAGCGTGCCGCCCAGAAAGACGAAGGCCGGCACAAAGACTGCCCGGGCGATGAGCTGCATAAAATCCAGAGCGGCGGCGCGGTTTGCGGAGAGCAGCCGGAACCACCGCACATTCAGCAGCACCAGCAGCAAAGGGTAGCAGGCAAAGGGCACGGCAGGCAGCCAGCGGTTCAGGGCGATCACCAGCTTTTTCAGGGCGGGGCGGGCCTCCAGCCAGCGCAGCAGGGCCTGGTAGCGTTCCGGGGTCATGGTATCCCTCCCTCAAAAACAGGTGTCCAGATAGTTTTCAACATCAAACGGCTCGGGTGTGGAATCTTTGCGCAGGTAGAGCGGGTGATGGGGGTGGCCCTTTTTGCTCCGCTTGCCAAAGGTGACCCACGGGATGTCCCGCTCTCTTGTCAGGGCCACCATCTCCCGCATCAGGCCGGGCAGGTAGTCTCGCTTTTCGATCAGGGTGCCCCATGCGGCCCACATGGTGGGCTCGGTCTCGGCCAGAACGGCCCGCAGCCAGCGCAGGTTCTCGTCGCAGAGGGCGCGGTCCGGCACCCGGTCCATGTCGTTGGGGTCGGTGGCGCGCTGGGGGTATACGTTGAACATGATCCAGCTGTCAAAGCCGTTGGCGTTGGCCAGCCGCTCCACACTCTTTAAGGTGGGGTCCAGCGCGCCGGGCTGGGCGGTGCTGGGGTTGATGCCGATGCACACCAGCGGGTGCCTGCCCACCCGGCCCAACACATAGCGGTAGGGCAGGTAGGTGTGGGGCTCGTAGTACCAGATGCCGCCGGGGTATTCCCCCGCTTCCAGGCGGGGCAGCTGTTCAGTCTGCATGAAAATGTACCTCACAAATATGGTTTCCTATTTATCGTACCTGAAAAATTTCTGTAAATCAACACCTTTGCCGGAGAAAGTCTCCCATAAATCCGAATTTCATGTTATACTGTCCTTAGACCTGTGCCGCATACACGGCGGCACGGGCCGGGAAAGGAAAACAGGAGCCATTGAAGAAGGGAGTTCTGCTATGGCCATGATAGAAGATTATAGAAGCGCCCTGCGCGCGGGCCAGCGTGCCTACCGTGCCTGTGTGGCGCGCGGCCAGTCGCCGTACCTTGCGGTGCTGGATGATATCCTGAACGGGGTGAACATCGTTGCCCAGGAGCCGCTGGGGCTGGTGGATATCCCCGCCGAGAGCATTGTGGGCACCAAGACCAGCGGGCGGCACACGGCCTTTGCGGCCAACTTTATGCCCCTGCTGGAAGAGGACACCGAGTTTGCCATCAAGTGGTCGAATCTCTGCGAGGCCCATCTGGAGGAGGGCATCCACACCCCCATCATTGCCTACGAATACCTGAACAAGTTCTATGTGCAGGAGGGCAACAAGCGGGTGTCTGTCCTCAAATACTACGAGGCGGTCACCATTCCGGGCACGGTCACCCGGCTTGTTCCGGCCCGGAACGACACGCTGGAAAACAAGATCTACTACGAGTTTCTCGATTTTTATAAGCTGAGCAAGATCAACAATGTCCAGTTCTCCCGGCTGGGCGGCTATGCAAAGCTGCAGACACTGGTCTGCAAGGCCGCCAGCGAGGTATGGTCGGATGACGACCGGCTGAACTTCTCGGCCCTGTATACCATGTTCAGCCAGCAGTTCTATGCGCTGGGCGGCTCTGCCCTAGGGCTGACCCCGGGCGACGCGCTGCTGGTGTACCTCTCGGTCTACCGGTATTCGGATGCCTGCCAGTCTACTCCCAGCCAGGTGCGGGAAAACCTGGCCAAGCTGTGGGATGAGATCAAGATCCTGACGGAGCCCCACGCCGTGGAGCTTTCGCTGGAGCCAAAGCCCGGCAGTGAGCCGCTGCTGAACAAGCTGAACATCTTCAGCAAGCCCAGCCAGCTCAAGGTGGTGTTCCTGCACGAGTACAATGCTAAAAATAGCGCCTGGGTGCGGGGCCACGAAAAGGGGATCGAGGCCCTGAAAAAGGAATTCCCGGACCGGCTCATCATCACCAACCGGGAAAATGTCTCCCCCGAGGTGGACGCGGAGCAGATCATGGAAGAGGTGGCCCACGACAACGCGGACGTGGTGTTCACCACCAGCATCCGGATGCGGCCCGCCTGCCTCAAGGTAGCGGCCCAGCACCCCAAGACTCGGTTCCTGAACTGCTGCCTGAACGCGCCCCATCCGCTGGTGCGCACCTATTACCCCCGCACCTATGAGGCCAACTACCTGCTGGGAATGCTGGCGGGTATCCTGAATCTGACCGACCGGGTGGGCTATGTGGCGGCCAACCCCGTTTACGGTGTGCCTGCGGCCATCAATGCTTTTGCCCGGGGCCTGCGCACCGTGCGGCCCAACAGCCATATCCTGCTGCGCTGGGCCTGCCTGCAGGAGCCGGGGAAACCGCTGGATTTCTCCGACTGCCCGGATATCGAGCTGTTCTACGCCTGCAGCCCCTTTGAGCCTACCGGCAGCGCCAGGGAATACGGCCTGTGCCGCCGGATGCCGGATGGCAGCATCCAGCCGGTGGCGCTGCCGGTCTGGAAGTGGGAAGTGTTCTATATCGGCATCATCCGCTCCATCTTCGAGGGCACCTGGGACAGCGGTTCCAGCGGCAAGGCCATCAACTACTGGTGGGGCTTCCGCAGTGACGCGGAGCGGCTGGATTACTACGAGACCCTGCCCAAGGGCACGCAGCAGCTGCTCGATCTGCTGGAAAAGAACCTTGCGGCCAACGAGTTCCCCATCTTCCCGGCGGGCATCTTTGCGCAGGGGCATATCCCCAAGGCACCCACTGCAGACACCTACACCCCCAAGGAACTGATGGAGATGGACTGGCTGGGCGAGTGCGTGGAGGGCAGCCTGCCCCGGTACGATCAGCTGGATGTCAGAACGCTGGGCCTGCTGGAGATCAACGGCCTGAGCAGCCTGAAAGAGACGACGCTGTAAAAAGCTCAACAGAACGGAGTGTTGCGGACGTGAAGATACTTGCAATTTCCGATACCCCCTCCAAGGCGCTGTGGGACTATTGCTCCCGGGAACGCCTGGCCGGGGTCGATCTGATCCTCTCCTGCGGGGATCTGCCAAAAAAATACCTCGAATATCTGACAAATTTTACAGCGGCCCCCATTTTGTATGTCCACGGCAACCACGATGGCCGCTACCGCACGGAGGGCGAGCCGGGCGGCTGCATCTGCGTGGACGATCAGGTGTATGTCTGGAAAGGGCTGCGCATCATGGGGCTGGGCGGAAGCATCCGCTACAACCGCGAGGAGACCTTCCAGTACACGGAGCAGGAAATGCGCCGCCGGGTGCGGCGGCTCTGGTTCAAGGCCCACCGGGCGGGCGGCATCGACCTGCTGCTGACCCATTCCCCGGCGGCTGGCCTGAACGATGGCGACGACCGGGCCCACAAGGGCTTTGCCTGCTTCAACGACCTGCTGGAGGAGTACCAGCCTAAGTGGTTCGTGCACGGGCATGTCCACCTGAACTATAATGCCAACCTGCCCCGGGTGTGCACCCACGGCCAGACCACGGTCATCAATGCAACGGAGCGCTATACGTTTGAGATCCCGGACCCGGACCCGGTGGCCCGGAAGCGCTTTTTCTGGAATGACCCGGCATTTCCCACCAAAAACTGAAAAAGGAGAAACACCCGATGGAACAAAATGAGAAGCTGCGGACGCTGGAGGCCCTGCAGAAGAAGCTGTACGCCTACAACTGCGCCTCCAACAGCCTGTATCTGGACGCTGTGACCGTGGCCCCCAAGAACACGGCCGAGGGCCGGGGTGTGGCTCTGAGCATTCTGGCAGGTGAACTGCAGAAGCTGATGACCGCCCCCGAGACCCTTGCACTGGTGGAGGAGCTCTATGCCCGGCGGGAGACGCTGGACACCCTCCACCGCCGCGAGGTGGAGGAGCTGCGCCGCAGCTGCCGGCAGCTCACCCGCATCCCCGCCGGGGAGTATATGGCATACAGCGAGCTGACCAACCGCGCCAGTGATGTCTGGCACAAGGCAAAGGAAGAAAACGACTTTGCCTCCTTCTGCCCCATCCTGCAGGAGCTGGTGGAGTATAACCGGAAGTTCGCGGGCTATTATGATGCGGAAAAAGCGCCCTATGATGCCCTGTTGAACGAGTATGAGCGGGGCGTGGACACTCAACAGCTGGACGTGTTCTTTGACACCCTGCGCAAGGGGCTGGTGCCTCTCATCCGGGCCATCGGCGAGAAGCCCCAGATCGATGACAGCTTCCTGCATCTGGAATATCCGGTCGAGCAGCAGAAGGCGTTTGCGGACTATCTCATGGAGGTCATGGGTCTTGACCGGGGCCACTGCGGCCTGGGTGAGACCGAACACCCCTTTACGCTGGAGTTCAATAACAAGGATGTCCGCATCACCACCAACTACGACCTGCACAATGTGGCCTCCTCGATGTACTCCGTTCTCCACGAGGGCGGCCATGCCCTGTACGAGCTGGGCATCCGGGATGACCTGCAGTACACCTGCCTGACCGGCGGTGTGTCCATGGGCGTGCACGAGAGCCAGTCCCGCTTCTACGAGAACCTCATCGGCCGTTCCCGCGCCTTTATCGGGGCCATCTATCCCAAGGTGCAGGAATTCTTCCCCGCACAGCTGGGGAATGTGACTGCGGAGCAGTTCTACCGCGCCGTGAACAAGGTGGAGCCCAGCCTCATCCGCACCGAGTCCGATGAGCTGACTTACTGCCTGCACGTCATGGTGCGGTACGAGATCGAGAAGCAGCTCATTGCGGGCACCCTGACGGCAAAGGAGGTCCCTGCCGCGTGGGCAGAGCTGTACAAGGAGTATCTGGGCGTGGAGGTTCCCAATGACCGCGAGGGCTGCCTGCAGGACAGCCACTGGTCGGGCGGTTCCTTCGGCTACTTCCCGTCTTACGCTCTGGGCAATGCCTACGGTGCCCAGATGCTCCACAATATGGAGCAGGAATTCGATGTGTACGGCGGTGTGGCTCACGGGGATCTCTCCGCCGTCACCGGCTGGCTGCGGGAAAAGGTGCACCAGTACGGCCACCTGCTGGAGCCTGCTGAAGTCGTCAGAAATGCCTGCGGCACCTTTGACGCACACTACTATCTGGATTATCTGACCAAAAAGTATACGGAACTGTACAACCTGTAATTGACCCGCACAAAACCAAGCCCTCTCGGCCGATCGGCTGAGAGGGCTTGGTTATATATGCTGTTGCAAAGGGCGGCGGGAAGCTTTCCCGCGCAAGTGAAACGGGCCATTCCATCGCCCGCCCTATTGCCTGCGGCAACAGGGTCCCACCCCAGCGGACACTTGCTTTGGAAAACTCCCGTCGGCTGCGTAATCTTACGCTCTTCTGGACATACTATGGGGCAAAGGCCCAACGGGCCGTGTGGAAAGGGAGCGTATCTATGAATCAGAACCATCGGGCTCTTTGGAGCTGTGCCATGGCGGCGGCGCTGCTGCTGACTGCCTGCGGCAAAACGAACGCCGGGTCGGGCAGCTCCGGCAGCATGAGCGGAAGCAGCGGCACATCCTCCGCACAGACCCAGACAGCGGCATGGAAAACCGGTCTGGGTGTGGTGACAGAGGCCACCGATCAGGACAGGGCAGGGAAAATTGAACTGGCAGCGGCCGCTGTCCTGCTGGATGGCGAGGGGAAACTGGAGAGTGTTCTGCTGGACGAGCTGGAAGTGTCTGTTTCGGCGGACAGCACCGGCCATGTGACCCTGCCCACCGACTGGCGCACCAAGCGGCAGAAGGGGGTCGATTACCCGCTGGCCGAGGTCTCTTCCCTGAAAAAGGGCTGGGCGGAACAGGTAGATGCCTTTGCCAGTTACCTGATCGGCATGACCCCGGAACAGGTCTCCATGCTCAAAGTGGATAAGGATGGCAAGCCAACGGATGCCGACCTGATGAGCGGTTGCACCATCGCAGTGGATCGTTACCGGGATGCCGTGACCCGGGCCTGTGCCAATGCCAGGGCACTGGGTGCCGCCAAGGGCGACAGGGCCGCACTGGGCATCGAAGCGGTGAACGGGACTTCGGACATCACCGCCACCGACGACAAGGATGTGAATGCGCAGGTGGATGTAAGCATCGTGGCACTGACCACCGATGCGGATCGCCGTGTAACCAGCGCCATTGCGGATATGGCCGAGCCGGCCCTGACAGTGGTGTCGGACGGCGGTGTGACAGCCCCGGACCTCGTCAAGACCAAGCTGGAGCTGGGTGAGGACTACGGGATGCGCGGCGCATCGGCGCTGGGTAAGGAGTGGTATGAGCACAGCGAGGGCTTCTGTGATGCCCTTAAGGGCAAGACCCGCACCGAGATCGCCGGGCTTTCCGGCGGCGATGCCGACCTGA
>OLPV01003124.1_pt1 | contig 10156 bp, 9 predicted proteins | sample 1671961 | NCBI WGS metagenome assembly OLPV01 (sample SAMEA3136630, study PRJEB25190) | human gut metagenome | biome: human gut; feature: human-associated habitat; material: faeces | place: Austria | collected 2013
GCCGGCAGCGGGGGGTCTGTTTTTTTGTTTCTGCGGATCTTACAGCAGCTGCACCAGCAGCAGGAACAGCCCGCCCGCCGTACCGGCGGCAGCGCTCAGCAGGGTCTGCTTCCAGCCGGCTCCGGCCCTGCGCGCTTCCAGCGCCTGGCTGAGCTGATAGAGGCCGCACCCCATGCACACGCCTGCCAGCAGCAGCGAGACCACCGTGCTGAAAGTGAGCAGGCCCAGGGCGCCGGTCAATGCCATGATGGCGTTGGGCCAGTCCGGGGTGACGATGTCGTGCTCGGGGCCTACCACCACCCCACAGCGGCTCACGCAGGCCGTACCGACCGGGGTAGGGACGTACAGTTCCAGTGTTGTGGAGCCTTCCCGACAAGGCACGATGACCCCGCGGGCTTCATCGTAACGTGCCACGTCCGGATCCATGGTCCGGCCCTGCACCTGTGCGGCGGCACCGGCAGGTGCCAGCGTAAAGGGGACCGGGACTTCCTGCCCCATCTTCAGCGTGACCTCCTGGGGCAGGCGGATCGCAGCGGGGACCGCCCGGACGGCAAAGGGGATCTCTGCCTTGACCTGGCCGATGGTCAGCCGGACGATGCCCCGCCCTGCCTGGCAGGCACGGAAGCGTCCGCCGCCCAGCGGGACGGCCAGACCGGCCGGTTCCACACTCCATGCCGCCTGCTGCAGATTCTCCGCGTTCTGGGGCATCCAATGGGCGTCCACACGGAACTCCTGCCGGGGCACGATGTCCTGCTGGGGCAGGGTCAGCGAGATGGTCTGCACCCGGTTGACTTTGCGGATGCGGACGCTCTTTTCCGCCAGCAGCACTTCCGGGTTTGCATAGCCGTGGGTGTAAAGCTGCACCTTCACCGTACCCTCCCGGGCGGCGTGGTACGCTCCGCCGCCGGCCTGCAGCAGCCCGCCCGGCGTGGTGCGCAGTTCCAGCTGGAACCGGGCCGGATACCGCCGCAGGCGGTCCGCGCTGTGCACCGTTCCCAGCTCCATCTCGTCCGGGAACGCTACCGCCGCCACGGGCAGCGGGCTGGTCAGGATGCTCCGCATGGCCTTTTCTTCAAAGGCATCAAACTGTCTGGGATGCAGCGGCTGACCGGCCAGTGCGGCCTGCAGACGGGCGAGCGCCGGGCGGATGACAAAGCGCTCCGCCCAGAGCGCTGCAAAGGCCGGGAAGTTTTCTGCGCGGCCCGCAAAGAGGGGCACTGCGGCCCCGCCGATCTGCAGCAGTCCGGTACAGTGCGGAGCATTTCCGGCGGCAGGATCCACGCTGTAGAGCACATCTCCCGTCTTGACAACGATTCGGTCGATGTTGAGGTCCTCCAGCTGGTGCAGGTGACGCTCGGCGGCGTTTTCTAGGAAGATCCGTGCGGTCTCGCCGGCGCTGCTTCGGATGCAGGGACTCCAATCGCCGCACGCCGGGTACAGCCGCCAGCCGCAGGCTTCTTTCTTCCAGCGGCTGGCAGCCAGCTGCGCCAGGATGGACTGGGCCAGCGTGCCTTTGGACAGGCAGCAGACAGCCAGCGCTTTGGGCGCATCCGAGCTTCTTCCGAGGTGCTGTGCGGCCTGCAGCCGTTCTTCGAACCGGATCATTTCGTTTGGCCCGGGCGCGGCAGAAAAGCCCTTGCAGGCCGTTTCCCGGCCAAACAGCATCCGCAGGATGCTCTCTTCCAGTGCACCGCCGCAGAATGTGACCGTATAGGCCCCGTTGCATTCCTGTTCCAGCCAACGCGGCAGATGGGCGGCGTATTCCAAAAAGCGCCCGCCGGCGCAGGCGGCCAGCGGGCTGAGACTGGAAGTTTTCTGTCCGTCAATGCGGACTGCCGCCGCGGTCGTGAAGAGTTCTTCTTCGATCTGAACACGCGGGATCATAAAGCTTCTCCTTTCTTACCATGCGGCGACTTCCCGGCCGACCACGCCTTCCGGGATCGTCCGCAGATCGATGGGGCGGTGGGTGGCCCACAGTTCAGCGCGGGTCTTCGCAAAGTGATCCTGCCGGGGGACAGCTGCGCCAAACGAGAGATCATTTGTTACGTCTACAAACAAATTCTCCTTTCCGATGCGGACGATGTTATATGCATGGTTGTCATCGCCGCGCATCTGGCCGCTGCCCCGCAGTTCGCCGACCACCACAAAGCTGTGCACTCCGAGGATACTCGTTAGATATTTATACAGGCAGGCGATGCCTTCACAGACGGCCTGCCCCTCGATGGCGCCCAGCATCGTGTGGCTTTCCGGGCCATGGTCGCGATAGCGGATGCTGCGGGCCAGCTCATCGTGAACCAATTTTGCGATCTCATAGTCGGTGTAAGCACCCGTCTCCTGCTGCCGCCGGAGGATGTAATCGGTGTATGCGGTCGTCTCCGCCAGTTTCTGAAAAAAATCCACTCCGGGATAGCGGGACGGCAGTTCCAGCGTGGTCGAAGCCGATGTGGTGAGCAGACCAAGCCTTGTGCGCTCGGTCACCCCCCTGACGGCGTTCAGATCCACATAGAAGACCCGTTCGGGATGGTCATACCGCAGAGCGGAGAGCACCCTGCCCAACGTCTCGGTGCGGACCTCCGGGAGCCGGACCTTGAATTCCAGCCGCGCCAGGGCGGCCTCGATCCGGTCATAGATCTGCTGTTCCTGGGGAGTCAGCAGCTTGCGGAAATATGTCCACTGTGCCGGGTACCGCAGCAACGGATTTTCCATGCCGACACACCTCCTTTTCTCACATTCTGATCAATCCGCGATCTTCTGGCCGCAGAAGGGGCAGTAGGTCGGTTTCTGTTCCGTCCAGATCCAGACGGTTACACGGAACTTATTTCCACAGCGGCAGCACAGACAATCATACTTCGGCTCCCCGCTGTTTACCAGATCCTTGAAGGCATCAGCCATAAAACCCGTTGCCTCACGCGCCGCCGTCCGGACCGCTTTCCAGGAGACACTCTCTCGTGTCACTTTCCATCCGCCGCTGCGGGGCTGCGGAGCAGGCTGTGCCGCCCATGCGTCCTGTGCGGACTGCGGAGAGCGGGAAGCCTGCGGCGCCTGCTGGGCAGACATTTCGGCGACAGACTGCGGTGGGACTGCACGGTGTGCTGCCTGCCCGGAAGCCGGTCTCGTCCATGCAGTCTGTGCGGGCTGCTGTGCAGGCTGCGCAGGCCGTGCGGGCCTGGCGGTGGACTGCGGGGCAGCGCTGCGCACCTGCGCGTTGTACTCTTCCTCCTTTTTCTGCCAGGCTTTGACATCGAAGGGCGGCAGGGTCATTTTGGACCAGGTCTCCTGATTAACGGCCACCACCATCGTGAGATCGTCTCCGGACGCTTCTGCCGTAGCGGGTGCCTTGAGGATGTCCTTCGTACGCTTCCGGAGCGCTTCGTGCCCCTGGGGCGCAGCTTCTGCAAAGCCCTCCAGGAAGGGGGAAAAGACCTCGTTGTTCAGGCAGCTCTTCCGGACATAGATGTCGAGGATGCCGTCCGTCGAGATGCCAACGGCAGCGGTCTTCTCGGCCTTGCCGAACTCCCACTCTTTTTCCCCTCCCTGCAGAGGAATCACCGAGGTGCTGTTGTCGCCGTTCGGACCCTTGTGGCGGCGGGTCACCATCCGGCAGGTGCCGTCTTCCTGAATGACCACGATGCCGCCATCGCCGCAGTGCCCGTACCACAGGTTCAGGCCGTCATAAATGGCCAGATCCAGTGTCGACATGAAGTCGAAGACCAGTTTGTCCATCTTCTCGGCAAGTTCCTCGACTGCATCCTGTGCCGTGCGGAAGGCTTCGGGCAGCAGTTCTTCCAGCAGCCAGTGATCGCGCTCCTCCGGCTTTTCCGGCAGGGGAGACGTTTCCAGCTTGTCTTTCAGGAAGTTCAGGCCCACCGTCACGGCCTCACAGCTTCCATACTGGCTGAGGGCGCAGCGGCCGACGCCGTCGCTGCTTCCCAGCAGGAGCAGATTTTTTTCAGGGACTGCCAGCACACCGCTGAAGTCCTGACAGGGGCTGTTGCCGTTCTTGATGTGGTACGCCCCCTGCTCGGTATCCGCCGCACACACCAGCGAGCCTACGCTCAGGCTCCGTTCCGGCTTCTGCAGTTCCGGCTTGTTCTTTGCCGGGGCTTCCGGCTCATTGACCGAACTTTTGTTGTCTTTCATCGGTTCCATCACGGAATCTCCTTTCAAAATCAAAACGATCTCAGCCTCCGAAAAGGCCTCCGAACAACAGTGCTATCAGAAAGATGATCAGGATGCCAAGCCCTACCACCAGTGCGACTGCGGCCAGAATGCCGCCCACCACTGCTGTGAGGGCGATCGCGGCCAGGGGGGCAAGGATCAGCTGCAGTGCAGCCAGCCCCAACAGCCATGGCCATCCATTCCACGCTGCGGTATAGCGCTCCTCCATCCAATGTGCCGTGAGCCATCCTGTGCCCACGCCAATCGCACCAATTAGAATGGCCGTCTCCTGGCTGCCGGCCAGATCCGGCACGAGACACAGCGCCGGGTTGACGAGCACCAAGCCTGAAGCTGCACCAGCCACGACCTGCGTGACGTAAAAGAGCTTCGGGTCGCGGCGGAGGGGCACGCCGGGCGGTGCGCAGGCCCAGCCAGGACGTTTCCACACCCAGTGCCCGACCTGCTTCCAGTTGATCTTTTTCATGGCGTCCTCCTTTTGTCCTCAGCTTTTCTTGAAGATGCCCAGGAGCTTCTCCTTCAGGCTCTTCTTCTGCGTGCCGGTTTTTGCGGCGGGGCCTGCCGGAGCGGCCTGCACGGGAGCTGCCGGGGTGATGTGCGGCATCGGGACCGATGCCGCATAGGGCGCTGCAGGCTGGAGCACCGTATGTGCCGCAGGCTGGGACACCGTATATGCTGCCGGTTTCGGAGCCGTGTGCACCGCCGGTTTCGGGGTAGAATGCATCGACGGTCCGGGCACCACGACCTGTTTGCCGGACAGGATCGCCTGCATCCTCTGGTCTATCCGGCAAAACGGACAGCCGACCGTATGACGCGGCAGATAGACGTGGGCAGGGTTGATACGGCAGTGCTCGAACGTGCTCCTCCGCTGGTACAGGTCGTACAGGAGCTGCTTCCAGATGCTGGCATCTACTCGCTGCGAAACGTTCTCCCGGATCGTCTTCTCATTGTAGCTGAATGTCTGACGGAACGCGGTGCGCACCTTGGCCGGGAGTGCCCCCAGCTCCAGCGCGTAAGGCGGGATGCTGATGCCCTCCACATCATCGCGGTACCACGGGGATATCCCATATGTGACATTGAAGATCTGGTCACCGAAAGGAAGGGAGGGCTTGCCCTCTGTCTGCAAAGCTGCTGCAAACGGATGGGCCCCGGTGAGCAGGATGAAGATATGCACGGCCAGCGCAAAGTTATCGGTTGCGATGGTAAAATTATTCTTGCTGAGATTGCGGCCCTGCAGCTCGGGAGCAACGTACTCCGGCAAGCCCACGCCCGTGCGGAAATGATGTCCGGTCTTGTCCGTGAATTCAAACGAATCCACGTCAATTATAGTCACAATTCCGTTGTCATCGACCAGGAAATTCGCGTTGTTCATGTCGCCCACCACATAGCCCATCTCATGGGTATGCGCCACAATGGAGGCGATGTTGTACGCAACAGCGACAGCGTAGCCCCAATCGTACGGGGTGCGGAACACGCTGTCGCGTTCTTCGGGACGATTCACCATGAACAGGGGCGAGCCTTTTTGAAAAGGCATGAGATAACCGACGAAGTTTCCATTGCCGTCATACAGCAGATGCTGCGGCCACGCGATCAGCAGGTGGCCGTCCACAACGCCGTTGAATCTCTCATTGACCATTGCTCTCAATTTGGCTTCCTGCTCCGGTTTGACCGTCTTGTAGATCTTGGCACAGACCGAGGGATCTCCCTGCACATGATAAATTTTGGACTCGCCGCCCTCACCGAGGGTGTCTGCGCAAAGCTCATAAGCTTTGCGCTCTTCGGTATACACTTTCATTGCTTTTCTCCTCTTTTGTGCCCCGCCTGTCCGGCGGGAGCTGTTTTTCTGTCGTTGTATATAGTAAACAGCACGTTCCGGCCTCTTTTGCCAGGGGGAAGGCATTTTCCGGACTGCTCCCCATAAAAAATACCCGCCGCCCTCCTGTCGGAACAGGGGAGCAGCGGGCGGTGTGAGATCATTCTCTGCGCACATCCTGCCAGAGGAAATTGGCGATTTTAAGACAGAACTCCTTCGGATGGGCCAGCTTAGTAGGCCAAATAAGGTACCCCACCCAGATCAAACGGGTCGTTCTTACCCGGATGCCAACCGCCCCAAGCAGGCGGCATCCCCTCCAGCTTGCGCGGGTCGTGCAAATCGGCGGGCCATGATTCAAATCCACGCAGGCTGTAATCATCTTCAATCCATCCGATGATGCTATTGATACTATCTTCCTGAATCACCTTGAAGAAGTCTTCGAATTCGCACGTCAGCACTGCTCCGTGTGGCGGTGGCGGTAAATAGGCGCGCAGCCGTTGATCCGCCTCGCTGCCCACGGCAAACAGCGTCATCAAAGATGTGTGCTGGAGCATCCGCCTGGCTTTTTCCTCGTATTCCGGCATACCGGCCGCACGATTGCCGCCGAGCAGGAAAATCACCGGCCGACAGTACCGAATCCCGAACCACTCAAGGTGCTTCTTATGGTCACGGGCATCCCTCAAGGCGGTAACAATGCCTTCGCTGAATGCGGAACGCTTATTCGACCACTCCGGCTGCAGGGTCGGTACAGCGAAGTAGCTGTCCGGCACAAAATTTATCTCGCGATAGACCTCCGCGTCATCAAACGAGAGCACTTCCACGTCTATGACTTCTTCGTCATCTGCGCGTTCCTTGAGTGCCCTATCAAAGTCCCGCAATGCCCGATTGACCTGATCGATGGTTGCCTCCGTCCTATCGCAAAGCAGCACCATGATTTTATGCGGGCGTGGCCACCCCTTATCGTACGTCATCGTTTCTTTCTCCTTTCTGCTTCATGTGTACCGTACAGTTTTCCGGGCAGGTTCCGCCGACCTTTATACAGGCCGGATGCAGTGTGGAAGGCACAGCGTGCTCATACGTTCCCTTTCCATGATCTCTTCTCCTTTGCGTTGTTGTTCCTTCTGGATGATCTGATTCAACCTCCTGCTTCGGGCGCTTTTCCAGGGGGAAAGCATTTTCCGGGCTGCTCCCAATAAAAAATACCCGCCGCCCTCCTGTCGGAACAGGGGAGCAGCGGGCGGTACGCGGAAGGATGGAGATGCAGCCGGCTCAGGACATCAGAACATATCCAGGCAGTTGTCGTCCGAATTGTCCGGAGCGGGGGCCGGATCCGGCATCGGAGCCGGGGTCTGCAGCATCTGGGTCAGCATGCTGCCAGCAGCGCCGGGGTTGGTCCGGCAGACCAGATCGCTCATGCTGTCGGTCAGGAAGCGAATGGCCTCACTGAAGTTGTTGGCATCGGCTGCCTTCAGGACGGTGCCGCCGTCCGCAACTTCCTTCAGGTCACCCATATCGGCCTGACGGCCCACGCCGATGGGGATGATGCAGACCTTATTGTGGCGCATCATCTCGTGCAGGCGCGCCAGCACGACGTCCTTCTTCTCCGGATCCGATGCGGCGCCGTCGGTAACGAGAATGATCGTGCCGACGTAGGAGGAGGTGCCCAGCTGCTTGTACATCTGGCGGCGCTCGTTGAGCTGGTTGATGGTCAGATCCAGCGCCTCGTAGAGGGGGGTGTCACCATCGGCCTCGGGCAGTTGGGGTGCCTGGAAGCAGCTGCCTTTGGTCCAGCTCTGCAGGATCTGCACGCCGTTGCCGAAGGTCAGCACCTCGATGTCCAGCTTGCCGGCGGCCAGGAGGTTGCTGCGCAGGGAAGACTCGATGGCCTGCAGGCTCTGCTGCTCCTCCTCATCGGCACCATTCAATGCCGTGGAAGTGGAGGTGTCGTAGAGGAACAGCAGCGGTGCCTTGCCCTCCGCGCAGGGGGGCGGGAGGTAGGCTGCATAGTAGTCGGTCGGCTGCTCCACCGGGGTCTCGAAGAAGCTCTCCGGGGACTCATCCAGCGTGGTCGTCTCGTTCAGATTCAACAGTTCGTCCATGGTCATTTTTCTCCTTTTCTTCGTCGTTCCGGGGATCAGCAGGTCGTGACGCAGGCGGGCAGGGGAGCGGTCTTCATATGCTCCAGGTGGGGGTCACTCTCGCCCAGATCGGCCATGCTGGAGCTGTACCAGATCAGTGCTTCGGAGATGTCCGTGGGAGAGCACTTGAGCACCTTGCCCTTGCCGCCGGGCAGGTAGGAGCGGAGGTGCTCGACGTCTGCGTCGTTGCCCACTGCCATGACATACAGGGTCACGCCCTTGTGGTCATAGGCTTCCTGGAGCATCTGCTTGGCTTCCGCCTCATACTCGCTATCCGTCGGGAGCCCATCTGAGTAAATCAGGAGAAACGGTCTCCAAAAAGGCGTACCGATCTGGTGGTAGTAGTCCTTGCGCTTCCGGAGGTCCTTCAAGGCCGTGATGATGGCCTGGTTGAAGGCGGTGCAGCCGGAAGCGCACAGGGTCGGTGCGACGTATTCTGCTGCGGGACGGAAGCCGACCTCGCAAGTCACCTCACTGCCAAAGGACAGGAGCTCCACATCGATGACGCTGGCGGCCTTGTGCTTTGCCTTCATGACATCGCCGAAGTCGTGCAGACCCTGGTTGATCTCGTTAATGTAGGGGCTGACCGAACCGGAGCGGTCACAGGCCAGCACCGCGAGACCGTGCTTCTCATTGATGGCCTTTGGGGGCAGGGCGGGGGATGCGTAACGTTCACTGGGCATAGTTCTTTCTCCTTTTCTTTTTGTGTTGTGTGTGTTTCTTCTTGCAGGGGATCTGTTCCCCTGGGGTATCTTTGTTGTACACCCTCCCGTTTTATGTTCCGAAGGGGGGAAGGACAGGAGCTTTGGCTCCAGCTCTTCCCGGAGAGTTTCTCTCTCCTGTTGTCATTACTGTAGCACCGCCCGTCTGCTTTCCGGGAGGGGGGAAGCCTGGATCCCGGATCCTGTGCAGGATCTTCGATCCGGGCTTCTCCGGAGGGTTTGTTCCCTCCTGCTGTATTTACTGTAGCATTCCCCCTCCGGCTTTCCGGAGGGGGAACACTTTTTTCGGGTCAGACCCCCAGCATCGACTGCAGCACGGGCAGCATTCCCTGTGCAGCCAGCACAAAGCAGGCCATCTTCAGCAGTTTCCCGACAAAACAGGCCGGGATATAGCGGTGCAGCGGCATCTTTGCCGCACCGCAGGCCAGCCCCACCAGATCAAACAGGGGCAGCGGCAGAAAGGCAAACGCCAGCACCGCCAGCGCTCCATACCGCTCCACCAGCGCGGCAAAGCGGTCCGCTTTCCGGGAGCCTGTACCGGCTGCCGCCTTGGCCCCGGTACGGCCGCACCAGTAGCTGACCTGTTCTCCGGCTGCTGCACCCGCTGCACCGATCAGGCAGCACAGCACCGGGTCCAGCGCCATGGATGCGCTGGCCGTAAACAGGGTGCTGCTGGCCGGCAGCAGTACGGTCGAATTTGCTGCCAGGCAGGCTGCAAACAGCCCGCCGTAGCCCAGCAGCGCCAGCTCCTGCACCTGCTGCCGGAACACCAGATACAGCGCCGAAATGCCCAGTGCCGCCAGCAGGGGCAGCGCCAGCTGCACCAGGCGGCGGGGAGACAGCCGTCTGCGGCGGACCGCTCCTGCAGAAGTTTCCGGAATGTTCATCGTCCGCATCCCCCTTTCTCAGCCGCCGCCCAGCAGGCTCACAAAGAGTCCCACGCCGAAAAGGCACATAAAGACCATCTCCAGCACTTCCAGCACCATGGCCACAACAGCTGCCAGCACGACCGTGGCCAGCGGCGTCAGCAGGCACATGGATGCGCTGAACAGCCAGTAGGGCCAGGGCGAAGCGGCGGCGGGGTAGCGCTTCCAGAAGTGCACCGCGATGGCAATGCTGATGCCCGCGCCCACCAGGCTCGTGATGATCTGCAGATCTGATGCGCTGAGTCCCATGGAGGATACTGCGGCCAACTGCGGCCCGAAGAGCACGCCGCCCAACACGCTGAACGCGGTCATCAGTGCCAGAAAGAGCCACGGCGAGCGCTGGGCGCTGGCCGCAGCGGCGGCGGGGCCGGTCTGGTTTGC
>OLPV01003135.1_pt1 | contig 10141 bp, 10 predicted proteins | sample 1671961 | NCBI WGS metagenome assembly OLPV01 (sample SAMEA3136630, study PRJEB25190) | human gut metagenome | biome: human gut; feature: human-associated habitat; material: faeces | place: Austria | collected 2013
GCCTGGGAAGCTCGCCGCCGCGGCCCTGATGTCGCTCGTGGCCTACGGGTGCGAGAAGCGGCCGATGCGCTGCTGTGCGGTGTTTCTGGCGGTGTCCGCCGCGTTCGGCGGGGCGCTGTGGGCGATGTCGATGTCCGCGGAAGCGGGCGGAAGCGCCCCGATGCCGCTTGCGGTGTTCGTCCCGGCCTTCGCGCTGTGCTACGCCGGGCTGAGCCTGATTTTCCGCCGCCGCGCAAGGCTTGCGGAGAAAAAGCGCGTCGCCGTGGAGCTGCGGTTTCTGGGGCGCGAGGCGCGGTTCATGGCGCTGCTCGACACCGGCAATTCCCTCTTCGACCCGGTCAGTGGCATCAGATAACGGGTGGAGCAGATATCGGTCGCATTTCCACCGAGAAAGTTCATGTGAAACACATAGGTTTCGGACTGGTAAAGCGCAGACTGTCCGCGGGAGACCGAGTGCAGCAGCAGAGGCGGGATAAAAATCAGATCGTCTTTTTCCACAGCGTAGGAAGTAAGGTCGATCTGGTAGTTGGCATCTCCTTCGGTGATGAGTGTAAATTCAGCCTCTTCGTGCCAGTGCGTTGTTATGACTGGATAATCCGGCTTTAAAGAAGTGATATATTTCTGTATGGGGAAGGTCGCGTCACCGTGACGGGCATCTTCTTTCTGTTCAAGGGCAAGTGTCTGTAACCGTTTCATGGAAAATTCTCCTTTGTCTTATGAGAGCAGTATTGTGTTATAAAAAGTAAGAATTATGCAAGATAATTTTGAAATTCCAAACTATAATGACAGTATAATGTTACAGAAACAAATTGTCAAAGGACATGGAGATACAGGCGAAGGAGGACATGGACATGCAGAAAAAATGGTGGCATGACAAGGTGGCATATCAGATTTATCCAAAGAGTTTTTGCGATACAAACGGAGATGGGATCGGTGACCTGCGGGGCATTATTTCCAAACTGGACTATTTAAAGGAGCTGGGAGTTGACATTATCTGGCTTTCTCCAATCTATAAGTCCCCGTTTGTGGATCAGGGCTATGATATTTCGGACTATTATGCAATCGCTGAAGAATTCGGAACGATGGAGGAATTCGACGAACTGCTTGCGGAGGCCAAAAAGAGAGATATGTATCTGATTATGGATCTGGTTGTCAATCACTGCTCCGACAAGCATGAATGGTTTCAGAAAGCACTGGCGGATCCGGACGGACCGTATGCCGATTATTTTTATTTCCGTAAGGGAAAGAATGGAAATCCACCGAGCAATTACCGTTCTTATTTCGGGGGAAACTGCTGGGAGCCGGTACCGGGATCGGACAAATATTATTTCCATATGTTCGCAAAGGAGCAGCCGGATTTAAACTGGGAAAACCCAAAACTGAGGGAAGAAATCTACCGGATGATCAACTGGTGGCTGGACAAAGGACTGGCAGGTTTTCGGATTGATGCGATCATCAATATTAAAAAAGATCTGGCATTTCCGGATATGGAGCCGGATGGTGACGATGGACTGGCAAGCTGTTGGCGTATGGTCGAAAATGTAGAAGGTGTCGATGCGCTGCTTGAAGATTTAAAGAATCATACATTTGCCAAAAAGGATGCATTTACGGTAGGGGAAGTATTTAACATTGGGGTGGAAGACCTGCCGGACTTTATTGGAGAAAATGGACATTTTTCTACAATTTTTGATTTCAGCGCCCATATGCTCAGTGACGGGGAACACGGATGGTACGATGCGCCACCAATTTCTTTTGATGCGTGGAAAAAAGCAATCACAGATTCCCAGATGCGGGTACAGAATGTCGGGTTCGAGGCAAATATCATTGAAAATCACGATGAGCCGCGCGGCGTTTCCCGTTTTCTGCCGGATTATGCGCAAAATGCGGACGGGGCAAAGATGCTTGGTACAGTAAGTGTTCTGCTGCGTGGAATTCCGTTTATTTATCAGGGGCAGGAGATTGGCATGCAGAATGCCAGATGGAACAGTGTGGATGAATTCGATGATATCAGTACCAAAGACCAGTACAGGGTGGCGCGTGAGGCCGGACTTTCGGATGCAGAAGCACTTGCCGTATGTTCGGTCATGAGCAGGGACAATGCACGGACGCCGATGCAGTGGAAGGATGCGCCGCAGGCGGGCTTTACCTCGGGAACTCCATGGCTGAAAGTCAATGATAATTATCCGGTGATCAATGTGGAAAAAGAGGAAGGGCAGCCGGATTCGGTTCTGCATTATTACAGAAAACTTATCGCATTGCGCAAATCTGGGGAATATCGGGAGTTGTTTACTTATGGAAAATTTGAGCCGGCATATGAGAATGCAGATCACGTAATGGCATATTACCGCATCCTGCAGGGGCGCCGGGTTCTGGTAGCGGCAAATTTTGGAACAGATACCATAGAACTGGATTGGGAAGTTCCGGCAAAAAAGGTACTTTTATCAAATAAAAAACGAACAAATGCTGAAAATAAGCTGATTTTAGAGAAATGTGAAGTGTTTGTGACGGAATGTAAATAGCGTTGCAATCTTATCGGATTTTGATATAATGAGAGCATACACGAATGTCTGTTTGGGGAGAGGAAAGGTATGCCGCAGTATATCGCAATTGATCTGAAATCATTTTATGCATCCGTAGAATGTGTGGAGCGTGGACTTGATCCGCTGACCACCAATCTGGTGGTGGCGGATGAAAGCCGCACGGAAAAAACCATCTGCCTGGCAGTTTCTCCATCCCTGAAAAAATATGGGATTCCGGGAAGGGCCAGGCTTTTTGAAGTGGTTCAGAAAGTAAAACAGGTAAACCGCAGCCGAAAAACCGGTGAGCCGGAATTGTCGTACATTGCGGCACCTCCGCGGATGGCACTTTATGTGGAATACAGTACGCGGATCTATGATATATATCTGAAATATGTGGCGCCGGAAGATATTCATGTATATTCGATTGATGAAGTGTTTATGGACGTGACACATTATCTGAAAACCTATGGAATGACAGCTTATCAGCTGGCGCAGACTATCATTCTGGATGTGCAGGATCACATTGGGATCACGGCCACTGCCGGGATCGGAACCAACCTGTATCTGTGCAAAATTGCAATGGATATTGTGGCAAAGCACATCGATGCGGATGAAAACGGTGTGCGCATTGCCCAGCTGGATGAAAAAAGTTACCGTAAACTGCTTTGGGACTACCGGCCGATCACGGATTTCTGGCGTGTCGGACCGGGATATGCGAAGAAACTGGCAGAAAACGGAATGTATACCATGGGAGATGTGGCGCGCTGCTCCATCGGAAAAGAAACAGATTATTATAATGAAGATCTGCTTTACAAACTGTTTGGTGTGAATGCAGAACTTTTGATTGATCATGCCTGGGGGTACGAACCGTGCACGATTGCACAGATCAAAGCGTATCGTCCGCAGGCGAACAGTTCCGGATCGGGACAGGTATTGCAGTGTCCGTACCCGGCAGATAAAGCAAGGATTGTTGTGCAGGAAATGACAGACCAGCTGGTACTGGATCTGGTGGAGCATGGATTCGTGACGGATCAGATAGTGCTGACGGTTGGCTATGATATCGAAAATCTGACAGACCCGGTGCGGGCAAAAAGATATCACGGGGAAGTGACTACGGATCGTTACGGAAGAAAGATTCCAAAGCATGCGCATGGGACAGCAAATTTGCAAAATCATACATCTTCTGCCATTACGGTAGTAGAAAAAACACTGGAATTATATGACAGAATTATAAATCCGGATCTTTTGATCCGCAGGATCTATGTTACGGCATGCCATGTACGCACAGAGCAGGAGGCACAAAAAGAACAGACGTATGAGCAGATGAGCCTGTTTGATTTTGCGGAAGAAACCGAGGAACAGAAGGCACAAAAGCAGGCATTGCAGAAGGAAAAACAGATGCAGAAAGCCATGCTTTCCATTAAGCAGCGTTATGGGAAAAATGCCATTTTAAAAGGAACCAATTTCAAAGAAGGGGCAACCATGCGGCAGCGCAACGGACAGATTGGAGGACATCGGGCATGAACCGGCTGGAAAATACGCATCGTTATGATGACATCATAGATCTGCCGCATCCGGTTTCGAAAAAGCATCCGCAGATGCCATCGGAAGACCGGGCCGCACAGTTTTCTCCGTTTGCAGCATTGACCGGTTATGAACGCGCCATCCGGGAAAAAGAAATGCAGCATGAGGAACGGATGATGCTCGGGGAGGGCATCAGCAGGGAAACTTATGATTCAGAATAAGGACAACATATTTTTTATGATTAAATTCATACGATATACTAAGCAGGAAATTTGTGTGGTATGAAATGGCAGACAAAAAACAATGGAAAAGATATGTGGGGTATGCACTGTTTCTTTTCCTGTCATACAGCATTGGAAACGCAGCGGCTGTTGTAAGTACAATGACACTGCAGCCGGAGAAAGTGGAGAAAGAAATGAAAACAGTTGCAATTACCTTTGATGACGGGCCGAATCCGGAATATACACCGAAATTGCTGGACGGATTAGAAAAACGTGGTGTAAAAGCCACTTTTTTTCTGCTGGGAGAAGAGGTAAAACAGTATCCGGATGTCGTCAGACGGATGCATGATGACGGACATCTGATCGGTGTTCATTCTTATAAACATGTTAATTTTAAGGAAGTGGGCACGGCATGCACTTTGCAGCAGATTGAAAAAACACAGAAGGCGATTTATGATGTGACGGGAGAATATGCAGGATATATCCGTCCACCTTACGGATGCTGGCAGAAGGAACTGGATGCGCAGGTAAATCTGATCGAAGTACTGTGGAATGTAGATCCGCGGGACTGGGCAACGACCGATGCGGATACTGTGGTTCAGAGAGTTCTAAAGGATACTAAGCCGGGGGATATTATTCTGCTTCACGATGCTTCGGCGTCATCTGTACAGGCGGCATTTACGGTCATAGATACCTTGCAGAAACAGGGATATTCGTTTGTCACGGTCGAGGAGCTTTTGTTAGAGTAGCATACTTGAATGTTCCGGTGATCTCGTGGTAAAATAACTAGCAGACCCAATCATTACAAGCTGAAAAAGAAGGAATAAAAAATGAGTAACGATAAATTTGACACGGCACGGCAGGTGCTTCGTCAGCAGAAATTAACAGGAGAACGCGCACTGTTTCAGTCTGAAAATCTGGCGGTATATGACAGTGTGTTTGAGGATGGGGAATCCCCGTTGAAAGAGAGCAGCAGTCTTTATCTGGATAATTGTCTGTTCCGGTGGAAATATCCGCTCTGGTATTGCAAACATGTCGATGTAAAGGAATGTACCTGGTTTGACATGGCGCGGGCCGGGGTATGGTATACCGATGATATTTCGGTAAGAGATTCCATTGTAGAAGCACCAAAAAATTTCCGCCGTTGCAGGGGAGTAACCCTGACCAATGTAAATTTCCCGAATGCAGAGGAAACCCTCTGGAACTGTACCGATGTAAACCTGTCCTATGTGCAGGCACACGGGGATTATTTTGCCATGAATTGTAAAAATATGCAGCTGGATCATTTTGAACTGGTTGGAAATTATTCATTTGATGGTGTGGAAAACATGGAGATCCATCATGCACGCATGCTTTCCAAAGATGCATTCTGGAACAGCAATCATGTTACTGTGTATGACAGTTTTATTTCGGGAGAATATCTGGGATGGAATGCCAGAAATCTTACACTTGTCAACTGTACGATTGAGAGCCTGCAGGGCATGTGTTATATAGAAAATCTGAAAATGGTGAACTGTAAATTGATTAATACGACACTGGCATTTGAGTATTCCACGGTGGATGCACAGATTGTAAATACCGTGGACAGTGTGCTTAATCCTTCCGGCGGAATCATCCGGGCGGATAAGATTGGAAAACTGATTTTGGAAAAAGACAAGGTAGATCCAGGGAAAACCACAATTATATGTACAGAAGATGAAGGGGAGGGACAACGATCATGAAAGCAAGTCACAGAAAAGACGTCATTATTGCCAGAATTATTTTTGCCATAATCTGCGCAGCACTGCTCGCAGGAATTATATCACTTATCGTATGGCTTCATGGGCGGAATGCAGGGAAAAACCAGACACCGGAAACGGAAATCACAAATAATGCACCGCCGGCAGACAACAGCAATCTGCCACCGGTAACGGAACAGCCGCTGGACGAAGACGGACAGAGTGTATGGACAAGCACGGATGGCGTAAATTTCCGTGCAGAGCCGAATACAGACAGTGAAATTCTTACCGTTCTCGTGACGGGAACGAAGCTGACACTGCTGGGAGAAGAAAACGGATGGGTGCAGGCAGAATATAACGGACAAAAAGGATATGTCAGTTCAGACTATGTTACCGATCAGGAACCGGATACAACAACGCAGGAAACAGAGTAACGGAAAGGGGAAACAATGAGTACAGCAGGAAAAATTATGTCCTTCCGACAGGATGGAAATGAGATTTGTGTGAAGTATGAACAGCAAAAACTGGTGGTGAAAGCCATAAGGGATGATATTGTCAATATTTTTGTGCCTTACAGAACAAAGGAACATTATTCTAAGGCCATTGATGGAGACAAGGCGGTTGCGACAGAACTGACGGCAGAGCAAAAAGGAGAAGATCTGGTAATTGCAACCGATAAGATCCGGATGCAGTTTGGAGAAAATCTGGAAATGGTGATTACGAGACCGGACGGGACTCCGCTTGTCCGGACACACCGGCAGGGCAGAAGTGTTTGTGGGAAAGTCAGTGAGCAGATGAAACAGATTCTGGAGTCGGAAGGGCATGATACGTCGAATCTGGGCGCACATGATTATCCGGTACAGATGATGTTTGATCTGGACGAGGGGGATGATTTTTACGGTCTGGGTGATAAGACCGGATTCCTGAATAAAAAAAATTATGAGTATGAGAACTGGAATTCCGATATTCCACAGGCACACAATGAGGACTATCATGCGCTGTACAAGTCGATTCCGGTGCTCTTTTGCAAGAAAAAGAATGACGTATATGGCATGTTTTTTGATAATACGTTCCACAGCTATTTCAATCTGGGCAAAGAAAATCCGGAATATTATTTTTACGGCGCGGATGATGGCAATCTGGATCTGTACTTCCTGGGTGGAGAAAAACTGACGGATCTGATTGAAGAATATACATATCTGACCGGGCGGACACCGCTGCCGCAGCGATGGACGCTTGGATACCAGCAGAGCCGCTGGGGCTATCAGTGCGCAGAAGATATCCGTGATGTGGCAGAACATTTCCGTGATCTGGATATTCCGTGTGATGCCATTCATTTTGACATTGATTATATGGATGGGTATCGTGTGTTTACATGGAATGATGCAAAGTACGGAAAACCTGGGGATCTGATTGCGGAAATAAAAAAACAGGGCTTTAAAACGGTAACGATCATTGATCCGGGAACCAAAGTCGATCCGGACTATTTTATGTGTAAAGAAGGCGAAGAGAACGGATATTTTGCGACCGATACACAGGGAACTACCTATGTCAATGAGGTTTGGCCGGGAGATGCAAATTATCCGGATTTTGGACGCCGCAAAGTACGCGACTGGTGGGGAAAACACCATAAGTTTCTGGTCGACATCGGTGTGGACGGTGTATGGAATGATATGAATGAGCCGGCAAGTTTCCGTGGCGAGCTGCCGCAGGATGTTGTATTTCATGATGAGGAGCGTACGACAAATCATGCGGAAATGCACAATGTATATGGACATTATATGAGCCGTGCGACCTTTGAGGGACTGCAGAAACTTTCCGATAAGCGTCCGTTTGTTATCACACGTGCAGCGTATGCAGGAACACAGAAATATGCGACCGTGTGGACCGGAGATAATCAGAGTCTGTGGTCGCATCTGCAGATGATGGTGCCGCAGCTGTGTAATCTCGGTATGAGTGGATTTGCGTTTGCCGGAACCGACATTGGCGGATTCGGTGCGGATACGACCCCGGAACTTCTGACCCGGTGGATCGAGGCTGCCGTATTTTCTCCGCTGTTTCGAAATCATTCCTGTCAGGGAACACGCAGACAGGAGCCGTGGCAGTTTGATGATCAGGTGGTGGGAATCTATCGAAAATATGTAAAGATGCGTTATCGTTTCCTTCCGTATCTGTATGATCTGTTTTATCAGGGAGAACAGACCGGACTTCCGGTTATGCGTCCTCTGGTTCTGCATTATCCAAAGGACCCGGAAACCTATAACCTCAATGGGGAGTTTCTGGTAGGGGAAAATCTCCTCGTTGCCCCGGTATTGGAGCAGGGAGCCACGAAGAAAATGGTGTATCTGCCGGAAGGGGAGTGGTATGATTACTGGACCGGAGAGAAAATTACCGGAGGAAAGTATTTCCTGCGGGATGCACCGATTGATTTGTGCCCGATGTACCTGAAAGAAGGAACGATGATCCCGATGTATGAAAAAATGGCGTATGTTGGAGAAAAACCGTACCGTACGCTGTATCTGCTGACAACTCCGGGAGAGGCTTCTTACGATCATTTTCAGGATAATGGAGAGGACTATGCCTACCGTAAGGGTGTGTATAATTTATATCATTTCCATAAGAATGCACAGGGAGTACTGGAAACGGAAATGCGGCACAAAAATTATCCGGAATACGAGCAGATATGCTTAAAAATAGTAGGAAAATAAGCACAAAAAACCGTTGCATGGCATAGTCTATAATGATGACAGGATGGAGCATGCAAGTGGATTATTCAAACGATTTTTACCCAAAGATTCCGTTTTATATGACATATCCGATGCAGAGTATGTACCTGACAGAGATGGAATATGAAAAAGATATGGAACGAATGAAACAGTACTATCCGGCAGAGACAAAAGAGATCATGGAGCTGGTGGAACAGAGGCTTGACCAGCTGGAGTATGAGGGAAGCCGCATCTACGATGAGGAACCGGACCGCCTGATGATACAGATGGAAATTGATGGAATTTACCGGAAGCTGTCCGAAGTGCAGAAAAAGAAAGAGAACCGGATCGAAGGAAACATGCAGGCGGCATCATATTTCGAAATGGTTCCGGCTTCTATCGCCGGAGAAACTATGACAACACAGGAACGGGAATGTGGGAATCCGTGGCTTTGCAGTATGATCGGTGTGCTGTTTGGTGCGGAAATGTGCAAACGGCGCTGCCGGCATCGCAGATGCAGGAGATGGATGTAACGGCAGAAATTACAGCCATAGTAAGAAGGAAAAGATAAATGAACAGGAAAGTAATTAAACCAGTGGTGCTGTCAGGGCTTTTTCTGGCAGCACTGATTGTTTTCAGTATCATAACCAATCAGGATAATAAAGATATGACAACGGCGATGAAGGAGGCAACCCTTCCCATCGTCCAGTTTTATGAAGGAAATAACAGCGTGGCACAGCTGCACGGATACGTATCGGAAATGAATATTACAAAGATGCGGGATGGAATTGTGCCGGTAGACCATACACGACTGCTTCCGCTGAAAATTAATACATATGGACAAAAAATCAGAGGCATTGCTTATGAAATCCGGAGTCTTGATGATTCCCGGCTGGTTGCAAAGGGAAATGCACAAGGAATAAAAGAAAAAAATAATGAAATCTCTGCAAACCTGAAAATCCAGAATATTCTCGGAAAAGGGGAAGAATATGAACTGATTGTTATTCTTGCTTCAGGAAAAAATAAGATCCGGTATTACACCCGGCTGATGCAGACACAAAACGATGATACTCAGGCATGTATGGATTTTGCACTGCAGTTTCATGAATATACATTCCGGGATGATGCAAATAAATTTATTCCGAAATATATGGACGCGGCAACAGGTGATACCAGCACGCTCAATTATGTGGATTTAAGCTGTACCTTAAACCAGATTACCTGGGCAGATTTAAAACCGGAGCAGATGGGAGAACTCGAGGCATCTTTCAAGGAAATCAATGATTCCTATGATGTGATCACACTCCGGTATGTGGTGACCACCAAAGGAACCGGCGGGGAAACCGAGTATTATAATGTGGAAGAATATTACCGGGTACGTGTCGGCGCGGAAAAAATCTATCTGCTGAGTTTTGAGCGTACTATGGAAGAGATTTTCCGTGGCGAGGGGGATC
>OLPV01003137.1_pt1 | contig 10138 bp, 7 predicted proteins | sample 1671961 | NCBI WGS metagenome assembly OLPV01 (sample SAMEA3136630, study PRJEB25190) | human gut metagenome | biome: human gut; feature: human-associated habitat; material: faeces | place: Austria | collected 2013
GAAGACATCCGCGCCAACTACGCCGGGCTGTACGGGGTAGAAGAACTGAGCGAACGGCTGGGGGTCTCCAAGAGTCATCTGGTGCGCACTTTTACCGCCGCCATCGGCATCCCGCCGGGCCGTTACCTGACCCGGGTGCGGGTGGAAGCCGCCCAGCGGCTGCTGCTGCACCGCGAATACACCCTGGACGTGGTCGCCAGCCTGTGTGGCTTTTCCGGTGCCAATTATCTGTGCCGGGTGTTCAAAAAAGAAACCGGCCAGTCGCCCGCGCAATGGCGTGCGATGACCGGTCGTGCTGCTCAGCCGGGGCTTTCTCCCGAGGAAGCCCTCCGCGAGCAGGAACTCTATATTTAACAAAGGATGGGAACCGCTGTGCTTACGCCTCTGTCCGGGGCTTCCGGAACAGCAGGCAGAGCGTCAGCACCGCCGTCAGGAACTCGGATGCCGGGAATGCCGCCCACACGCCGTTCATGCCGAACACAGCGCTCAACACCAGCGAGCAGGCCACAATGGCCACCATACCGCGGCAGATGGAAGTTGCGGAGGCTTCCGCCGGGCGGTTGACAGCACTCAGATAGCCCGCCGCCACGATGTTGAACCCGGCAAAGAAGTAGCCGAGGAAGTACAGCCGCATTCCGCTGTGGGCGAACTGTGCCATCTGCACGGAATTCTCGCTGTTGAACCAGCCCACCAGCGTGTCGGTCATGCCGAACACCACTGCATACAGCAGCGCCGCCAGCGCCAGCGCGGTGCAGCTGCCCAGGATCAGCAGCTTTTTTGCCCCAGCCTTGTCGTTTTTGCCGTAGCACTGGCTCACCAGCGGCTGGGCACCCTGCGCCACACCGTTGAAAATGGCCGTTGCCACCAGGGCAAAGTTTGCCACGACGCCGTAGGCCGCCACGGCCACATTGCCGGCCAGACCCAGCAGCAGGAAGTTGAAGACGGTGGTGGTCACGCCGGAGGACATCTCCCCGACAAAGCCGGAGATGCCCAGCTGACAGCTCTGGCCCAGCATCCGCACGGACGGCATCTGCCGCATGAACTGCACGCTGTTCTCTTTTTTAAAGAAGTGGCGGCTGCAGATGGCGATGCTCAGCACCGGCGCCACGGCGGTCGCCAGCGCTGCGCCGGCCAGGCCCAGCCCCATGGGGAACATGAAGATATAGTCAAACAGCACATTGAACAGACTGCCGCTCAGGGTCGCCACCATGGCAAGGGAGGGGTCGCCGTCGTTGCGGACGAAGGCCGACACGATGTAATTGCACATAAAGAAAGGCGTGAACATCAGGAAGATGCGGGCATACGGGATGCCCAGCGCCACGATGCCGGCATCGCCGCCCATGAGCTTCAGCAATGCCCCGGGGCAGAAAAGCCCCACCAGCACGAACGGGACCGCCGCGATGCAGGCGCAGAAAATGGCGTTGGAAAAATACCGCTGGGCACGGTCATCGTTCTGTGCCCGCAGGATGGCGTAGCGGGTCGCCGCGCCCAGGCCCATCATGGAGCCGATAGCGAAGATGAAGTTATAAATGGGCAGGCAGAGGTTGAGCAGGGTCACACCATCGGTGCCTGCCGCCTGCGAGATGAAATAGGTATCTGCCAGGATATAGCAGGAAGTTCCCAGCAGGCCGAAAATGTTCTGCGATACATATTTAAAGAATTGCTTGGTCAGATTCATCTCTTTTGTCCTTTTTCACAACGGTTGTACACATCGGGGTATTGTAGCACACCCCGCCCCACAAGTCAACCGCAAAATGCTTGACAAAGCGTTTTATTTTTCGAACAGGAGGTGCATTCCCATGAACATCACCGAGTTCGCCCAATATGCCGGGGTCTCCAAGGCAGCCGTGAGCCGCTACTTCAACGGCGGCTATCTCGGCGCAGACAAGCGTGCCCTCATTGAGGCGGCGGTGGAAGCCACCGGCTATCACCCCAGTATGCAGGCACAGATGCTCCGTACCCGCCGCACCCGGCAGGTGGGCGTGATCCTGCCCAAGCTTTCCAGTGACAGCTGCCCCCGCATCGTAGAGGGCATCGGCAGCGTGCTGGAGGACTCAGGCTATCAACTGCTGCTCATCAACACCGCCAATGACCCGCAGAAGGAACTGCGCGCCTTGGATACCCTGCATCAGCGCACGGTGGACGGCATCCTGCTCATCGCCACCGTGTTCACGCCGGAGCATAAGGCTGTATTGGAACGCCTGCACAGCCCGCTGGTGGTGCTGGGACAGAAGTTTCCGGGCTGCTGCAGCGTCTACCACGACGATTTTGGAGCGGCACAGGCCGTGACCGCGCATATGCTGGCCAAAGGCCGCCGCGCCCCGGGCTATATCGGGGTGATCCTGCTGGACGAAGCCGCCGGGCAGCAGCGCCGGGCCGGTTTTGAAGCCGCTCTGAAAACCGCCGGTCTGCTCCCCCGCCCGCAGCGCATGGCGGTGGCGAAGTTCAGCACCGAATCCGGTTATGAGCAGGCCGCACGGCTGCTGGAACGCGACCCGCACATCGACTGTCTGTTCTGCGCCACGGACGGCATTGCACTGGGAGCCATGCAGTACTGCCGGGAGCATGGCATCCGCATCCCGGAAGATCTGATGATCGCCGCCGTAGGCGACAGCAAGGCAGGACGCAATGCCTTTGTGCCGCTAACCAGCGCCCATCTGCACTACAAAACGGAGGGCAAGGATGCCGCCGCCCTGCTGATGGAGCTGCTGAACGATCCCCACGCCATTCCCCGCAGTCAGATGCTGGGGTATGAGCTGGTCTGCCGGGAGAGCACGGATGATTGACCCTCTCAGTCATCGCTGCGCGATGCCAGCTCCCCCGAGGGGGGCTTTTCTGCATGGTTCGGTCAGGACCCCCTTTACCGGAGAAGGAAGTCTTTCCGATTTGCTGCCATAAAGCTCCCCCTTTCGGGGGAGCTGGCTGTGAGCAAAGCGAACAGACTGAGAGGGTTCTTTTCGTCACTTTTGCCAATGCAGAATATGAAACCGTGTGAAATCAATAACAGAACCACTCCCAAGTTTATGCCCCTTGCGAATGGAAAATTTTCTTTTGCCAGCGTATAATAAAGCCAATGAAACCGATTTCAAATCATTGGAGATCGTCACACAGCCGGAAAAGGAGAAAATGCTATGGATTATCAAAATGCGGCAAAACAGGTCCTGGATCACATCGGCGGCCCGGGCAACATCGTTTCGGCGGCGCACTGCGCCACCCGTCTGCGTCTGGTGATCGCAGACAACAGCAAGGTCAACAAAAAGGAGCTGGAAAATGCAGAGGGTGCCAAGGGCGTTTTTGAGGCCCAGGGCCAGCTGCAGATCATCTTCGGCACCGGCACCGTGAACAAGGTCTATGACGAGTTCATCAAGCTGGCCGGCATCGAGGGCGGCAGCAAAGAGGACGTCAAGCAGGCCGCGGCGGCCAAGGCTCCCTGGTATCAGCGGGCCATCAAGACCCTGGGCGACATCTTCGTGCCCATCATTCCCGCCATCGTGGCTTCCGGCTTCCTGATGGGCATCATGGAAGCGCTGAACTTCATGGTCAACAACGGCTTCCTGAACATCGACACCACTGGCTCGGTGTATGTGTTCGCCAAGCTCTTCTCCAACACCGCTTATACTTTCCTGCCCATCCTGATTGCCTACTCCGCCGCCAAGGTCTTCGGCGGCAACCCGTACCTGGGCGCGGTCATCGGCATGATCATGATCCATCCCGACCTGCAGAACGCCTGGACCGTGTCCAACGGTGTCAACGTGATGCAGCCGGTGTTCGGCGGTCTGTACTCGGTCCCGCTGGTGGGCTATCAGGGTCACGTCATCCCGGTCATCATCGCCGTGTGGCTCATGTGCCAGATCGAAAAGCGTCTGCACAAGGTCGTCCCCGCCATGTTTGACCTGTTCGTCACCCCGCTGATCTCCGTCTTCGTCACCGGTTACCTGACCCTGGCCGCCATCGGCCCCGTCTTCACCAAGCTGGAAAACGGCATCATCACCGGCGTGCAGACCCTCATCACCCTGCCCTTCGGCATCGGCTCCTTCATCATGGGCGGTCTGTATGCAGTCACCGTCGTGGCCGGCATCCATCATATGTATACCCTGATCGACCTGGGCCAGCTGGCCCGTTACGGCTACACCTACTGGCTGCCGCTGGCCAGCGCCGCCAACGTGGCACAGGGCGGTGCCGCTCTGGCCGTGGCCCTGAAGAGCAAGGACACCAAGGTCAAGTCCATGGCCCTGCCCTCTGCCCTGTCCGCCTGCATGGGCATCACCGAGCCTGCCATCTTCGGTGTGAACCTGCGCTATTTTAAGCCCTTCATCGGTGGTCTGCTGGGCGGTGCCTGCGGCGCTCTGTACGCCAGCATCGTAGGTCTGGGTGCCACCGGCACCGGTGTGACCGGCATCTTCGGCATCCTGCTGCACCTGCATATGCCTCTGCAGTACATCATCATGATGGCCATCTCCTTCGGCGTGTCCTTCGCCGTGACCTGGGTCATCTGGAAGCCTGAGGAGGTCAAGGCATGAATGCACTCCAGCGTGATCTGAAAAAACTGGTTCCGCTGGTGGAGTCGCTGGGCAAGGCCAACGTGGAGTCTGACCCGCACCGCCAGCAGTTCCACCTGCAGCCGCCGGTGGGCTGGCTGAACGACCCCAACGGCCTGTGCGTGTACGGCGGGCAGTACCACGCGTTTTTCCAGTACGGCCCTTTTGACGTGACCGGCGGCGTGAAGCACTGGGGCCACGCGGTGAGCACCGATCTGCTCCACTGGGAGCCGCGGCCCGTGATGCTCTACCCGGACGAACCCTTTGACTGTCACGGTGCCTACTCCGGTTCGACGCTGGTGGAAGACGGCACGATGTACCTCTACTACACCGGCAATGTCAAGCACCCCGGCGACTACGATTACATCAAGCAGGGCCGCGGCCACAACGTCTGCCTGGCCGTCAGCAGGGACGGCGTGACCCTGGCCAGCAAGCAGTGCCTGCTGTACAACAAGGATTATCCCGCCGGGCTGACCTGCCATGTGCGGGACCCCAAAGTGTTCGCTTACGAGGGCAAGTATTATATGGTGCTGGGTGCCCGCACGCTGGAAGACAGGGGCGAGGTGCTGGTGCTGGAAAGCACCGACAAGCTCCACTGGACCCACATCAATACCCTGACCACACCGGAACCCTTCGGCTATATGTGGGAGTGCCCGGACCTGTTCTGCATCGACGGGCAGTGGTATCTGGCCGTGTCTCCGCAGGGCATCCAGTGCCAGAACATCTACGGCTGCGGTTACTTTGCCGTGTACGGCGACTGGCGCGGGGAATACACGCTGAGCGAATTCCACGAGATGGACGCCGGGTTTGACTACTACGCCCCCCAGAGCTTTGTGGACAGCACCGGACGCCGCATCCAGATCGGCTGGATGGGAATGCCGGACGCCGATTACGGCAACGCCCCCACCGTGGCCTACGGCTGGCAGCACTGCATGACCGTGCCCCGTCTGCTGACGAACGGCCCGGACGGCACCCTGCTGCAGAATCCGGTGCCGGAGCTGGAAGCTCTGCGCGGTACCGCACAGCCTGCCGAAAACGGCGCAGAACTTTCCGTATCTCCCTGCTTCGACCTGACCGCCGCCCCCGCCGGCGACTTCACACTGACCGTTGCACAGGGCGTGGAGCTGGTGTATACTGAAGCTGACCGCACCTGCGTTCTGCGCTTCACGAACCCGGCAATGGCCGATGGCCGCACCGAGCGCCGTGTTCAGCTGAATGCCCCCTGCCGCAGTCTGCGGGTGGTGGGCGACCGCTCCTCGCTGGAAATTTTCCTGAACGAGGGTGCGGCGGTGTTCAGCACCCGGTACTACCCCGCACCCGGGGAGGTTTCCCTGAAAATGCGGGGTGCAGAAGGAACGGTTTACAGCTTATAATTTGATCCACCGCAACTAAGCCCCCCCTTGGGGAAAGACTCCCCCGACCAGGGGAGGTGACACGCAGTGTCAGAAGGGGAACAGGTTCTGAACAAAGTGAAGCGGATGAGGGGTATCCTCTTGAAAGGCTTCTTCTTTCCTGCGCCCTCATCCATCACCTGCGGTGACAGCTTCCCCCGCCCGGGGGAAGCCTTTTCTTACCAGCATCTTAATTTGGGAGGTTCTCTATGCCCGGCAACACGTTATTTTCCATCGGCGAAGCGCTGATCGATATGATCCCGTCCCGCGTGGGATGTTCCTTTGACGAGGTGCCCTCGTTCAGCCCCCGGGTGGGCGGTGCACCGGCCAACGTCTGCGCGGCCTTCACCCGCCTGGGCGGCAAGAGCGCCTTCCTGTCCCAGCTGGGCGATGACCCCTTCGGCCACAAGATCGCCCACGAGCTGAGCGCCTGCGGCATCGACCTGTCCCATCTGGTGTTCACCGACAAGGCCAACACGGCCCTTGCCTTCGTGAGCCTGGAAGAGGACGGCAACCGCACCTTCAGCTTCTACCGTAAGCCCTCCGCCGACCTGCTCTATTCTCCGGAGCAGATCGACCCGGCCTGGTTCGACGATGCCTTTGCCCTGCACTATTGCAGTGTCTCCCTGGTGGACAGCCCCATGCGGCACGCCCATCTGGCCGCCATCACCGCCGCCCGGGAAGCCAGGGCCATCGTGAGCTTTGACCCCAACCTGCGCTTCCCGCTCTGGCCGGACAAAGAGATGCTCCGCCAGACCGTTCTGCAGTTCGCACCCCTGTCCCACATCCTGAAAATTTCGGACGAGGAGCTGGAGTTCCTCACCGGCACTGCGGATATCGACGCCGCCCTGCCGCAGCTCTTCACCGGAGACGTCCAGCTGGTACTGTACACCTGCGGCAGCAAGGGTGCCCATGCCTACACCCGCAATGCCCACGGCTTTGCCGTCTGCCAGAAGGTCAAGGCGGTGGACACCACCGGCGCAGGCGATGGCTTCATCGGCTCCTTCCTGTGGCAGCTGAACCGCGATGGCGTGACCCTGGATAAGCTGGAAAAGCTCTCCAAGAAAAAGCTGGACGAGTATCTGGCCTTCTCCAACAAGTTCTGTGGCATCAGCGTGCAGAGCAACGGTGCCATCGACAGCTACCCCACCCTGGAACAGATGCAGTAAATGCAAAACGCAGGCCCCTTCTCCGACCGGAGAAGGGGCCTGTTTCGTTTATGCCGTCTAGGACATCTGTGCCAGCCGCTCCATCAGTGCGCATTCGCTGGCGGTTTCGGCGGCAAACGGGTAATTCTTCGCCTGCCGTGCAAACTGGACACGGTAAGTTTCCGCCCGCGCAGGGGCCTTCTCCGCCAGCAACGCTGCCGCGTACTCGGTGCGCAGGACCGACGGGAAGGTCTTCATCTGTTTGCGGAAGTTCCGCATTTCCTTACGGTTCCAGCGCTTCAGCCACGGCGCGGCATCCTCCCCGGTGAGCAGGGCACAGGTGAGCCGGTCGCACAGCAGCAGGTTCCGGTGCAGGGGCAGGACCGCCGTCTTCTGAGCTTCCAGCGCATCGATGACCTGGGCCGTCTCGGCAAAGCGCTGCTGGTCCATCAAGCGGTTCGCGTGCAGCACCGCCTGCACTGCCACCATGATGTTGTCCAGCCCTTCTGTGGGCAGAGCGAACCACTCCTCCGGCATTTCCCGCAGAGCGACGCACTCCGCCTGCTTTGCGTTGATGCTCAGCTGTACCCAGAATGCCCGCAGAGCCGCCGGGTCCTTGCCCAGGTCCCGGGCATTTGCGCCGTCGTTGGCAACGCCCTGGATCCGCAGGGGGATGCCGTTGGTCAAGGCCGAGCCAAGGCCCGCGACGCACAGCATCTCAAAAAAGATGCGTGCAGGCCAGGCTTCCCGGCACGCCCACATCAGGCCCGCCGCCAGCACCGCCGTGAACAGGTTCATCAAAACGCCGCCCAGATTGTATAATTGATAGGGAATTTTCCCATTTGTCATCTCCGGCGGGGCCAACAGGCACTGTCCGCCGGTACCGGCCAGCGTATAGCGGTGCAGGCAGAGCTTCCCGTTTTCCTTTTGCAGCATCCAGCTGCCGATGCGGAAGGACACGAACCGATACCCGGACAGCAGCCCGCACACCAGGTGCCCGCCCTCGTGCAGGATGATCTGCAAATAGAGCGCCGCTGCTGTGAGCACTGCTAACCCGGCAAGTGCAGCCAGATATTCCCCAAACGAGCTGCTCCGGTCCGCCGCCGCAAACAGAATCTTTGCGACCATCACCCCCAGCACAGCGCCACACAGCACCAGAACTGCAATGCCGGCCTCTTCTTTTTTGTTGGGACTCGGGAACGATTTTTTCGTCATACACGCTTCCTCTTTTCCGCCGTTTTCCACGGTTTAAGCACAGTTTAACATTTCTTTTCAATTTGTACAAGGACGGCTCTTGTTCCGTCCCTGCCGCTGTGTTACGATAAAGAAAAGAAGGAGGTCGGTTCCATGCCCTTTGAATTTGCTTTTCTGGACTGGCTGCTGCAGTTCCACACCCCCACAATGGACGCGCTGGCCGTGTTTTTCAACTACGCGGGTGCCCATGGGGAAATCTGGATCGCGCTCACCCTCATCCTGCTGTTCTCCCGCAGGACCCGCCGGGCCGGACTTGCCATGGCCCTGGCGCTGGGACTGTACATGATCACCGGACACTTTCTCCTCAAGCCGCTGTTTGCCCGGCCCCGCCCCTGCGACCTCAATAAGGCTGTCACCCTGTTGGTGCCCCGTCCCAACGGCTATTCCTTCCCGTCCGGACACACCTCCTCCGCCTTTGCCGCAGCCTGGGCGCTGTTCCGGAACGACCGGCAGCTGGGCATCCCGGCGCTGGTGCTGGCGGCCTTCATCGGGTTCACCCGGCTGTATCTGTATGTGCACTTTCCCACCGACGTGCTGGGCGGCATCGTATTCGGCATTGTGCTGGGCATCCTGGGCGACCTTTTGGCCGACAAATTGGCAAAATTCTGCAAGAAAAAACAAATCGTATAAGATTTTGGCCGAAAAACAGGGCTGTTTCACAGGTTCTCGTGAAACAGCCCCATTTTTGTCTTGATCGAAATGAATAAAACAAAAAGCAGGCGGCACCGTGGAAAGGAGGAGAAAGCGGTGCCGCCTGCGTTATAGGAACCCCTGAACATTGCGACCTGTCAGGAGGGATTTGGTAGTCTGTTCGCCGCCTTGGCTATTGCCTCGCATCAGCGGGGAACAGTGTTTTAAGGGGAGCCTGCTGTGTCCTGCATCTTGCAGCGGCACCCGCAGGAATGTTGCCTGCAAAGGCATTTGAGAGAGATCTTTTCGGAGGTTTTAGGGGGACTTCCGTTCCGTCTCTCCCTGACTGCACCCTTATACTACCAGACAATCGTGGCATTTCTTTGTGGGATTTTTGAACAGATTGAAAACAAAAATTGGGTCGTTACACTCCAAAAAATTCTTTTGCAATGTCCGCACTGCGCTTGGCGTCCTTGGCGTACCAGTCGGCGCCGATCTTCTCCGCGTATTCCGGGGTCAGCACGGCACCGCCCACCATGATCTTGCAGTCCAGCTTGGCTTCGTGCAGGGCGGCGATGGTCTCTTCCATGCTCTTCAGGGTGGTGGTCATCAGGGCGGACAGGCCCACCAGATGCACGTCCTTTTCCCGCACAGTATCCACCACGGTCTCCACCGGCACGTCACGGCCCAGGTCGATCACCTCAAAGCCGTAGTTTTCCAGAATGACCTTGACGATGTTCTTCCCGATGTCGTGCACATCCCCCTTGACGGTGGCCAGCACGATGCGGCCCTTGCTGGCGCTGCCCTCGCCCTTTTTGGCAATGGCGGTCTTGATCTCCTCAAAGGCGCTCTGGGCGGCACTGGCGGCCTGCAGCAGCTGGGGCAGGAAGAGGGAACCCTTCTCGTACTTGGCTCCCACGATGTCCAGCGCCGGGATCAGGGCGTCATCCACCACTTCCAGCGGCTGCTTCGTTTCCAGCAGGGCGCGGGTCTGGGCGGCAGCATCGCCCTTCAGACCCTTCTCCACGGCCTTGATGAGGGCCGCATAGGGGCCGGAAATCTCTGCACTCTCGCCGGAGGAAGAAGCCGATGCCGCCGGGACCGCCTGCGCGGCCTGCTTGAGCGCCTGGGATGCGGGCACCCGGTTTGCATACCGCTCGATGTACTGGGTGCTCTG
>OLPV01003141.1_pt1 | contig 10131 bp, 10 predicted proteins | sample 1671961 | NCBI WGS metagenome assembly OLPV01 (sample SAMEA3136630, study PRJEB25190) | human gut metagenome | biome: human gut; feature: human-associated habitat; material: faeces | place: Austria | collected 2013
AGAGTATCTGGACAAGGATTATGAAGAAGATGAAGAGGTTAAGATCATCCGTACCAAGAAATTTGGAATCAAACCTATGTATCCGGAAGATGCATGCGTACAGATGGAACTCCTGGGACATAACTTTTTCGTATTCTTTAATGCAGAGACTGAACAGGTCAATGTAGTATACAAACGTAAAGGAAACACATACGGTTTAATTGAACCGGAATTTTGATTTTAAATCTGAAGTGTAGCTTGGAGCACTTCATATATGCAGTATGAAGTCCCACCCTTCAACTGAGGGGTGGGACTTGTGGGTATTAAATGTAATAGAAGCAGCCGGCATCAGACAAAAGGGAAAGAAGACATGAATAACAAAAAGAATCTCAAAATGAAACCCGTAGGCAGTGAATACATGGAGCAGTATAATGCACTTCTTCGTTATGTATTTCAGGTAACTGAGCAGGAGCTGAGTTCCATTGGATGGCAGGAGAGAGAAATTATCCGTGCCAAATTTCCTACCATGGAAAAGGCAGATGTTATAGGATGGTTTGATAATGATACCCTGGTTTCTCAGGTGGCAGTTTATCCGATGCATGTACGGATCTTTGGGCAGACTTATGCAATGGGCGGTCTTACCGGTGTAGGAACCTACCCGGAATATTCCAACATGGGGCTGATGCACAAGCTTCTGGAACAGGCACTCAAGAATATGAAAGAGCGTGGACAGGATATCTGTTATCTTTACCCTTATTCCATACCGTATTACAGACGCAAAGGCTGGGAAATCATTTCTGATAAGATTTCCTATGAAATCAAGGATTATCAGCTCCCGAAGAATCATCAGGTTCCGGGGGATGTCCGCCGTGTGGATACGGAGGGAGAAGAGCTGAAAGAAACCTACAAGCGTTATGCCATGAGAACACATGGTGCGATCCTTCGTGATGATCTGGCATGGAATGAGTACTGGTTGTGGGATTCTGATGATATCATGGCAGCAGTATATTATAATGAAAAAAATGAGCCGGATGGTTATGTGATCTACTGGATCGCCAAAGAAGTATTTCATATTAAAGATATGATCTTTAATAATGAGGAGGCAAGGACAGGTCTCTGGAACTTTGTGGCAGCTCATTTTTCCATGATCAATCAGGTAGAAGGCGATACATATACAGATGAACCGCTGGCATTCCTTCTGGAAGATGCGAGTATCAAAGAAGTGATTTCTCCATATTATATGGGTAGGATCGTTGATTTTGTTTCCTTCATTGAGAAATATCCGTTTAAACCAAGTGTACTTGACCGGGAATGGAAATTCCGCCTGGTCGATCCGATCATGGAATGTAATCAGGGAAATTTCCATCTGATAATCTCAAGGGATGGTCATGGACAGGTTATGCGGATCATGGAGCCATGCGAAGATACGATCAATATTCAGACAATGACCACTATGCTGATGGGCTACAAACGTCCGGAATATCTTGCAAAGATTGGACGTATTCAGGCAGCAGAGTGGACGATTGATATGCTTGAGGATGCGATCGAGCAGCAGACTCCGTATATATCAGATTATTTTTAAAATATTTGAGGAACTCTTGACAATAGTATGTGTGCGTGTTATATTACATATAGAACAAAAGAGATGGACAGGGGATGCGGTGAAAATAACTGCATCTCCTTTTTAGCAATGTGAACCGGAGGTGGCATTATGGCTAAGAGAGATTATTATGAAGTCCTTGGAGTCGGAAGAGATGCCGATGCCAAGGCGATCAAACGTGCATACAGAAAACTTGCAAAAAAGTACCACCCGGATCAATACGGCGACAGCCCGCTCTCCGAGCTTGCGGGCGAGAAGATGAAAGAGATCAACGAGGCGTACGACACCATTGTTTCGCAGCGCAAAAACCGCGGTGCGAACAATAACGGTTACGGCTACAACAACTATAACACGTACAATGCGGGGTATAACGCCGGGTATGCGGGAGGCAGCAGTGCCTCCGGCTTTAACGATGTACGCCGTTTCATTATGGCGGGGCGCATTGCAGACGCGGAGCAGATCTTAAACGGCGTGCCGGTGGAAAGCCGTAACGCCGAGTGGTATTTCTTAAAAGGTACGGTTTTATACCGCCGCGGCTGGCTGGAGGAAGCGAAGGAGCACTTCACGCGCGCGTGCCAGATGGACCCGGGCAACCCGGAGTATCAGGCGGCGCTGAACCAGGCCATGAACCAGCGCAGCGGCGTTTACGGCGGCTACAATCCGAATATGAACATGAACAATGCGGGTGGGTGCAACGCCTGTGACATCTGCAACGGTCTGATTTGCGCGGACTGCTGTTGCGAGTGCATGGGCGGCGACCTGATCCCCTGCTGCTAAGGGGGCGTTTTCATGCGCTCTAAAGCGGCGAAGGTCGCGCTGTGCGGTGTGGTTTCTGCGCTTTCCGTGGTGCTGATGCTGATGACCGGCATTGTGCCCATTGCGACGATTGCACTGCCTGCATTGGCGGGCTGTTTGACGATTGCCATTGTGGCGGAGACAAATGTGCGCTACGGCTTTGCGGTGTATTGCGTTGTGAGTGTGTTGGCGATTTTGCTGACACCGGACAGAGAAGCGATTTTGTTTTACATTTTATTTTTCGGTTACTACCCGACGCTGTATGGACTTTTGATGCGCATTAAGCGTAAGCCTTTGCGTGTGCTTGCGAAATTCGGCGTGTTTAATCTGGCGATGGCGCTGGAAACGGCGCTGGCGGTTTGGGTTTTGCAGATCCCGCTTTCCGAAATGGAAGTGTTCGGCAAATGGTCCATCCTGATTTTGGCGGTGATGCTGAATGTGGTGTTTGTACTGTACGATTACTCGATGAACGGACTGATCGTCCTGTATATTCGCAGACTGCACCCGCTTGTACAGAAATATATAAAATAAAACAGCCCATGGCTGCGGTTTTCCGTGTGCCATGGGCTGTTCGCTTTGTACAGCTTATATTGCGGTGAGGTCGTCTTTTGTACAGCCTTTTTCGCTGTACCGGGCTTTTTCGTAGACGATGTGCAGGGCATCGTTTTGGAGCTTCGCGTGGGCTTCCGCTTCGGCGGGGGACATCCAGCGCGCGGGCGGCTCTTTTGCAGCATGCAGCAGCGTTTTGCGGTATTTGCGGCGCACCGCAGCGGTCGGGGAGCGGTCAAGGAAGCCGGGACGGTCGCGCTTTTGGGCGCGTTCCCGCACGGTGGTGCGTTCGTCCTCGGGCAGGTTTTCCACAAGGTCGCGCCGATCGACAAACGAGGTTTTAAACCCGCGCGAGATGCGGATGCAGCCGTAAATAACGCCGAAGATGAGGCCGCCCGCGAGCGCGATGAGCACGATGTATTCGAGGATTTTCATGATGAGGACGAGCACAGGGCTCGGCTCTGCGGCGGGTATCATCTCGTCAAGCGGCATATCGCCGCCGGAGGATGTTTCGGTCTGCTCGGGCGGGGTGTATTCGGCGTGGATTGCCTCGCGCGGGGTGTAGCGGTAGCCGATGTCGTTTGTGAGCAGCGGCGGCAGCAAAACGGCGGTACAGAACATGGCTGCGGCGGCCAAAAGCGCACAGGTGATGCGCACGATGCGGCGTGCGGGCATGTTCTGCATGGCGGCGTTGACGTCGATGTAATCATCGATGCGGCGGATACCGCGCTGCGTGAGGCACAGCACGAAGTAAACGGCCGCGAAAACGAGGGAGACGGGCTGGAAAATCAAATCGGCGCGGTCGGTGAAGACAGAGCACAGGAACGGCACGGCGAACACGGCAAGACCCGCATAGCCGGCGTGGTCAAACAGAGAGTGGCTTTCGCCGTGCAGGCGGCCGTAAAGCCGCATGAAACAGATGAACAGCGCGACGACGGCCATGAGGACGGAATCGAACAGGAAGCCGGTGAGTACCGTGATGCCGATGCTTGCGAGAATGTAGAAAAAGATGCGGCGCAGGCATTTTATTGCGAACCAGCTGAGTGCGATGGGAGCGAGAATCAAAAATCCCCGCAGGATGTTTTGCAGGATGACGTCTTTTGTCATGCCCTCCGAGACAAAATTTAAAACGAGCGCGTAAAGCGGCACACACAGCATGGTGGCGTGCAGCCAGCCGAGCACGACGTATAAAATGTGGCGGACGGGAATTTGCTTTTTGAAAATTTTCATTTTGTCCCCTCCCGTTAAACTTCCCAGCGGACGATTTCGACGGATTTTGAGGTCTCCGTGAGTTTGTAGCGCTCCGGCATGTTGCGGTCTTCCGGCAGGATCCAGATGGCGTCACTGCCCTCCGTTAAGGCTTCTAAATCCGGCAGAACGGGCAGCTTTTGCTCCTTGGAGATGAGCACGTAGAGGTCGCTGCCGTGTGCGCCGTCGTGCAGGGTGCGGAGAAGCTGCGGCATGGGGGTGAGGTCGTTGCGGCATTCCAATCTTGCGAGTTGGCGGCGCAGGTAAAGTGCGGTGTTGCGGCCGGTGAGCTCGCCCGTGGAGAGCATTTTGCCGTCTACGGTGTCTATGCCGTTTGAGATGACGGAGACCGAGATGCCGTCTGCGAGCATGCGCTCCGCGAGTTCGGCAGCGATGGAAATGGCGGTTTCGTTTAACGCATCCGTCACGGCGCTGCCGATGCCGGTGCAGTCGAGCAGGACAGTGACCTTTTGGGATAGCGTGGAATCGTGCTGATTGACGAGCAGCGTGCCGCCGCGCGCGGAGGCCTTCCAGTTGATGTATTTCATGGGGTCGCTGCGGCGGTAATCGCGGATGCCGGCAAACTCGAACGGGTCGTCGTACACACGCCGACGGCTGACGAGCAGACCCATGATCTTGCTGTACGGAATGCGGATGTGGCTTGCGGAAATGTGCGCGGGCAGGACGTAGAACTCCGTTTCCTGCGGAAAATGCGCGGCATCGTGCAAGATGGATGTGGATGTCAGAAAGACACCAAACCACGCCGAATGCATCCGCTGCGGCAAATGTATCACTGCATGTCCCGCCGAAGCACTATGCTTTCATTACGGCTTCGGCTCATCACACAAGAAGAAAGAACAACAAACCAACGAGATAAACATGGAGGAACAACGATGAAACGATGGAAAATACTCACTGTACTGATGACCTTTGTGCTGGCGTTCAGCCTCACGGCGTGTTCGGCAAACAAAGACAGCAAAGACGCAGCCGATACTTCCGACATTGCTTCGCTGACATCGACGGAGCCGAGCAATTTGGATGAAGCGACCAAACTGCATCAAAAGCTGATGCAAAAAGAGACCGATATTCTCTCAAGCGATACAAAACTTTGGGAAAAGGTGTTTTTGGCAGCGAACAAGAACACCACAATGATTGAGGACGGTACCAACTATGGAGATTTTCTTCTCAGCACGATAGAAGGCGCCAAGGATCAATTTTCCGCAGAGGAGCTGCAAACACTAAAAACCGGCGCTGAGCAGATCAAAGAAATTGAAGGAAAGCTGACCATTCTGGAGCAGAAGTATCCCGACTGCGGAAGCAAGTCCGGCGATGGCGAGAGCGTTGATGCAGAAAGCGCAGGTATGACGAAGGAAAACAGCGAGCTGACGAAATTCCCGAGCTTTACCGGCAAGGATTTGGATGGCAATGATGTAAACAGCAGCGATCTTTTCTCCAAAAACGATGTAACCGTCGTAAATTTCTGGTTTACTACCTGTAAGCCGTGTGTAGAGGAGTTGAAGGATTTGGAAGCCCTGAACACGGAGCTTGCAAAAAAAGGCGGTACTGTCGTAGGCATCAATACCTTTACACTGGACGGAGATAAAGCTGCTATCTCTGAAGCAAAGGATATTCTGTCAAAAAAGGGCGTATCGTATCGCAATGTATGGTTTGACTCCAAGAGCGATGCCGGAACATTTACTTCCGGTCTGTATTCGTACCCGACCACGTATGTGGTTGACAAAAACGGCAACATCATTGGTCAGCCGATTGTTGGCGCAATCACATCCTCGGATCAGGCACAAAAGCTGCATGAGCTCATTGAGCAGGCGATTGCAAGCAGCAACGGATAAATTTCCGGTTTCAAGACAAAACGAGATGGCAGGTGCCATCTCGTTTTTTATGCAGAGAAAAGAGAAACACAGACTTGCGAATTGATTTCAGATTCGCTATACTAAGTGATGCATATAATAAGTTCAATGAAAATAGAGGGGTAAAAAAATGGCTGACCCGTTAAAAAAACGGTATCGATATATCTGGTATGTGACGTTTGAACGGACAATGATGATTCTCGCTTGCATTGTAGGTATAAATTGTGCAATAGGGTTGTATCATAGTGCCGTAAATGGAGAATTGACCGCACGTGTATCAAGCACGTTGGTTCAATCACCAGCCTATGCGATTGAGGGAGTATTGGCCATTATTTATTGGGGATGGACAATTGGTGTGCTGTGGGTAGAATATTTCACCCAAAACATAGCAACAACCGAAATAAGTATTCAGAGTTTTGACTATCAAGAATATGCATGGGATGTAATAAAAAATTACTTATCTTCATTTTTGTTTCACAAAGAACGTGATTCTCTGCGCCAGTTTAGCATGAATGTGATTGTGGAAGATAAAAGAGAAATTGATTTCTTTTATATGGATGAGTCAGTTTTGGAAGATGTACGCGAAATTACGAAAAAGCGAAGACGGCAGGATAAATACGAAGAATATCCACACTTTTTTGAAATTAGTAATTTGGTGCATTACAAATACCGGTTCGAAATTACTTATTTGAAGCATTCTCATTTGGTGATTCAGATGAAACCTCTTCCAAAGGAACAAAAAAGAGATTTGACGTATTTGCCGGATGATTACGTGAGCTTGCTGGATCGAATGAAAAATTTGTATCGAAAGGTGAAAGGGAGGCTGAAGAAGAAATAAGTGCTTTGCATAAACCGCCGCGCACTCAATCCTCCAAAGAACGAATTTCATGCTGAATCAATATACCGGCTGCTTTGGCAAGCTGGTCAATGCCTTTGATTCGTGCCAATTCCTTTCCGTAAATCACAGCGGCATGCGATGCAGAGGAGGATTCTCCCATGAAAACAGCAGAAACATGGATGCCCTTTGCGCGCAGCGCTCGAACTTCTGCCGCGGCGTCCTGCACGCCAAACGCATCGCCGTAATCATGCCCAAACGGATTTTCCGAAGAAGCTTGTACACGTAAGCTGTCATTCGGCGAAGCATCCGTCAAAACAAGGAGCAGATGCCGCGGCGCATTCCCCGGAAAAACAGTCAGAAGATCTCCCATTGCACGCAGTGCCAATCCATCCCGATTCCAACCGGAGGAAAAGTATCGGAAGATGGATTGGCTGCTTTTTTCGTCAAAGTTCTTTAAAATGCGGAGAACCGTGTATCCGCGCAGGCTGCAAAAACTGGAAACACGCACCGGAATGCTGCATGCAAGCAGACTTTTCGCCAAAATGACTCCCTGCGCCGCGAGAACCTCCTGACAATGCAGTCGAGAAGCGGATGCGTCCAGCAGCAAATCTACAGTAAACGCCGGCTGATTTTCCTCCTCGCTGGCAAGAAACACGCGGCTGTCGTGCAGCAGCGGCACCCGCCAGACATGTGCGGCGTCCAATTGTCCGATGCGGGCAACCCGCGCACGCGGCTGCTGATGAATGAGAATGCAGTTTTGAATTTGTTCTGTCAATCGCAGCACGGCACTGCGGTGCAAATCCAAATTGTCCGAATAGTATGCACGATTGCGAACCGCCTGCAGTTCCGCCTGTTCCGCAAGATGCTTGGCTTCTGCCGTTGGCGCTGTTCCCGGTGTCGGCGCGCCGTCGGTAAACCACAGATGACAGCCTAAATGATTTCCCGTGCACAGCTCTTGTTCTGCGCGGTGCAGCTGTTCCGGAGAATACAACGACCGTCCAAAACAGCTCTCGATATATGCGCGGTCCTGCTGTGCGTGCTGCCGCAGTGTCACATGTGCGCGATTTTTCTCCTGCAAAAATCCGTCTTCCTGCGGCGCATCCGCCTGAGAGGAACGAACGACCGTCACGCGGTCTGTTTTGACCAATTGCGTCGGCATTGTTTTTGTAAGCAACTCTGCCAGCTTGCCGGTCACATGGACATGCAGTGCTTTTTTGTGGTGAACCTGCCCGTCAAACAACAGAAAACGCTTATACATTGCGAGAATTTCCGATTCCAACCGTTCTTTGGGCGGAACTTGTTCCGGTGTAAGAGCAGCATACAGAGACTTTTCCCGCGGAGTGAGCATGGATTGTTTGCGGCTTAATACACGGTTCCATCGCGCGGCCTGCATAGTATAAACCAGTTGATTTTTTGCCATCCATTCCTGACGCGACAGCTTATATTCCTGCCCAAAGAAATCGTTCGCATATACGCGGCGCAAATCTGCCAAAATCGGACGCTGCGGCAGTTCCTGCACATAAACAATGTGCTCCAAATACAGCCATGTGAGATCGTCCAGCATGGCTTGGTGTATATCACCGGACCACCTGTCAAACAAAGAGCGGATGACACGTTCTCCATAATACTTATGTACGAGCCCGACCACACAGTTCATATACAGAGCGGGAGAACCGTCCGTGTGCTGTGCCAAAAACAGCGGCTCAAAATCATAGGTACCGGCGGCACTCCATACCTGATTGGCAGCGCGGCGCTGAATCGCGGTATAAGAAGTCGTATCCATCAGTGAAAAATCTCCGAAGCATGCAGCTTTGCCGGAATCCGAGAGGCGATGGTATCTCGAATCAAATCCTGCTCATACCCGTCAAATGCCTTGTTGGTGATGCCCATATCCAACGCAGCTCCGGCACAAATGCCCTTGCGCATCAGACGCAGTGCATCCAGCATACCGCGCAAATCCAGTGCCTTTGTGGAAATTTCAGAACTTTCACATTTTTTCTGCAAATCCAAAAATAGCAAAGCAAATTGGTGCACATATTTGGACGTCAAGTCTGGGAACTGCGAGATAAGCAGGCGTTCCAAATCCGCCTGTATCATAGACGGCATTTGAATGACAACAAAACGCGATGTCAGGGCTTCATTTAATTCTCGTGTGCCTGCATATCCATAGTTCATTGTTGCAATGAACCGCGTTTCTTCCGCCAAAGGAATGCGGTCATAGCCCGGCACATCAATGGCACGGCGGAAGTCCAAAACGGCATGCAGCACCGCTAAGGCTTCATTTTTTGCCATGTTGATTTCGTCCAGTATGCCAAATCCGCCGTGCTGCGCACAAGAATAGACCGGACCGGGGCGAAACTGCACCGCACCGTTGACAAAGGTATCTGTGCCAATCAAGGACGCGGCATCCATGTTCACATGAAACGAAATGTCCCACTCCGGCCGTCCGAACAGAGCAGCAAGATTTTCTGCCAGCACGTTTTTGCCCGTCGCTTTTCCGCCTGCCAACAACAGATTTTCTCCGCACAGCACGGCAGCAATTGCCTGTTCCCAAATAGATTTTCCGTAATAGGGAAAACGCGGCACAGGAATCCGCGGCAGCAGTGCCTCCTGCACAGCGTGCATCGCGCGGTATTCCCGTACCGCGTCAAGCAGTTCAGGCTGTATGTTTTCTTGATGAAGAAATTGAAACAAATCCGACATGTGGTAACACCTCACAACGCTCTTTTGATATTTTTATCATAGCACAAGGAGATGCATTTGTTAACAAAATTTCGCCTTATTTTGTTATTTTTTGCAAGCAAAGCGGCAGTTCCAATCCATGTTTTTCCAATACTTGCCGGTTTGTGAGAATTTCTTTTGTTGCACCGTCACAAACAATTTTTCCGTTCGAAAGCAAGATCGTCCGTTCATAGGTATTCAAAATCATATCCAAATCGTGAGACGCGATAATTTTTATCTGAGAAAAAGAATTTAACAATTGAATCAGCCGTCTCCGATTGCGCGGATCGAGCGCAATCGACGGTTCGTCCATCAAAATGACATCCGGTGTCATGGAAAGAATGGTTGCGATAGATACCAGCTTTTTTCTCCGCCGGACATTTTATAAATCTGTTTGTTCCGCAGATATTGAATGTCGATGGCATCAAGGGCATGATTGACGCGCGCATCTACTTCTTTTTTGGACAGACCGTAATTGCGCGGCGCAAATGCAATATCCTCGTATTGCGTTACATTCCCCATGCTGTGAGAAC
>OLPV01003142.1_pt1 | contig 10130 bp, 10 predicted proteins | sample 1671961 | NCBI WGS metagenome assembly OLPV01 (sample SAMEA3136630, study PRJEB25190) | human gut metagenome | biome: human gut; feature: human-associated habitat; material: faeces | place: Austria | collected 2013
CCTTGTTTTGGTTCAAGGTTACGAACGAGCACCGCGAGTTTCGCAATTACCTATATAAAAAACAATTCTGTAGGGGGCTTTTTTATTAAAAACAGAACAAATATGCATGAATTACGTTATATACTTCAGGTATCAAAAGAGTGCACAGAAATAAATATAGAATATTGTAGCTTATACAAGCGAAGAAAGAGAGTGCGGTAACAGTGAGTGGAACAGATATAACAGAGTTAATTATAATAGTGATCATAGCAGCAGCATTTGTCATCGGGACATTTTTATGCTGGATTGCTGGATCATATCTGCGGAAAGTATATTATGTATGTGCGACAGTCTGGGAAATTCTGATATTGTGTATATTTTTTATTTGGTCAACAGTAGATGACAGTGGTATATTTAAAATTCTGTTGCTAATAATGAGTATACTTCTGATATGCATTCTTATTCTGTATGAACATCAAAGAAGGATATCGGATGCACTGAATATTTTGATATTTATATGGACTTCAATTGCAGAAAGCGGTATCCTGACTACAAAATCATGTAGTACCATAGCTTCAATTGCAGCAGTAGTTTGTCTTGGGTTAGCTGTAATAGTTGCTATTATAGTATATGAGGCAGATGAGTATTCAACAATTTTGCCAAGTTCTTTTCTGGGAGCAGCAGTATGTGGATTAATAGGTTCCTTAAAATTGGGAGGCGACAATCCATCAAAGATATTATTTTTAATGGTTGGTATTGAAATTGTAATGACCGCTATTGGATGCCTGATTCAGATTTTGATTCTTGAAAAGAAGGGAATAATCAAAAAGAAGATTTTCAGTAAAAAATGGGCAATGCTTGTTGGGGTACTTACAATTACAATAGCAGTAATTGAAGTAACAGGATTAAATAGGATGTCTTATGAGAGCAGAAATACCGAATTGAAAATTTCTTCAAACTCTGAAAAACCTGCAAAAACACATAAAAGTAAAAAAGATCCACAACATTATTATGCAAAGGGAAAAGTAAAAGTGTATTCACAAGCAGATGCAAATTCTAAATGCCTGGGTGAACTGGCTGATGGACAGCAGGTTTCTTATTCTGATGCCAATACAGATGACTGGGTATGTATAGAATATAAAAATGATCAGAAAGCTTATGTAAAAAAATCAGAAGTGTCAAACATAACACCCGATGAACGATATTTCCTGGATGTGACACCAGCATATGGCAGTGGATATTACGTACCTGGTCAAGAAGTCGAGATAGAATATAATGGATATCTGGGTGAATATAATACATATTTTCACAAATGGAGCAGTAATGTTGATGGGATTCTGGCTGATCCTTATGCCATTACAACGGAAGTTACAATGCCACAGAAGGATACGTGGATAGAAGCTGTTGGTTCTGACTGGAAACCAGTCAAAATTCAGACTGAGAGTTTAAAAGAATTATTAACGAATTATACAATTAAAATGAATGGAGAATCCTGTAAATTACCGGTGTTATGTGATGTGTTTGAACAGGGAGACTGGCGTGTAAATCTGGATGATGTGGACGATGATGATAATATTGATGTATATACCACAGATTATCCCACATCTTTCAAAAGCTGGAGCAGTGACGCTGAGATAAAATGTCAGCTCAGAGATGGAACAGATGGAAATAAATATGTTGTTGGATTTTTTGGCAATAGGGATTGTAACGAAAAACTTCAGGCAGAATTTCCAGGAGGAATTATATTGGGTCAGTCAACAAAAGAGGATGTTAAGAAGGCATATGGAGAAAATTCCTATGATGCATATGGCTGGTGTGGTGATGACAGCCTGGGATATTGGAAAGAATTTGGAGTTGGAGTCACATTTGGATTTGATAAAAATGGCAGGCTGAACAGTTTTGCACTGAAAAATGATCCACAAAAATATAACTGAAAAGTAAAATACGAGGTACGATAATGAATGTTTCATGGATAGTTTCTGTAATTATATTTGCATTAGTAGCAGTATTCCTGATCGGTGTGTTTCTGTGCTGGACAGGAAGTGCCTATCGGAAAAAGATTTATTATATATGTGTAACTTTATGGGAAGCAGCGATATTGATCGGATATTGCATTGACTCAATGACAGATGAAGACGGATATTACAGGAGAATAGCAGGAAAAGAGGCATCCATTCTGGCAGTGCTGATTATACTTATAGGGTGCATTCTGATTTCTTATCTTAAAAACAGAAAATTATCTTCAGTATTTCATATATTTACCTTAATGTGGATCAATGTCATACTATGTGATGGGCTGTTTCTGAACTTTTGCAGCAGTATTTTTCTGCCGCTTTTCATAATAACTGCATTGTTGGCAGGCGCTGTTGTATACCGCACAGACCGACTGGCGGAAGTTTTACCGGGAGCATTCCTGGGAGGAAATATATTCGGTTTTATTGCATTCATAATATATAGCACGAATGCAAACAATGTAAGTATAAAAGTAAATGAAACAGGGGGAGCCAAAAATGTATTGATTCTGGTTGGAATGGAATTCATATTTACAGCAGCAGGCTGCCTGATTCAGTTTATGGTTGTAAAAAAACGAAAAAAGCAAAGCATTTTCAATAAGTAAAATCCCGTATTCAGAACAAATATGTGAATGCAGAGGTTTATACTGGGACTATCAAAAAACATTGTAATGGTTCAGTGGCTCATGTCTGCGGAATGGGTACAACATATTTGACAGGGAGGAACAGGAATATGAAGGAGAAAACAAGACAAAAAAGATTTTTTATACTGACAGGATTATTTATGATGCTGCTGGCAGCAGGATGGGGCATAAAGCCACATACTGTAAAAGCTTATGTAGGTACCTTCAATGCAGCAGGCAAGACTTTCTATATGGAAAGCGGACAATATCAAACTCTGTTGTATCGTAAAAATGGAAACAACTACAGACTGCTGGCAAAAACAAGACAGAGTTTTTTGGACTACAGATTTTCTTATGGCAATAAACTCTATTTCTCCAGGGGTGGTGAAGGCAGATCCTGTGTAACATACAGCTATACTCTGGGAAAAAGTGGATTCAAAAAGGTTGGTTCTGTATGCCTGACATCCCATAGTGGAAAATATGCAGTAGGATATCTGACTCTGGCAGGAGATCCATCACCATCTTCACTGTGCATGATGAATCTTTCTTCTGGAAAAATTACCAGACTTGGCAGGGGCTGCGATATTAAATTTATCGGTGGAAAAATCTATTATGCATCTTCTGTAAACAGTTACACCATGCAGATCATACGTCGTAACGCCAATGGAAGCGGCAGGAAAGTACTGAAAACCATCAAGACATCAAGAAGAAATCGGCTAACTTATGTAGGAAACATAACAAAACACAGTGCAAGATGTTATATTGTTGGAAATCAGTGGGTAGTAAAAACTATTCGGTGGTAAGAATTACCTTAAGTGAAGAATAAATATCATAAATCACAAAATAAAGGGAGGAAGAAAAAATGTTAAAGAAAGTAAAGAGAGTTTGTTGTGTTTTATTGGCAGTGGTACTCTGCATGGGAATGACCGTTCCCACAATGGCTGCATCCTCAAAGTACAAGGCAGCTGTAGCAAGTTACAAACGTTATATGAGAGGAAAAAGTGGAAGTTATCTGATCACAGATATTGATGGAAACGGAATTCCAGAGCTGATTTTCCACGAGTCATATTACCGAAATGAGCTCCGTACTTATAATCCAAAAACCAGAAAAAGCGTACGTCTAGGTGCCATTCACATGGGAAAAGGATACAATATGTCTGCTAAGTTTTCAAAACGCTGCCATACAGTACTGCTCCCGAGTGCAAGTACCGGTGGAAGTACGGAAGTTATTTACAAAGTTAGTGGAACGAAGGCTCGTAAAATCTGTAAAATTGAAGGACGAAATAATAAATTCGGTAAACCGGGATGGTATATAAATGGAAAGCGAGTAAGTAATTCTACTTACAAAAAAACGATGAAAAAATATATGAAAGATTCTTACACAGTTTACTGGAGATGATTGCCTGAGGCATAGGTATGTCAGATCTGATTATTGAGGCAGATGTATGGGAATACATATTTCGAAAGAAAAAGAGGATGAGGAATCATGAAACACACAATGGTTATTTGCCTTGGAGCAGTGTTGTTATCAGGGACAATTACTGGAACAACCGTAACAGCCTGTGACGATTATACAGTTTCAGAATGTGAAGACAGTTATCTGAGCGAAGATGAACAGACTGACTGGACATTGTACAGAGAATACTTTGAACAGGAATCTTATCATGAAGATATGAAAATGTATTATGAGTATGTTCAGGAACAGGGAATAAACAATATCATAAAAGATGTACAGGGCGAAGCATAAAAATAAAAGTATAGACAATAGAAACTCCCTATAGAACGTGATATAGACAATCCGTCCTATGGGGAGTTTTTGTATTTACAGGATTTTATGGTACTGTTAATAATAGAAACATGCAGTTCATTACGAAAAACGTGCTGTTTGTGTGAATGAGATGCGTTGCCAATATATGTAATGTATAATTATCAATAGAATAGAAATGCATAAATTATGGCAAAGATGAAATGATGGAGGATAATGAGAATGCGTAAAAGAAAATGTATTGTTTCTAAAATTGTGTTGATTTTCTGTTTGTTTGTACAGTAAAAATAAGTTCCCGGAAACAATATGGAACATGGAGTTCCTGGTCATTAAATCCGGAATATGGGAATAGTAATCAGGAAGTACGGACAACCGCATTGTACAGATATTATTGTTTCCTTTGTCCTGTATGTGGCGGAAGAGAACCTCTTTAGGGAACCAGTGACTGTCATAAATACAATCTGACACTGTCAAATGCAGTGGAAGGATGGTTTACTACACCATATTCAGCATGTAGTTCAACACCTTACAGTTATGCAAAATATAAAAGATATACATTTTCATTGGGCGATGGACAGAGATGGAATTTCAGTACAGGAAATATAAATGATCATGCCATTGGCACAAAGGATTCCGATTCAGCAGCAACAGTTATCAGAACCGGATATAGTAAAAAATCTGTAAGTACAGTTTATTATATCAGTTCAATTAATTAAATAACATAGAAGAAACCTAGTGCTTTTTTCGACAGCAGGCGAAATGTAATTTAAGGATTTAAAAATACACTTGGTTACTGCATGGAGCGTCATAGAACATATGGAGGGAATATCAAGGACGCAAAGTAGGAAGTTTTTATGGAATATGTTGTTGCATAAAGAAATAAAGAACAAATCTGTAAATACATAAGTGTATATTTAAATTATAGAAAATACAAAAGAAAAGGAGCAATTAAAATGATTAATGCAAATGAATTAAGAGAATTTCGACCAGTAGTCCGTTACAGAGATGGAAATGATATTACATTGTCAAGCGTCCAGTATGCACTAGAAGATTGTGCTTCAAGTATGGGAATTCCGGTGGCATTTTATAATGACCAGGTTAAATCAGGTGGTCTGTTTAACAAGAGTATCGAGGATTGTATTGTGCTTTATCATCCGGAACACAAAAATGATTACTTTAAAATTTGTGTACGTATTGGACGTCAGGGCAATTATGCCTTTGTATCAGCAATGGACTTTGGCACAAGTAAACAGATGAAAAAAGCAGATCAGGCAGATGCCTACAGAGAAAGCAGAAAAGGGCAGAGTATGAGCTATAAAGTTGGATCAATGCTGGGACAAGCTGTTACGTCCATTGGTAAGAGTAAATCCAAACTGGAAGAAGAACAGAACTATTATGCATGTATTATTGATATGTTTGATGAAATTGTAAGATAAGATCAGGAGGAAGAAAAATGAGTTGTTCATATTATACATTCAGACAGGGAGATTATTATTGTGAGAAAAAAAGAGACTATGTAAATTCAGATGTATATTATAAATATTGCAGAAATTATGATTATGCAGACTGCCCAATTTATAAAGGAGATTCATCTGGAGGATGTTACCTGACATCAGCATGTATGTATGCCAAAGGGTTGCCGGATGACTGCTATGAATTGGAAACATTACGCCATTATCGAGACACCTGGCTGAAAAAATCAGAAGAAGGACAAAAAGTTATTAAGCAGTATTACGAAGTTGCACCTAAGATTGTATCTGCAATTAATGAGACGAAAAACAGTCGGGCTGTTTATGACATGTTATATGAAAAGATGGTTAAACCATGTGTAGATTTTATTGAGCAGAAAAAGTATCAGGAAACACTGGAGTTGTATCGTAATATGACATTTCGCCTGGAAAAAGAATACTGTAGCAGTGCAGAATAAAAGAAAAGTTTTTTGGGGGGATTAAAATGAATACACTTGATATTTTAATTATTTTGATAGGCATTTTATTTTGCTTTTTCGGTATTCGATTCAGAAGATATGTTCAAATTTTTTTCAGTTTCCTATGTGGATGTATTTTTGCCTATTTTATAATGTTTGTGCTTGTTATGAGCAGAACTGTTGATGATATAGAGGATATGCTGGCAGTGTTTATTGTGCTGGCAGTGGGCATTTTAATGGCGATAATTTCATGGAAATTTGAAAGATTGCTGGTAACGATACAGGCGATATTATTAACTTTAGTAATCACAATAGTTATTGTTGGACTTGCTTTTAGCGATATCAGCTTTGGAGTAGTATTTATTATCAGTTTGATAATTGCAGGAATTATGGGCTATATAACATGGATGTATTATCGGTATGCCTTTATCTGTGAAACCGCAATAGTAGGTGCTATTATGATAAATCATATATGGCTGTTTGGAAGTACTTCTGATATTGGATATGGATACTATGAAGGCGGTAATATATTTGCTGTATTGTTAACCATAATTACTGCAATTGCAGGGATTATAGTTCAGTCAAAAACCTTAAAACGCATGGAAGGCAGAACTAATGGAAAAACTCCTCAATGGAGAAATAGCCCATTTTCCTTCAATTTTGTTGCAGAAGCTTTTAACAGATCAGATGTAAAAAAAATGAAAGCGTCCAATCTTGGTCTATATGAAAAATTAATGGTGGTAGCTCCTATTTCTGCATTTTTAGTGAACAGAATTCTGCATAGCATGTATAATACAGAATCGGAATCAATGCATTCAATTTTAATGAGCACAGGAACATTCAGAATGTACCTGAATGTAATTTTGGAAGGCATTTTTGTTGGAGGAATAATTTATTTTGTAATATATTATGAATTTAAAGTCTCTGCGATATATCAATTATTTTATCTGGCATGTTTACCGGTAGAAATCTGGGAGCAAAGTAATTATGGATATAGTACTATGTTGAGTAATGGTGTAGGTTCAGCAATAATGAGTATTTTGGAATATTGTATTCCATGGATTATTTTTTTGGTTCTTGACAGATGTATACATAATATAAAAATCAAAAGTATTGTAATGTGTATATTGGCAATCTGCTGGTTTCCTGCGATTAGTGTGTTTTTGGAGCTAGGGTTTTTTTATCCAGCAGTAAGCCTGTATAATTGCCTTAAATGGTTAGGAATAGCAGGTGGAATTTTCGTATTACCATATTTAAAAAAGACGCACTATCACCACTGACTCAAATACATCCCCTTTGTCAATCCACTGACAGCTTCCATCGTATCTGTCAGCAATATCTTCAATAATTGCAAGGCCGAACCCATGAGACCAGGGATCGGTCTTGCTTGTTTTGTGGTCGAATTTCTGAGCCGGGTCCTTGCTGTTGATCATATGTATGGTAAGAAAGTTGGCGTTCTGTTTCGCTGTGATTTGAATAAAAGGTTCAGAAGAACGGGAATTCAGGCAGGCTTCGATACCATTGTCCATCAGGTTAAAAAAGATACTGCTGAGGTCACTGTTTTCAATATTCATTTTTTCTGGGAGCAGCAGTTGAAAACTGGTCTGGACATTATGTTCTGCTGCCAGCTGGCGTTTACTGTCCAGAATCGCATTGATCAGATTGTTGTTGCAGACAGGATGAAAGCGTTCCTGCTGGAAATTACTGGTCAGTGTTTCCAGACAGACCGCAGCTTTATCATAAGCCTGCGCCTGCATCAGTCCATGATAAACTTCCAGTTTTTGTTTCATATCCTGCTGTAAGCTAAGGGCCTGCTGGCGGCGGCGGGCAAGAGTCTGATTCTGCTCCTTCTGCAGTTTCTGCTGCTGTTCCAGAGCCTGAAGTTCTGCCTTCTGTCTGGCATCCCTGATCGTGTTCATAGTAACAGAATAAAGAAAATAGAATGTTCCTGCGATGGCGAGAACAGTGAGAACAGAGAAATATAGATTATAAATGGACTGATATTTATCATAAAGTGCACTGTGGTAAGTAGAGGCAAGACACAGTGCCAGTAAAGCAAAGATAAAAAGATATTTTGAGATGTTTTTCTTTTGCATGACAGTACTCCTTATATTATCTGGAAATATTGTGAAGGTAACGATCTGCTTCTTCGTATTTTTCGTTCTGCATCAGATAGTTCATGGAAAGGAGATGATTTTCGATATCATGATTCCATTTGCGGAGATTCTGATATTCTGTTTCCATATCATTAAAAAAATCCAGTTGTTCTTTCAGAAGTTCAATCTGTTTTTCCCGGAGAATACGGTTCTTTTCCTGAACATGGATGTTTCGGATTCCTCTGAGAAAAACCGGAATGACAGGGACAGATAAAGCAAGGATAACCAGAAAATAGAAATTAAATTTTATCTGATAATTACAGCACATGGACAGAATGATACAGAACCAGTAAAAAGGGAAGAAAATCTGTGCAAGAGGTACAATGTTGTAAAATTTTGTAAAGGTACCGGTAAGATCCGCAAGGAGTTTACACATAAGTGTTCCCGCTGTAAGAATAATACAGCACATGATTATCAGATCAACAGGTGAGGTAATGGAATTCATACTGATAAATGATTTTGCCTTGTGGAAAAAAATACGTTGCACACTGACATACAGACATATGATCAGCATTTCCATCAGCATTACGGTGCAGGTATAAAGAAAGTAAGTAAGCAGTTTCTTTTTGATGGTGCCATAATGAAAGAGGGCGATGGACAGAATGCTGGCAAGGTGAACAAGAATAAAAGGCACTCCATTGGGGAACATCCTGCGACCACCGATAATGATGGCAACGTGGGTAAGAAGAATAAGCAGATAAGTTTTTAATGGAGAGATCCGTTCTTCCAGAACCTGTCTGCTGAAATAAAAACACCATACAGAATAAAGCAGTGCATTAAAAATAAATACTTTTTCAAACATAAAACTTTCTCCCGGGAAATATTTTTGAATGTGAGACATATAAAGACAGTATAGCACTGCCAGAGATATACAGCTACTAAAAAATCCTGTACATAATAAAGTACTTTACTTGTGGATAAATGGTGGAAATGCTATACTTAAGCGGAGAATAGAAAAAATAATTCAGAAAATAAATAATATTGGGGCAGACTCCCCGATGATAAAAGAGATAAAATTTGGAGGAAGGTATATGTTCAGGGAAATTGGTGAAGAAAGGGCTTTTGACGGGATCTTAAAGCAGATCATAGAGAATATACAGACAGGGAATCTGAAAGCAGGGGCGGCTCTCCCGGCTGAGAGGACCATGGCAGAGACAATGGGGGTATCACGTCCTGCTGTAAGGGAGGTCCTTCGGGCATTGGAACTTCTGGGTATTGTCAAATCTGTACCAGGAGGAGGAAATTATATTACAGAAAATCTGGATACCTGGCTGATCGGACCTCTGTCTATCCTGTTTCGCTTAAATAACGGATATCTGAGACAGAACCAGCAGCTTCGTGCAGCACTGGAACGAGAAACAGCACTTCTGGCAGCAAAAAAGTGTACGCCACTGGATGCAGCAGAACTATGGATGATCCTTGCAAGACTGGATGCTGCGGAAGATGAGAAGACACGAGGAAAGCTGGATCAGGAACTTCATCAGAAGATTGCCAGGATTGCAGACAATCCTATGCTGTACAGTGTTCTGTCAGCTGCAGATCAGCTGACAGAGAACATCATTGAGGGAACCAGAGATTATATCATGAAGAAAAATCAGTCTGCCAGTGTGGTAGATGAGCAGCATCATAAGCTGGTTGAGGCAATCATCAACGGAAATGTAGAGGAAG
>OLPV01003143.1_pt1 | contig 10130 bp, 8 predicted proteins | sample 1671961 | NCBI WGS metagenome assembly OLPV01 (sample SAMEA3136630, study PRJEB25190) | human gut metagenome | biome: human gut; feature: human-associated habitat; material: faeces | place: Austria | collected 2013
CCGCGCGTCAATGCAGCAATCAGCCCCGCCTGCTGTGCGATTTTCATCAGACCTGTCCAAAGTCCCATGATCCCGCACATCGTAATACATAAATCCACAGCTTCCCCGGCACTTTCCAGGGCGGCATTGGACACCGCCTCCAGATTTCCGGTAAAAGCTCCGTATAAGATTCCAAGAACAATCATTCCTGCCCAGATTGCATTCAGCATCGCGTTACCCGCTTTTCTTTCAGCCTATGCAAAACAGGAAGGCGTTATGCCTTTCCCTCCTCGATCGCAGCTTTGCGGCTGTTGATCTTACGGATAATTTCCATATCGAATTTAGGCTTTCTGCTATAGGTATAAAGACCGTTCATTTCCTGCTCTACATCGTACAGCTGGGTGTAGCAGAAGCCGAACATCTTCGGATTGTCCAAAAGCACATCCGTCAGACCCTTATAACGTGCAAGGAACTCTTCCTCGGTTCTGGGTCCGTCGCCGTAGCCCCAGCTGTCCTTATTCACGCCCTCAACATCCCACTTGATGCCGCCGTACTCGCTGATAAATACCGGAATACCGACAATCTGTTTCTGTCTCGGCGCATGGTTATCCCATGCCAGGATGCCGTCCTTTGCATAGCTCTCATAATGACTTGCGAACTCTTCCGGGTTCTGCTCGTAGTCGTGCAGATCGTAAATATCAGTAATAACATGGAAATTGCCGCTGGTATCAATGCAGGGTCTGGTCGTATCGTAGAGCTTCGTCATCCGATAGACAATTGCCAGAAGGTCGTCATCCTGCTTGCGCCCTTCATAATCCCATGTCTCGTTAAACGGGCACCAGCCGATGATCGCCGGATGATTGAAATCCCTTTCAACCGCTTCCACCCATTCAGGCAGGAAGTTTTTCAATCCATCCGGTGCGCTCGGATCCATCCCCCAGTTGCCCTGCTCGCCCCATACAAGATAACCCAGACGATCGCAATGATACAGGAAACGGGGCTCGAACACTTTTTCATGCAGACGCGCGCCGTTAAAGCCTGCTGCCATCGACAGCTTCACATCGTTTTCCAGCGCTTCATCGGTAGATGCGGTATAAATGCCGTCCGGATAAAATCCCTGATCCAGAACGAGTCTCTGGAACACGGATTTTCCGTTAATCAGCACCTTTTCCCCGGAAATTGTGACATTGCGCAGTCCGAAATAGCTGTGAACAGTATCTTTCCCAAAAGTAATTGTCAAATCATACAGTCTGCCTGCTCCAGCCTCCCACAGATGCACTTCGGAAAGAGGCAGCGTCACAACAACATTTCCGCCAGCAGTTGTGGTTTCCGCCTGGCCACAGCGTCTTCCTTCATAAAACGCTTCTGCGCAGAACGATCCGTCGCCGACAGTCACCGCTTCGATCGTAATCGTGCCTGCTTCCACGTTCGGAAAGAAGCGTGCTTTTTTCACATAATTTTCCGGCACGAACTCAAGCCAAACCGTCTGCCAGATACCGGTGGTTCTGGTGTATTCACAGCCATGGGAATAGTAGAGCCCACTCTGTTTGCCATGGGGCTGTTTGCCGCTTCTCAAATCGTCCTCTGCGTATACGGCGATATCGTTTGCACCGGCCTGTACATAAGCCGTGATATCGAATGTAAAAGAGGTATAACCGCCTTTATGCCGTCCAACCTCTGTTCCGTTGATCCATACGCGCGTATCATAATCCACCGCGCCAAAATGCAGCAGAACGCGTCCTTTTACCTCCACTTCGGTCAGTTCTACGGTCTTATGATACCATACGGCATCCATGTAATCCTTATAGCCGATTCCGCTCAGATCGCTTTCCGGGCAAAACGGAACGATGATCTTTTTCTCCCAATCCTTCTTTTCATAAAAACAACGGTCTACGCCGCTTTTACCAAAGTCGAAAGAAAAATCCCATTCTCCGTTTAAGTTTTTCCATGTGCTTCTTTCCCACTGAGGAAGCGGATGCTCCGGTCTGGGCATTGTGTTCATAATGATAGTTCCTCCTTTTATAAATCCCCTGCTCTGTTGTTGTGCCTGAAAAAGGAATATTTTTCCGGCATCTGTTCTTTTTCAGAATACACTCACACAAGCCTCCGAACAATCAAGAAAACACCATAAATTCCTGTAAAATTGCACAATCCTCTTTTTCCGTCAGATGCCCTCGCCATCAAATGCAGGAATAAAGCTTTCCTGCGCCGTTTCCTGATCCTGAATAAATCCGTTTTCGATTCCGTTTTCTATCGCGAAATCAATCAGAGCTTCGTATTCGTCCTCCGTCAGACGGCGCTGCAGACCTGTCAGGCAGGCTTGTGCAGATTCAGGCTGCGCTGCGCTTTTCTCCCGCAAGGGCTCTGGCGCCGCCAACTTCTTCTGCGTAAGCTTTGGCAGCGTCTTCTCCAGCACAGACGGAATCGGCGTGTACTGATTCATCAGACTGATATAAATCCGCTCCCCATAGGTTTTTAACAGATAGGAAAGCACTCTCTTCGAATCTGCCTCCTGTCCCGGCAGGGCGAGATGCCGCACGATAACGCCTTTTTTCATTAAAAATTCTGCGTCCTCGTCGGCTTCTTCACATGCATCATTCATCTGCGCCGCTAAAAGCAGCGTCCCATCCGGCGCTGCAAAAACCGGCTCGCCGACCTGTCTGACCATCTCTGCAATCGCCGCCGTTGCTGTTTCAAAACAATCCGGCGCATTCGAAAGCAGCCCGGAAAGCGCTGCAGATTCATATTTCAGATCGGGCAGATAAATATCCACAAGCCCGTCCAGCAGCTGCAGCGTGCTGACTTTTTCATAAGAGGAGGTATTGTATACAATCGGGATCCGCAATCCTTCCCGCTTTGCCGCCCGCAGCGCCGGAACAATCAGCGGTACAAAATGCGTCGGTGTCACGAGGTTGATGTTGTTCGCGCCCTTTTCCTGCAGTTCCAGAAAAATTTCTTTCAGCCGTTCCACCGAAATTTCCCGTCCGGCTTCTCCTGCCGCAATATCATGGTTCTGGCAAAACACGCACCGCATCGAGCAGCCGCCAAAAAACACTGCACCCGAACCTGCCGTGCCCGAGATGCACGGTTCTTCCCAGTAGTGCAGCGCTGCTCTTGCCGCCCGCAGCGTCCCCGTCTGCAGGCAGTAGCCGATCTGCCCCGCCATACGATTGACGTGGCAGTTACGCGGACAGAGTGTGCAGTCTGTCAGCAGCTTTTCCAGATTTTCCGGCAACGGTAGCGTCCCGCTGTTATCCTTTTTGATCGTTTCCACGTTTTATTTCCTCTTTCTCTTCGTCTTGATACAATTCCATTCCCGGGAATGAAAAACGAGTGAACTATAACTAAAAAACGCCCGGAGAAATTCTCTTCCTCCGGACGCCCATATTCTTCCGGGCTTCTCCCGAAAGACTGTTCTCTTTTTCAAAGACCGTGCGGCACGCTTCGAACCGAAACCCATATCCGTTACCTTTACAGTTAACTCCGCCAGGCACCCTTGCGGCACACGGGAATTTCTGTTTAGTGCTGCTTTGTTCCCAACCTGACACGGTTCACAGACACCCGTTGCGCAAGACCCAAACTTCATCGCCACTTGTAAAGGGCAGCAATATGAGCCAAAAGCCCTCGGCGTACCATCACCCCTGCTATAGCGGATTTCAGGTTCAGGGGGCCGCTGCTCCCCCGGCTGCACGGTGGTTACAGTATAATCATTTTCCTGAGATTTGTCAATGAGATTCCGTTCACTCATGGCTTCGTCTGCAAAAGAAGAGGCGATTCGCGACAATAGAATGTTTGCGGAGTGCGTATTCTATTGTACTACAAATGCTACAGGTGAACTGTACCCTCCATGCTGCATTGCACCGAACTTCTCTACTCTACGCGAGCAGTTCGATCAGTTCCTTCACTTCCAGCAAATCCTGCACACAGTAATCATAAATCTGACGAATTTCCTCGTCCGGCTGTACCATATCCGGCACCATAACCGCCGTCATTCCCGCAACCGCACGGATTCCGTTAAAAGAATCCTCGATTCCCATCGCATTTTCCGGCAAAACGCCGACTACCTCACAGGCTTTTAAATAAATATCCGGCTCCGGCTTACTTTTTTCCACCATATCACCGGAAACAATTTCCTGAAAATATCCGCTAAGGCCGGTGCGCTCCAGATGCTTTCTGACAAGCGGGCCTTTCGTAGACGATGCGATCGCCGTTTTGATCTGCTTTTCCTTCAGATATTCCAGCAGCTCCCTTACACCCTTTTTAATTGGAAGTTCCCGTTCCAGACTCTCCTGAAACAACGCCATAAACCGTTCCCGATATTTTTCATAGGGAAAGGTTCCATTCGGATACCAGGGCTCCTCCGTCTCCATAATATGTCTGCGAAGTGATGCTTCATTTCGTCCGCAGCCGCCATAGACTGCTTCCTCCGCCAGCGTGAGTCCCAGCTGCTTTGCCGCCTCAAAACAGCATTCGCAGCTCATTCGCTCCGTATCGAACAGAACGCCGTCCATATCAAAAATTACCGCTTCCAGCTTTTTCATTTTAATCCTCCATCACACCAGTCCCATTGTCCGGAAAATAAACAGCCATCCAGTCATCGTCAACGCAGAAAACAATGTTGTCAAAACAACGACGCTGGATGTCAGCGTGCCGTCGTGTCCCATATTTTTCGCCATAACAAAGCAGCTCACCGTGCTGGCAGAGCCGAGCATCACGATCAGAGCAATCAGATGCTCATGTGTATAGCCGAGCATCACGCCAATTGGAAGAAAAATTGCCGCCAGACCGATCAGCTTGATAAAGGTTGCAACAATCGCCGGTTTGATTTTTCCGGCAGCCTGCTTTAAATCGAACGAAGCACCCAGCGCCATCAAACCAAGCGGGGTCGCCAGAACGCCGACATTGGAAACCGTTTTGTCCAGAATTTTCGGCATCGGAAGGCGCAGTCCCGACCAGATCATACCGGCTAAAATACCGAGTATAATCGGGTTTGTTACAATTCCCTTTCCTGTCTTTAAAAGCAGCGCCTTGTCCACTTTTCCGCGCTCCGGCTTTAAAATCGACAGAATAACGACTGCCATCACATTGTAAAGCGGCACGGTTCCGATAATCATCAGCGGCGCCATTCCGGCGTTTCCATAAATGTTCTGAATGATCGCGATTCCCATCAGCGCCGCGCTGCTCCGGTAAGACGCCTGCACGAACTCGCCCTGAATGGATTTATCCTTTAATAAGAGGGAAATCAGGTAACAGATCCCGATTCCGAGAAATGTTGCAGCAAAACAGTACGCAACATAACCCATATCCCAGACTTCCGCAAGGTCAACTGTCGCCAGATCTTCAAACAGAAGCGCCGGCAAAGCCACCTGAAAGACAAATTTGTTAAGGCGTTTTGTAAAAAGCTCGTCTATCCAGCCGATTTTCTTAAACAGACACCCCAGCATCATCGTCAGAAAAATCGGTACCGTCGCATTCAGACAAAAAAGGAGATTTTCCATTCTTATAAAACCGCCTTTCCGGTCAGGTAAAAGTTCGACCATGCCCGGTTCCCTACAGCATCCTTTAATTCTACCCGCACAAACGTTTCATGCGGTTGGATCTCATAAACGGCTTCTTCCACGCATTCCCCGACTGTCGCGCGATCGTCCGACCATACCGCATCCGTGAAAAAGACAATTTCCTTCACCGGCGTGCTGTGCACGATCAGACTGTTATCCTTTTTCTCAATCCAAAAACGAGGCCCCTGGGATGCATAAAAACGCCCCTGAGCAATCGCTTCCAGGATTGCATCGCGGCTCAGCTCATCCGCCTGCACCATCAGGTAAGATTTTGTTTCGTCGCCTGTGTACTGATGCGCGTCGTCCGCTGCCATGCAGGGCAGCACATATCCCTGCGCTGCCAATTCATCCAGGATGATGCCCGAATAGGGTCTACAGTTCCACGGCACGCCCGACGTCGTATTATAAATCTCGCAGCCGTCCAGATCTTTTAACAGACACACTTCGCTCGCCCGGTTCATCGACCACGCCGGATGTGCCAGAATTGCAATGCCTCCGGCTTCATGAATCCGATCGATCATCAGCTGCGCCTGCTTTTCTTGTAATTCCGGTCCTTTTTCCAGCTTCGGCTCCTTCTGCATAGCGATTCCGACGACATGATAAATGCCGTCCCGGACATTGTTGCCAACGTCATATTCTGCCCCGCTCAAAAGCAGAAAATTTTCCTCCTGGCGCTCTTCTCCCATAAACCAGTGATCCGTCAGGGCAAGAAAGTCGTAGCCTTCCTCCCGATACAGTCCGATAACTTCTTCCGGCGACAGACGGCCGTCAGAATTGGTGGAATGGGTATGGAGATTCCCTTTATACCATTTTTTCCCGAATTGATCTGTTATCATAGATTCTTTTGTCCCCCTTTTCTTTTTGCTTCGATCCGTGCTCCCACACCGGGAGCCTCGTCATGTGATTCCCGTTTGAACACTTTTCATGCTCTCATCGTAGTGTAGCATGATGATTTTCGATCTGCAAGTCCTGCTTTCCTGTTCCGTCGTATCTTCCTGATACCTGCCTTGCATCTTTCTCCTGTTTTGCTTATAATAGGGATGAATACGTCCCCATTATTCGTTTTAGGAGGCACTATGGATTTGAAAGACCTTTACAAAGAACTGGAAAAAGATAACGCTGCCCAGATCATTCTCGCCCTCTCAAAGATCTACAACCAACTGCGCCAGCAGCGGCTGGTCAAATGGGTAGAAGCCTATCCGGAATACTGGCACATGCTCTGTAATCCTGCTTCCCCGGAAACGGCCCGAAGCGTTACGCCCGAAATCGCCGAGCAGGTAATGAAAACACTACAGGAATACGATCAGACCGAGCTGCAGATGGTCTGGCTCTTCCGCTATGGAACGCTGCTCGATATTTTCGGAAATGCTACGGATGAAAAGATACAATAGAATGCACGCTCTGCGAGCATTCTATTGTCATGAATAAAAAACGGCGCATATTTTTCCAAAATTTTGCTATTCTATTTTCTTCCAAAATAAATTTGAATTTTTTTACGAAAAAGCTTGCCAAGCAGAAGAAACTGTGTTATTATAAATTTCGTCGCTGAGATACATCAGCGAGAGAAAAATGCGACAGTAGTACAGTTGGTAGTACGCCACCTTGCCAAGGTGGAGGTCGCGGGTTCGAGCCCCGTCTGTCGCTCTTCTAAAAAGCCAGTAAACAAGCGGTTTCCGAGGATTCGGAAGCCGCTTATTTTGTTTCAAAAATCTTTTTGCAAAAGTTTCTATTTTTCATGTGCCGTACTCAGGAACCCATTCTCTTCTGCTATCAGTATCCCGTGGTACCGTACTAGCGCTTTGCATCGCTAAAATTTTATACAAATTTTAAAACTAAAACATTTTCTTCCTATACAAACTTCCAAAATTCCAGATTACGCATTGACATTTTTTTTCCCCGGAACTAGAATGGCAACAATTCAATATGCAAATGCAGTGAGCAGGACATGACATTTAGAGTTAATCTGTTTCCAGAGAGCCGCCATTGATGGAAGGTGGCAACAGGTTCCAAATGCCCTCGCCTGTCAGCAGTTCTGGTGAACGTTTTTCCAGTAGCCAGAACCGGAGTCCCTCCGTTACAGGGGAGCACATTGACCGGATCAAATGCCGGGAGCTGTGACCGAGAGGCTGCTTTTGGCAGCAAAAGAAGTGGTAACGCGGAGTTTATATGCCTTCGTCTTCTATTCCCCGAAAGGGATAAAGACGAAGGCTTTTTTTGTTGCAGCGACAGGAAAAGAATTCGGGCTGTCCGATATTCACCGCGCCCGAACAAATTCTATCCCCCTGCAGAAAAACTCCGGGCAGGTCGCCCACGCACTGCCATGTTGAGCATTCTAACGAAAGAGAGGACCCTATCTCATGAACACACTTGCAATCGTTTTAATCGCAGCCGTATGCCTTGCAGCCGCTTATCTGCTGTATGGCCGCTGGCTCGCAAACAAATGGGGCATCGACCCTGCTGCCAAAACACCCGCCCAGGCCCACGAGGACGGGCAGGACTACGTTCCGACAAAAGGCTTTACCGTCTTCTGTCACCAGTTTTCATCCATCGCAGGCGCAGGCCCTGTCACCGGTGCAATTCAGGCCGCTGCATTCGGCTGGCTCCCGGTTCTTCTGTGGGTACTTCTTGGCGGCATCTTCTTCGGTGCTGTTACTGACTTCGGTGCTTTGTATGCCAGCGTCAAAAACGACGGCAAATCCATCGGCCTGCTGATCGAAAAGTACATCGGTAAACTCGGCAGAAAGCTTTTCCTGCTGTTCTGCTGGCTATTCACCCTGCTGGTTATCGCAGCATTCGCCGATATGGTAGCCGGAACCTTCAACGCATTTACAACCGTTGACGGACAGGTACAGCTTTCCGAGGCTGCCAGACCGAACGGTGCTGCCGGTACCATTTCCCTGCTCTTTATCTTATTCGCTATGGTATTTGGCGTACTGCAGAAGAAATTCAACCTTTCCGGCTGGAAAGCAACCGTTGTAGGTCTTGTCTGCACCGTAGCAGCTCTGGCAATCGGTATGGCTCTTCCGATCACCGCCGGAAAAGATACCTGGACTTACATTACCTTTGTTTATATCTTCTTCGCAGCAGTTCTTCCGATCTGGCTGCTCAAACAGCCCCGTGATATGATGACCACTTACATGTTCATTGGCATGATCGTCGGCGCTGTTCTCGGACTGCTCGTTGCACATCCGACCATGAACCTGCCTGTTTATACAGGATTTACAAATGAAAAGCTCGGAAACATGTTCCCGATCCTGTTCGTAACAGTTGCCTGCGGAGCTGTATCCGGATTCCACAGCCTGGTATCTTCCGGTACATCTTCTAAGATCATCGCAAATGAAAAAGATATGTTAAAGGTTGGCTATGGTGCCATGGTACTGGAAAGTCTGCTGGCTGTTGTAGCTCTCTGCGTTGCAGGTGCTGCCGCTTCCGCTGACGGAACTGCTGCCGTAGGCACACCATTCCAGATCTTCTCTGCCGGAGTTGCGGGATTCCTGAAAATGTTTGGTATCCACGCATTCGCAGCACAGTGCTTTATGACCATGTGCGTATCCGCACTGGCACTTACAAGTCTGGACTCTGTAGCACGTATCGGACGTATGTCCTTCCAGGAGCTCTTCAGTGTTGATGATATGGAACATGCAGCAGGATGGCGCAAAGTTCTCTGCAACAAATACTTCTCAACCATCATTACACTGGCTTGTGGATTCATCCTTACAAAGGTTGGATATGCCAATATCTGGCCACTGTTCGGCAGTGCCAACCAGCTGTTAAGCGCACTGGTTCTGATCACACTGTGTGTATTCCTGAAAGTTACAGGTCGTGAGAACCGCACACTGTTCCCGCCGCTCATCATCATGCTGTGTGTAACATTTACCGCACTGGTACAGCGTTCTATCGCACTGGTCAAAGCATTCAGCGCAGGAACTGCAGTATTCATGGTGGAAGGACTTCAGCTGATCCTTGCAATCCTGCTCATCATCCTTGGTGTTAATATCGTAGTCACATCAGGAAAAGAACTGTTTAAAAAGAAAGCGGATAAAGCACAGGCTTAATCCTGATCAAGCTTAATTCAAGAATTTCAAAGGGCGTGAATCAAATTACGATTCACGCCCTTTTCTTATCTTATTATTCTTATTCTATCAGATGAGTTCCTGATCTTATCTGTTCTTTCTTCTCTTGTACACAACGGTTCCGCTTGTAACTACTGCACTCATTGCAAGGAGCAGACACAGCAGTCCAATGTGGTTATAATCACCAGTCTTAGCTGCTTTCTTTGCATCTGCCGGTTTCTTATTATTACCATCATTCTTGCCATCTGTTGTTCCAGCTCCACCATTACCCTTATCACCTGTTCCTCCAGCAGTTCCCTTTACATCCTGCTCTGTATACCAGATAGAATAGGTAGAGAATCTGTCTGTCTCAAATGTAATGGTCTTTCCATTCAGTGTTGTAGGAAGAATCTCTGCGACTCCGTCATGAACACGGATTACATAGTAAGTTCTTGTCTTACCTTTTGGTGCGATCAGATTCTCTGGAAGTTCTACAGATATCTTCACTTTCTTAGACAGTTCAGCACCTGTAACTTTCTCA
>OLPV01003145.1_pt1 | contig 10127 bp, 8 predicted proteins | sample 1671961 | NCBI WGS metagenome assembly OLPV01 (sample SAMEA3136630, study PRJEB25190) | human gut metagenome | biome: human gut; feature: human-associated habitat; material: faeces | place: Austria | collected 2013
CCACGCTGGCTCTGATGGATGCAGGCGTTCCGATCAAGGCTCCGGTAGCCGGTATTTCCTGCGGTCTGATTACCGATGACGGTCAGGAAACCACCTTTACCGATATTCAGGGCGTAGAGGACTTCTACGGCGATATGGACTTCAAGGTAGCAGGTACTAAGAAGGGCATCACCGGTATTCAGGTAGATATCAAGGTTGACGGTCTGACTCCGTCCATCATCAAGGAAGCATTCCGCAAGTGCCGCGATGCTCGTTACAAGATTCTCGACGACGTCATGCTCAAGGCAATTGCTGAGCCGCGCGCTGATGTTTCCGAGTGGGCACCGAAGACCATGACCATCCACATCAATCCGGACAAGATCCGTGACGTTATCGGCAAGGGCGGCGCTGTCATCCAGAAGATTACCGCCGAGTCCGGCGCAAAGGTTGACATCGCTGAGGACGGCACCGTAAGCATTTCCGCTATCAACGGTTCTGACGGCGAGAAGGCAAAGAAGATGATTGAAACCATCGTCAAGGATCCGGAAGTCGGTGATGTATTCTACGGCAAGGTTGTTCGTCTGATGGGCTTCGGCGCATTCGTACAGATCGCACCGGGCAAGGACGGTCTGGTTCATATCTCCAAGCTGGAGAAGCACCGCGTTGAGCGCGTAGAAGACGTTGTCAATGTTGGCGACATGGTTTGGGTTAAGGTCATTGAGATTGATGACAAGGGCCGCATCAACCTGTCTCGCAAGGACGTAAAGGAAGAAGAAAAAGTCCTGTAATTGGCGTTTTAAATGAAAAAAGAGGCTGTATCCGGCAAGGATACAGCCTTTTTGGTTCAAGGAAAGATTGGAAAAATTTCCTTGTACGCCAAAGAAACACGTGTGCTAGACGGGCGCGGAACAGAATATGCTGTGGAAAAGACAGCCGTGAAAAAACCGAAGTTCTCAGGAGAACTTCGGCTGATACAAAAATTGCTCACTGTTGGAATTTTCGCCACAGCGTGTATCCGGCTGTGAGTGCGCCGGCATAGCGCAGCAGCAGGGTATCTGGGGACAGCAGTGCGGCCGGCACCAGAGAAATGCCGCCCGGCAGCGGGAGGGGCAGCGTATTTAAAATCGGTGCGAGAAATGGCGCGAGCGCCAGATACAGCGCCGGAAGCGTGACAAAAACAATGGTTAATCCGTCTACGTGAGTCAGATGTCCGAGAAATGCACCGCAAACGGCAAAGGTAATCAGGGTGATAATATAGCTGGAATCCGGAGAGATTAGGGTGGCAGAAGCAAAGTGGCTGATGCTCAGCACGATGCAGAACATCGCGTCCCAGACCAGCAGATACAGCAGACGCATGGAAAGAACTCCTTTCTGATTTATGTACAGAATGTTCTTTCAGTATATCGTTATCCGGGAAAAAAAGCAAGGAATTGATAAAAGAACTTACATTTTTGTCGAAAAAGACTTGACAGAATGTGGAGAACGGCGTATATTAACTTTCAGTAAAAGATACTTAATTGGAGGCAAGTAAAATGGCTGGATTAGCAGAGCTTTCGCATAAGGCTCAAAGAGCGGCAGCAAGCGTCATCATTGATCATGTGCTGTCCAATGCGAAGAAAGATAGAGAAAAAGCATTCCTCGACATCGTCGATTTCGCAGAGAAGTTCTGGGGAGACGGTATGACGAAGGAAAATTATGATAAGGTTCGTGAGGCAATTCGCCATCCGGAAGGAAACAAGTGGATTCGCTTTATCAACCGCGTGCTCGACGAAACCGACCCGCATGTCGCAAAGATGGCGGCTCTGAATCTGGGCTTTGAGGCATTCTTCCGCGGCACCAAGGAGATTCGCAAAAACCGCAAGAAGTATGACTGCAACATTCCGTGGCTGATTTTGTTTGACCCGACCTCTGCATGCAACATGCACTGCACCGGCTGCTGGTCCGGCACATATGGTCACAAGCACAACCTGTCCTTCGAGGATATGGATAAAATTGTCACGCAGGGCAAGGAACTGGGCGTATACTTGTATATGATGACTGGCGGCGAACCGCTCGTCCGCAAAAAGGATATTCTTAAGCTGGCAGAGAAGCACAACGATGTAGAATTCTCTCTGTACACCAACTCCACGCTGATTGACGAGGATTTCTGTAAAGAAGTCGTCCGTCTGGGCAACCTGACCTTCCAGCTGTCCATCGAGGGCACGCCGGAGACCAACGATGAGCGCCGCGGCGCAGGTCATTACGCTGCGGTTATGCGCGCAATGGATCTGCTCAAGAAGTACGGCATTTTGTTCGGCACGTCCATTTGCTACACGAGACACAACGTCGAGGCTGTCACCAGCGATGAGTTCCTCAAGATGATTGCTGACAAGGGCGCGCGCTTCGGCTTCTACTTCCACTATATGCCGGTCGGCAACAATGCTGCACCGGAGCTGATGCCGACGATGGAACAGCGCAAGTACATGATTGAGCGCATTCGCTACGTTCGTTCCAGCAAGTCTGATATTGAGTTCTATCCGATGGACTTCCAGAACGACGGTGAGTTTGTCGGTGGATGTATCGCAGGCGGCAGAAACTACTTCCATATCAACTCTGCCGGCGACGCAGAGCCGTGTGTGTTCATTCATTACTCGAACACCAATATCCATGACAACTCGATTCTGGAGATGCTGCAGAGCCCGCTGTTCATGGCATATCATGACGGTCAGCCGTTCAATCACAACCATCTGCGCCCGTGTCCGATGCTGGAGAATCCGGAACTGCTGCAAAAGATGGTGCACGAGACCGGCGCACACAGCACGGATTTGGAGTCTCCGGAGTCGGTAGAGCATCTGTGCGAAAAGTGCAAGGATTACGCTGCTTGCTGGGCAAAGGAAGCGGACGAAATTTGGGCACATGAGACACACAAGAAACCGAGTTATCAGAACTACAAGCCTTCTAACATTATCAAGTAATGTACTGAGGTGAAGTGGTGTGGAGTATGAAAAATTGGCAAAAGAACTGGTTGAAATGCAGGTGGAAAATGCGCGTCCGTTGAGTTGGATTGCGGATTGCATTGCAGCCAGAGGAGAAGAACAGCTGTTATTGATGCTTGCACATCGAGACAAAGCGGTGTGCGCGGGAGAATTGGCGGAGTGTGTCGGCTTGACCTCCGGCCGCGTGGCAAACATTCTCAAGCAATTGGAGCGCAAGGGATATATCGAGCGCACGCCGGGAACACAGGATAAAAGAAAAGTCCTTGTATGCCTGGCAGCTGCCGGACGAGAGTATGCCAAGCAGGTCTATCGCAAGGAAGTAGACGGCTATGCATGGCTGCTTCGTGTGCTGGGAGAAGCGGACGCGCGCGAGTTTATGCGCCTGCTCAAGCAGGGCGTGAAGCTGCTTGGCCCGCATCATGACGAACTGTTTCAATTGCCGTAAGGCAGGTTGAGAAGCTGGGAGAAATCCCAGCTTCTTTGGCGTTTTGCGAAACAAAAAGTTAACAAGATGTTGCAATAAAAAACCGATAAAACGGTTCGCAACCGGTTTATAGTATGTTATACTAAAACAAACAGTAGAATAGAGAGATTCCTTTTACGGAATCGCTAAGGGAGAGATTGATTGATGTATGACCGTATTACATTGCCAAACGGTGTGCGCATCGTAGCGGAGCACGTGCCGGGCATGCGTTCGGCTGCGATTGGCATTTGGATTATGAACGGCTCCCGACATGAGCCGGAACAACTCAGCGGCATCTCGCATTTTATTGAGCATATGGTGTTTAAGGGAACTGCAAAACGCTCTGCCCAGCATATTGCCATTGCGATGGATGCCATCGGCGGACAGGTCAACGCTTTTACGACAAAGGAGTGCACCTGCTTTTACTTAAAAACACTGGATAAGCATCTCAAGACCGGTGTGGAAATTCTCGCGGATATGTTCCTGCATTCCACATTCAACGAACGGGATTTAGAGCTGGAGCGCGGCGTTGTTCTCGAAGAAATCGACATGTACGAAGACTCGCCGGAGGACGTGGCAACGGAGAAAATCTTTGAGGCGTGCTACGACGGCTTTTCGCTGGGACGCCCGATTCTCGGAAACGAAGAATGCCTGCAAAAAATGACCGGTGACACCCTGCACAAGTACATGGATGAATACTACCGTCCGAAAGATACGATTGTTGCAATCGCAGGTTCGTTTACAAAAGATGACATTCAGTTTATCTGCGATTTGTTCTCCGAGATGGAGGGCAGCGGCCGCAACGTCATCGAACCGGCGGGCTATGCGCCGAAGATTGTCGTTCGTCCGAAGGAAATCGAACAGAACCACCTGTGCATTGCATTTCCGGGTCTGCCGATTCGCGCAGAAGAACGCTATGTCAATGCACTGATGGGTGCCATTTTGGGCGGAGGCATGGCATCCCGCCTGTTCCGCACCGTGCGTGAGGAAAACGGTCTGTGCTATTCGGTGTACTCGTTCAACACCTCGCATGAGGACACCGGCATGTTTGCCATTTATACCGCTCTTGGCAAAGAGACAGAGAGCAAGGCGGTCGAGTTAATCAAGGAAGAGTGCCTGCGTCTGGCTGAGGAAGGACCGGATCGTTCCGAGCTGCGCCGCTGCCGTGAGCAGGCAAAGACCAACATGCTGCTTGGCTTGGAGAGTACATCAGGCAGAATGAACCAGCTGGGACGCAGTGAGATGTTCTTTGACCATGCGTTGGAGCTGGAAGAAGTTATCGCACTGTATGACGCGGTCACGGAAGAAGACATTGCCAATTTGGCACGCAGCATTTTTGACTTTGAACAGGCATCTATCTGCGCCGTTGGAAAGGTACAGGATGAAGCGTACTATGACAAGCTGCTGAGAGGATAAACCGAATATTTGAGATAAGCGACGGCGCAGCAGGTTTTTTGCTGCGCCGTCAGTTGCTATCCGACGTGTTTTTTAGGGAGAACAACATGGAACAGTATATTCTTTCGATTGACGCAGGCACAACCAGTGCCCGCTGTATTATATTTGATAAGCAGGGCAATGTGCGTGCGATGAAGCAGCGTGAGCTGCACATGGTATATCCGCATGACGGATGGGTGGAACAGTCTGCGCGAGAAATCTGGGAGGTACAGCGCACGGTTTGTCAGGAGGCGATTGCTGCGGTGGCTATCCGGCCCGAGCAGATTGCCGCCATTGGCATCACCAATCAGCGCGAGACAACCATTGTCTGGGATAAACAGACGGGAGAACCCATCGCACCGGCGATTGTCTGGCAGTGCCGCAGAACGGCGTCTATGGCGGAGGAGCTGCGCACCCGCGGCTTGGAACCGTATATCCGCAAGACGACTGGTCTGCTCGTGGATGCCTATTTTTCCGCGACGAAAATCAGTTGGATTCTTGATCACGTGACGGGCGCGAGACACCGCGCCAAACGCGGCAAGCTGCTGTTTGGCACGGTGGACAGCTGGCTGATTTGGAATTTGACGGGCGGCAAGCGGCATGTGACAGACGTGACCAATGCGGCGCGCACGATGCTGTTTGATATTCACGCGCACAAGTGGGATGCGGCGATTTGCCGCGAGCTGGATATTCCGATGGAGCTGCTGCCGGAGGTTGTGCCGTCGAGCGGTGTACTCGGAGAGACCGAGGCACAGCTGTTCGGCGCTCCGATTCTGATCGCTGGTGTGGCGGGAGATCAGCAGTCCGCGCTGTTCGGTCAGACCTGCTTTGCGGCGGGCGATGCGAAAAACACCTACGGCACGGGCTGTTTTCTGCTGATGAACACCGGCACAACCGGCTGCTTTTTGCTCATGAATACCGGAGACAAGCCGGTAGAGAGCCACAACGGCCTGCTGACGACGGTTGCTTGGGAAATAGACGGAAAGATAACATATGCGCTGGAAGGGTCTGTGTTTGTCGCAGGTGCGGCAATTCAGTGGCTGCGCGACGAAATGGGTCTGGTCAAGCAGTCGGCGGATACCCAAGCGCTGGCACAGTCAGTGCAGGACACGGGCGGGGTATATTTTGTGCCGGCGTTTACCGGCTTGGGCGCGCCGTACTGGGACCCGTATGCCCGCGGCATGCTCATTGGATTGACGCGCAGCACCAGCCGCGCACAGGTCGTGCGTGCGGTGCTGGAATCGCTTGCCTATCAAACGGCGGATGTGCTGCGTGCGATGCAGCAGGACGCCGGTATTGCCCTGCAAACGCTGCGTGCGGACGGCGGCGCGAGCGCCAACGACTTTTTGATGCAGTTTCAGTCGGATCTTTGCCATGTGCCCGTGACGCGACCCGCCTGCGTAGAGACAACCGCAATGGGCGCTGCATTTCTGGCGGGATTGGCGGTTGGATTCTGGGCGGATTTTTCGGACGTCAAACGCACCGTGGCAGTGTCCCGCACATTCCAGCCGCAAATGGACAGCGCACAGCGCATGAAGAAGCTGGCGGGCTGGGAAAAAGCCGTGTCGCGCTGCAGAGATTGGGCATAAGCATCATATCATATACAAGAAAGGACGGATGACAATTGAAAAAACTGATTCGAGACTATTTGCTGCAATACCTTATGATTACGGCGGGAGCGATTTTGGCAGCGTTTGCGCTGGAAGAATTCCTCGTGCCGAATACCGTGCTGGACGGCGGCATCACAGGCATCAGCATTATCTTAAATCAGCTGACGTTGCAGCCGATCAGTATCTTTATTATCGTTCTCAACCTGCCGTTCCTGCTGTTGGGATTTCAGCAGCTCGGCAAGCGCTTTTTTGTCAGCGGCATTTACGGCATGGTGATTTTCACGGTGTTTTTGGAAGTGTTTGCGGAATTTCAAAACGCGACCAGCTCGGAGCTGCTGGCGGTTGTGTTCGGCGGTGTATTGCTGGGCGTCGGCGTTGGTCTGGTGCTGCGCAGCGGCGGATGTCTGGACGGCTCGGAAGTGGTTGCGATGATTGTGAGCAAGCGCAGCAATTTTTCGACCGGTCAGATTATCTTCGGCATCAACGTTGTGATTTATATTGTGGCGGGCTTTCTGTTCGGCTGGGATCGCGCGATGTACAGCCTGCTGACATACTTCATCAGCTTTAAAGTCATCGACATGGTTGAAGAAGGCTTGGAGCAGGCAAAGGCGGCAATGATTATCACGGATCATTCCGGCCTGCTGGCGGACATGATTTATCAGCGTCTGGGGCGCACCTGCACGATTCTCGAAGGAGAAGGACTCATCAGCGGAAAGAAGGTCGTGCTGTACTGCGTGCTGACGCGCTTGGAAATCAATGAGCTCAAACGCATCATCAAGGAATACGACGGCTCTGCCTTTGTCACGATCAGCGATGTATCTGAGATTATCGGCAGGCATATTAAGAGCTCGTCTGGTACAGCAGAACAGGAAGAAACCGCCTGAAAAGCTGTAAAATAGGCTGCGAAAATGTTTTTTAAAAAAACTTAAAAATATTGTTGACAAAACGCCAAATACTTGGTATACTAATCAAGCAGTCAGGGATGACGCAAAAAACAAAACGGTATGCGCCAGTAGCTCAGCTGGATAGAGTGTTTGGCTACGAACCAAAAGGTCGGGGGTTCGAATCCCTTCTGGCGTACCAAGGCAACTACTTGATTTCGAGTAGTTGCCTTATTTTTTTTCTCCACGTAAAATTTTAAGCGAGGTGTGTCAAAACACCTCGCTTTTTCTATTCAGTGGATAAACGTTTGAAAACTGTGGATGCCAGTGTCGCGGTACACCGGATACCGGTCGATTTCAAAGAAATTATTCTGCACCGTCCACAGACCGCCGCGGGACTTCACCGCCATGTCAAAATATTCCGGCGCAAGAGACAGCGTGTTGCTGTCATAGCTTCCGGACGGATAGGACAGCACGGAGGGAATGCGCCCTGTCATGCGGGCGATAGCCAGCTGAGACTGCGCGAACTGCTGTTTTTGCTGGTCGGCAGACAACGAGGCAAGCTCCTTGTGATCTTGGGTGTGGCTTTGGATGGATACCAGACCGGAATCCGCCATTTCTTTAATCTGTGCCGCAGTCATCGAATACTGCCCGCCGACAGAGGACGGAATGACAAAAATCGTCGCCTTGACGTTGTACTTTTGCAGCAGCGGATACAAGTCGGTGTAGTTGTTGTTATAGCCGTCATCAAAGGTCAGAATCACCGGCTTTCTGTATTGGTCAAGATGCGGCAAATCCGAGAAGAAAATCGGGTCGTAGCCGTTTTCGATCAGGTATTTGAGCTGTGCTTCCATATCAGGCGGGGAGAGGAATAAGCCTTCTAAGCCCCATGTCTGGTCAGAGACCGCGTGGTACATGAGAACAGGAACCTGTCTGCCGGACGGAATGGCCGCGGTGTCAATTTTGGGAGATAGATACATCGTCTGATTCTCCGTGTCGCTCAAATACCGCAGAGAAAGCGCATTAGACAACACCTGTATGTCAATCCAGCATTCCGAGACGGAATCATCGCTGTTTTTGATGACGCGAACCGAATCGTCGTTTGCCGAGAGCACGTGTGTCTGACCGCTCTCGTCGGTCAGCGTGACGTTTTCACTGTCCGCCGACCATTTCAGCCACGAGAATGCCTTCTGTACGTCTGCACAGGATAATAGGGTCGCATCGTCTATTTGCAGTGCAGAAAGCTGTACGCCGTCTGTATGAACCGGAATGTCCGTGTGCTCGCTGTCGCGCAGGGAAATAGACTGCACTTGCTTTTGCGCCTGCGCCGTTTGGGCGCTTTCGCTCGGCGCACCGGAACAGCCGGATAAACATAACAGTCCCAGTATGGCAACGCCGCAAAGCCATTGTTTGTTCATAATATCTCTCCTTTTGGTAGGTTTTGTACAAAGGTATTGTAGCGGAGCGGCGGGCACGTGTCAAATCAGATGGTTAATTGATGGGACGTCAGCTAATTACTTTTATTCCGTGAACCTCTCCTTTGTAGGTTATTGAGCTTTGGTATCGATCGCAATTTATAGTATCACCGATTTTGACTTGATTGTACTGTTCTTTCGTGCAGGATAATGTGAAGTAGTAATCTTCTTGCTGCAAGAGGCCGACTGTTTCCTTAATCACAATATAATGCTGAGAACCGGACATCTGCTTATCTGCTACCACCACTTCACCGCCCATGGCGTAGTAGGAATGCTCAACACGGTAGTTGTGATAACATAGACCTGCGCCGATTAGAACGAGGACGAGAATTCCCGCCAAAAGAAGTTTCTTCCGAAGTTTCATAAGACGAACCACCTTCATAATCAAGCGTTAATTGATAACTTCTATTCCATGAACCTCTCCTTTGTAGGTTATTGAGCTTTGGTATCGATCGCAATTTATAGTATCACCGATTTTGACTTGATTGTACTGTTCTTTCGTGCAGGATAATGTGAAGTAGTAATCTTCTTGCTGCAAGAGGCCGACTGTTTCCTTAATCACAATATAATGCTGAGAACCGGACATCTGCTTATCTGCTACCACCACTTCACCGCCCATGGCGTAGTAGGAATGCTCAACACGGTAGTTGTGATAACATAGACCTGCGCCGATTAGAACGAGGACGAGAATTCCCGCCAAAAGAAGTTTCTTCCGAAGTTTCATAAGACAAACCTCCATTCCTAAGTGGGTGATAGAAAGTAATGTCTGACATGTGACAAAAATGCGAAAACGATTGGAAATGTTGCATATATTCTATATACAAAAAATAACATGCATTATATGGATTGTCAATAAATAAGCTGGAATCTTAAGAAATAAAGTAAGAATCCGCCAATTGTCGGAAAATACGTAGCACAATAGAAAAAGGCGATTCCTCGCGGAACCGCCTTTTTGCTTTTCTGATGTTAAATGCCCAGCAGGTCGCTGTACTCCTTGAGTGCGCCGTCGGTCTCGTGCGCGAGGACGCGCTTTGCAAGAATCTTGCCGAGCTGTACGCCTTCCTGATCGAAGCTGTTCAGATTCCAGATAAAGCCCTGGAACATAACCTTGTTCTCAAAGTGTGCGAGCAGAGCGCCGAGCGCAGCCGGTGTCAGCTGGTCGCCGATGATGATGCTGGACGGGCGGCAACCCTCGAACTTCTTGTTGTTGTCCGAATCGTCCTTGCCGCAGGCAAAGGCAACAATCTGTGCGACAACGTTTGCACACAGCTTCTGCTGGCTGGTGCTGCTTTCGATATCCACATCTACAC
>OLPV01003146.1_pt1 | contig 10126 bp, 9 predicted proteins | sample 1671961 | NCBI WGS metagenome assembly OLPV01 (sample SAMEA3136630, study PRJEB25190) | human gut metagenome | biome: human gut; feature: human-associated habitat; material: faeces | place: Austria | collected 2013
GCCGCCCTCATTCCGGCGAAATCTCCCGCAAATTGCGCCGCACATCTTGCAGAAAGCATTTTTCAAACAGGCTTTAGATTTTAAGATGAATTAATTAAAGAACATTTTTTGGTGAGACTTTTTCCAGAGCCAAATCATATTCTGCGTTGGTATAGTCCAGCTTTAAAATATCTTCCTTGCTGTATCCAAGTTCAATCATTTTACAAATTTTTGAAATAGCAATTTCATTACATTTTTTCTGGAGTTCTTTTTGGAGTTCTTTCTGAACTTCTTTCTGTAATTCTTTTTTTACTTCTTTTTGAACTTCTTTTTCTAAAAGTTCTGCTAAAAATCCACTCATTTTTTCAACACCTCTTCTTTCATTTTTTAAATATTTTACTCCCTCAGTAAGATGGGGAAACTTTGGATTATCTATAGCTGTTTTCTTTAAAAGCTGTAAATATTCTGCGATAGTACTTTTGTCATTAACGATAGTGTTAGCATATATTTCAAGAGTGCCATCATCAACAGTCTGGTCAGTTTCGATAACAGATTTTCGAATGTGGTAAATGGTTTTTCCTTTTTTGAATATATCAAAATCAGAAATATATAAACTGTATACTGTTGGTATATTTTCAAAATCAGTGCCAGGATCTGTTGCTTGTGTAGTTACGCAGGCTTCATTGTAACGAACACGTTTTAAAAGATTACGGATGCTATGCTGTGCGTGAATGTCTAAGACGATTAAATCAGGACAATCAAGTAAAACACGAAGCATCTCTTCGCATACGCCAGGTTGTTGTATTAGCACTTCAAAAAAGACATCATCCATAGGACGTAATGCCTGAATCTGGTCATGGTATTGTTGTAAATCAAGACTCATAATAATAAAATATTCTCCTTTATTAAAAAAATAATAACTATAGAATGAGTACCCATGTCCTTGCAACATAATCCGGATAAAGGTAATTGCCCTTTTTATATCTTTTGTTATAACCATTGTATCATGTTTTTAAAAGAAATCAACTAAAAAATGGAAAAAATGTAATTCTATTTAATTCATTGGACACGCTACAGTCGAAGCCATTGCCCCTTTCCATCTAATCCCTACAAATTCATTAACCAACTAACAAACGAAGCCAATCAACAAAATCATCTATATTTGTGACTTTCGTCGCAGCGTCTTGAATATTCGCTCACTCGCTCACATCCAACGCTTGTTCCCAGGCCACCAATATAGATGATTTTGTTGATTGGTTTCTGTGCTGTGGCTATAGAAGATGAATTAAATAGTAAAATAGTGTATTATAGGAAATAGAATATTTTATTTTAAGAAAGAAGGGCGAATCATGAAATACATAATCATCGGAGCAGGTGGAACAGGCGGAATTCTCGGATTCTATATGACAAAAGCAGGAAAAGACGTAACACTGATCGCAAGAAATGCACATTTAGAAGCCATGAAGAAACAGGGACTTTCTGTCCAAAAAATGTGGACAAACGAAACAGAAACCATACCTGTCAGTGCAGAAAGTATGGAATCTTATGAGGCAAAAGGAGAAAAAGCAGATGTAATCCTCGTCTGTGTTAAAAAATATTCTCTCGATTCCTGCATTCCATTTATTCAAAACATTTCCCATGAAAATACGATAGTTGTTCCGGTATTAAATGTTTATGGAACGGGCGCATATCTTCAGGAGAAACTTCCAAAGATTCTTGTGACGGATGGATGTATCTACGTTTCTGCTAATATTAAATAGGCAGGAGTATTATTGCAGCATGGAGAAATATTAAGAGTATTTTTCGGTGTAAGGGAAAAGGAAGATTTGAAGAAATTAAATGGACAGTTGGATGGTGAATATAAAGCAGAAAGATTATTGAAAAAGATTGCACAAGATTTTAAAGACAGTGGAATTGATGGCATTTTGTCAGATAATATAAAACGGGATGCATTGACTAAGTTTTCCTATGTGTCTCCAATCGGAACCGCAGGACTTTACTTGCATGCTGTTGCAGGAGATTTCCAACGAGAAGGAGAAGCCAGGGAACTTTTTAAGACATTAATTCGAGAAATTGTTACACTAGCTAACGCAATGGGAATTACTTTCGAAGAAGACCTTGTAGAACGTAACTTAAAGATCCTTTCTAATTTGCCGGAAGAAGCAACGACATCTATGCAAAGAGATGTTATGGAAGGAAAACAGTCGGAGATTGATGGGCTGGTATATGAGGTTGTGCGGATGGCAGAAAAGTATGGAGCGGAAGTGCCGGCATATAGGAGAGCGGCAGAGAAGTTTCGGGAGATGGGGGTGAAATAGATAAAATGGTATTGAAACATGAGATGATGCCATATTCTAGTTGATATAATATATAAAAATAAAAAGAAACGAGTACCCCGTTTAGGCGATAGCCGTATGGTAACAAACCCGTTTCTTAAATTTGATTTAAACTTTATAGTTTGGAAAAGTCAATTGAAAAATAAAAAAGAAATGAGCAACTCGCTTGGATTATAAAATCGTACACGACACAAAACCCATTTCTGTTGTTATAATACATTAGGTTGTGAATATATGCAAGTGAAATCACTGTTTTTATGAATTGTATTTAAGTGTTTATATCGTGTGGATGGTACTGAAAATTTCATGTTGTATGAGTTATGATAAATAAAGGAATAATATGGAATAATTGGATAAAACTATTGACTTTATGAGAACGTTTTGGTAGTATATATGCATGGAACAAAAACCATTGAGGTTTTTATTGGAGATGGTGTTTGCATCAAATCTGAGTTTTTATAAAAAGTCTGTTGTGACATGCAGGAATGTTCTGTAGGTTGCAATAGACTTTTTGCTTTTTAGTGAAAAATAATATGATATAATTATAATAAAATTTAAGAAGTTATTGAGAAACAATAATATAAATCCGCTGAATATAGAAGAATGGTTACAATCTATAGATAGTGATTATACAAAGACTCGCCTGCAAACATATTATGATAAAATAAACAATAAAAAATAAACAAATCAGGGGTTGAAATAAAAATGAACCGAACAACACCCACAGAGCCTCGATTTCATGGAACGGTAACAGAAAAAAGTCATAAAACTATGAGTAGAATACGAGGAAAAGATACAAAGATAGAAGTTACGCTACGTAAAGCACTTTGGCAGAGAGGGTATCGTTACAGAAAGAATTATAAGGATTTACCAGGAAGGCCAGATATCGTATTAACGAAATACAAAATTGCGATTTTTTGTGATAGTGAGTTCTTTCACGGAAAAGATTGGGAGATATTAAAACCGAAACTTGAAAAAGGAAAGAATCCAGATTATTGGGTTAAAAAAATTCAACGGAATATAGAACGGGATGAAGAAAAGGATAAAATATTGAATTTTATGGGATGGACTGTGGTTCATTTTTGGGGAAAGGATATTTTAAAAAATACAGAAGAATGCATTCGAGTTATAGAAGAAACGATTTTTGATTTAGAGATGGAAAATAATGATTGGGGAGAGGAGCTATAAATGGGTACTGTAAAATTAGAGTATGATGAATTTGATCCAGTTTCAATAGAAGAATATGCCAGAAAGTTAATTGGAAAAACATTCTTAGAGGTGTGCGAAGAAGATATTGGTAAACAGAGTATAATAAAAGAAGAGGGAAACTATAAAGCAGACCATGAGAATAAAAAACGAAAAGGTGGGCTGGGAGAGTTAATAGAAGAGAGATATTTTCACTATCATTCTAATAATGATGCACGTCCAGATTTTGATAAAGCAGGAGTAGAACTTAAAGTGACACCATATAAAAAGAATAAAAACGGTTCTATTTCAGCAAAAGAAAGATTGGTTCTTACAATGATTGATTATTATTCTGTCATTAATGAGAATTTTTTTGAGAGCCATATGTGGCAAAAGGCTAGACTGATTTTGCTTATTTATTATTTGTATGATAAAGAGATAAAGGATAGGTTGAATTATGAGATTGGTTATGTAAAATTGTTTTCTCCACCAGAAAGTGACATGAAGATTATACAGCATGATTTTGAAGTTATCACACAAAAGATTCGTGAGGGAAAAGCTCATGAATTATCAGAAGCAGATACTCTTTATTTAGGTGCGGCACCAAAGGCATCTTCATCAAAAGACAGGAGAAAGCAGCCCTGTAGTGATGAATTGGCAAAACCGAGAGCATTTGCTTTTAAAAATTCTTATATGACATATGTTTTAAATCATTATATCATTCCAGACAAGAATACATATGAACCGATTATCAAGAAAAATATAGATGAGACTTTTGAAGAGTATATTATAAATACGATTAATCAGTATCGCAATTATACTGTAGATGAATTATGCGATTTATTTTATTCGGATAATGAAAAAATTCCTAAAAGTCTAGGAGCATTATTAGTATATAGGATGCTGGAAATTAAAGGAAATCAGGCAGAAGAATTTGTAAAAGCCAATATTGTAATTAAGACGATTCGATTAAAACAAAATAATAAAATTAAAGAAAATATGTCATTTCCTACTTTTAAGTTCAAAGAGTTAGTAGAAGAAGAGTGGGAAGATTCTGCATTTGGTAATTATTTGAGAGAGACTAGATTTTTATTTGTAGTCTATAAATATGATGTAAATGAGAAATTACGCTTAAAAGGATGTCAGTTTTGGAATATCCCATATGCAGACCTTGAAGGGAACGTGAAAACAGTTTGGGAACAAACAAAAAAAGTCATTCAAAATGGGCTTAAAATTGAAGTGAAAAAAGGAAAGTTAAGTAGTAATTTACCAGCAAAATCAGAAAATCCAGTATGCCATGTTAGACCGCATGGAAAAAATTCTGAGGATAGATATGAACTTCCAGATGGACGAACTTATCCAAAACAATGTTTCTGGTTAAATAACACCTATATTACATCACAATTAGAAAAACACTTTTTTGAAGAATAGCTCATTAAAATTATTTAAAAATATCGAAGAAGGATCTTTACAAAATACAGAAAATAGGATATGATATGACGAAACGATTGTTCGAAAAATAAAAATAGATGAGGTGTAAGAAGTGAAAAAGACAGTTTGTGAGTTATTTGCAGGAGTAGGTGGTTTTAGATGCGGACTCAATAATATTAAAACATTAGAAGATTTTGAAAAGAAAGAAAAATGGGATACAGTATGGTTTAGTCAATGGGAGCCAGCAGAAAAAAAGACGCAATATGCTCATGATTGTTATGTATATCATTTTGGAACACGATTGGACAAAAATGGACAGGATACGACAAATTTTAATATTGAAGATGTAGATAAGAAGATACTTCCAGATTTTAATTTGTTGGTGGGTGGATTTCCATGCCAGGATTATTCAGTCGCATCATCATTAGCGACATCAAAAGGCTTAGAAGGGAAAAAAGGAGTTCTTTGGTGGTCTATTAGAGAGACATTAGAAGCAAAGCAACCACCATTTGTACTATTAGAGAATGTAGATCGTTTACTTAAGTCTCCAGCAAAACAACGGGGTAGAGATTTTGGAGTTATGCTTGCATGCTTCAGAGATGAGGGATACACAGTAGAATGGCGTGTGATAAATGCAGCGGAGTACGGTTATCAGCAGAGAAGAAGAAGAGTATTTATCTTTGCTTATAAAGATACTACAAACTATGCAGCAAACATTAATAAATTAACTGGATATAAATTAGAGAATAATCAGGACAATGAAAAAAGTATTGAAAAAGTATTATTATCAGATGGATTTTTTGCGGAAACGTTCCCTGTAGATAGAGCAGATAAAAAAGAGATAAGTACAAAAGAATTACCAGAAGGATTAGGAGAAATATCTGAAAAATTTAGTTTCTCATTTGAAAACTCAGGAATCATGAAAGATGGAAAAATCTATACTTTAAAAACAGTTCCATTTTATCATGGGAAACAGGTTGTATTGGGGGATGTCATGGAAACAGAACCAGTAGATAAAAGTTACTTTATTCCAGAACAAAAACTGTATTATACTAATCCAGAAATTACTCATAGTGATGAGACAAAGGAAAAGCTTCCTAAAGAATCAAGACAGACATGGCAGTATTTAAAAGGGGCAAAGAAATTGCTTCGTACTACATCAGCAGGACATGAGTATATTTTTTCAGAAGGACCAATTTCTATGGTTGATCAGGAGGATAAACCAGCTCGTACAATGCTTACATCAGAAGGAAACTTTAGTAGGACGACACATATTGTAAAGGATAAACAAACGGGAAGGATTCGTTTACTTACACCAGAAGAAGCAGAAAGAATTCAGGGATTTCCTACAGACCATACAAAATATTGTTTAATAGATGGAAAAAGGGTGGAGATGCCTGTTCGTAAGAGGTTTTTTATGATGGGGAATGCACTGGTGGTTGATTTAGTTAGGGATATGGAGAGGACGATGAGTAGGATATTTGAGGAAGAGAATAATTAAGAATGGAATAAAATATTTATTGTTAGGAGAAAGGTGGTAAAAAATATTAAAGTATTAAGTCAATATTTATCAGAAGTTGAAAGAGAAATAGAAAATTTGATTGCTAAACATAATCAAATTTCAAGAACAAGTTATTTGATAGGTTTTCGTGGTGAAAATGAGGATTATGGAAAGACAAGTTTGATGCCGTCATTATTTAGAGGAGAGGATTATGTAGGAAAGGAAAAATATTTATTTGAACTTTTGAGAGATTATGGATTTTTATCAAGTGACAAAAATAGAAATGTAGATAGTGCTATTGAAGCTCAACATTACATAGCTATTAGCAGGATGTTGGACATAAGTTTTAGTTTGTTACCTGCTATGTATTTTGCATGTCATGGAGGAAAAATAGAAAAAGATGGTTTCGTATATATTTTCTGTTTTCCAGAGTACTATTCTCCACATTCTCAATATATAGAAGACTTTTATAAAAATATATTAGAGGAAGATATTAATGATTTGGTTTATTCTGGAAATTTCAAAGTGATTTCTCATAGTTATTCAAATGATAGAATAAGAGCACAAATGGGAGGTTTTATATTCTTTTCAGGGAAAGAATATAAACCTATAGAAACAATATATTATAAAAAAATATGCATTAAATCAGAAGATAAATCCAATCTATTAAAGGAATTAAACCAAGTATTTCAAATTAACGAAGCATCGTTGTTTCCTGAAAAAGGAACTGTGGCATCTATTGTAAAGGAAAAATTTGAAGAAAAGGAATATCGGATTAAAAATATAGATATAGAAAGTGAAATAAATATATGTTTTGAAAGAGTCGAGTATGAAATAAAAGCGTTAAAATTAAATGAAAATAAAGAAAATCCTATGCGATTATTAAGAAAGATAAGAAAAGAAGAAAGTGATTTACTATACTATATTCATAAGAACATAAAGCAGGGTGAAGTAGAAAATAAAAGAAAAGAATTTGAACAAAAAATAGAAAAAAATTTTAAACTTATGCGAATGGAATATTGTATGTAAAAGGATATTGATAAAAATGAAATTTTTAGAAAACATTACAGAAAAAATGGAAATTGACGAAAATTCAATAGAAAAGATAAAAGAAAGATTTTGGAAAATAGAAGGAAATGATTTCGAGGATAGTTATGTAATTTATGATTGTTCAAAAGAGGGAGATAAATTTGATTATCAAGAATATGCCGAAATGATGAATTTGGAAGAAGGAATATCTTATCAAATTATTGTATTCAGAAATTGGGAGTGTGAAATTGAGTTAAAAAAAGAAGTATATAAGAAATTAAAAAATGCTACAGAGAGAAAAAATCTGTTACGTTGGTTTGATAGAAAAATTTCTTATTATACAGAGTTAGAAGATAGTATAAAACTAGAAGTAGAAGGGTATGGAGAAAATTATTTGGAATATGCTAACTGCTTAAATGGTCCTGTTCATTCTCAAAAAATTATTAAAGGAAGAATTTATAATTTAACATTTTTTGAATTAAAAAAGATTTTTAATGTAAGAGGAAAAGATTTATTTAGAAAAAATGTAAGATTTGGTCTAAAGGATAATAAAATAGGAAATCAAATTCGGATTAAATTTAAAAAATATATTAAAACAGGTATATATGAAGAATGGAAAAAAAGAAATAGTGGAAATAGTATAGAGAAAATAAAGGAAATAATTGGACTTGAAGAAGATTATACAGAGTATTTACCTGAAAATTTTTGGTTTTATCATAATGGCGTGACCGTCTTTTATTATGGAAAAGCAAATATAGATTTTAGTGGAACAACTATAAAATTGAATCCTCAAGAAATAAGTGTTATTAATGGGGCACAAACAATAACGAATTTTTTTGAAGGGATGAAGGAGATAGAAGAAGATATTGAAAATATAAAGGAAGGAGATTTCACGGAAGAAAAGAATAGTATAAATAAGTTGAAGAAATATTCTGTAAATTATATAGAAGAGGTTTTGAAACGAACAAAAGTGAAGGTTATTTTCATCGATGGAGAAGAAGATTTTTTGAAGCCGATTACATATGGTTTAAATACACAAATACCTATAGTTGAAAGTGATATTATAGCTGATTCAAAGGATGTTAATGAGCTTAATGAAAAATTGAAGCGTAAAAGTATGAAAATTTGTAAATCTGGAGAAGAAGAATCTATACATACAGCTTTTTCCTTGTTGGATTTTGTAAAAAAATATTTAATTACACAATTTAAACCTGGTACAAGTAAGAATTTACAGAAAAAAGATTTGCTTAAATATATAAAAGAAGCTAATGAAAAAATTGACAAAAATACGGATATTATTGATGAGATAGAAAAGGTTGTGGTAATCGAAGAATGGTGGAAATCAGAAAAAAAGGAAAGAGAAAGTTTTTATGGGGATGCAATTGATGAACCATACCTAAAATATGGAAAGAATTATTTTGAAAGTTTTATATTAATATCAAATAAAGAACCGTTGGATGATGATTCATTGATTCTTGCTTTTGGAGAATTTTTAAAAATTTTTAGAAATATGGAAAGGAATGTAAGTGATAAAACTTTTAAGCAAGACAGTTTATTTGAAAAATATCAAGAAAACTTAAAAAAATATCAAAAGAATTCAGAAAAATATCAAGAAAAATCTTTGGTGAGTAAAGAGTTAAAAGATGAATTAAAAGCTTGTTTAAATAATAAGGTGGATTCAAAGTATAAGACAAGAAAAATAATAGTTGATTATTTAAATGAAAAAGGAATCAATATTCCATATTTTAGAGTTATAGCCTATACAGATGGAAAACCTAGGGAAGCATATCCCTTTCCAAATACAACTTTTTCAGAATTATATAAGAAAGGAGAGGAAGAAGAGTATTTAGAGTATAGAGATTCATTATTTTGTAAAGAGATTCATAGGAAGTTTCCTGTATTTGTAATTGATTGGAGAGAGGATGTAAAGGAAGGAAAAAGAATTGTAAATGATATTTTTTATCTTCCTGAATTTACGTTTGAAGAGTATGATGCAAGTGCGAAGGAAGTATATGAGAGTACGATAAAGGCTTTTGAAGATGGTGATGAAAATGAGTTCATAAAAATGGGTGACGGGAAGGATTTCCATATAAGACCTAAAGCCGTCAATTCAGAGGATACATTTGAATTTACAAATGGAAGGTATATTACTAAGAGGACTTTTTGGGCGAATAAAACAACAGTAGAAAAATTGATTTCTGATTATAAATGAGTAAATTGAATATTCTTGTGCGGCAGGTTCTTCCGCAATTATCCGTTTTGGCTCTTTTAGTATGATCAGATATATAGTATAATGTTTGTATTAGGATGTATGAGGAGAATTATTTATGGCAAAGTCTAATAATACATTATGCTTATATAAATTTTACCCGGAAAAGGATTTGATGATAACAGATATTGATCAGCAAAGTGATAAAATTATAATTCAGATGAAATCAACTTCAAGCAGCTGTAAATGTCCAAAGTGTAATCGTATAACATAAAAATATCATGGAACATATACTCGTAAAGTACAGGATTTACCCATTTTGGGAAAAAGTGTTCAACCTGAAATTTGTTCACATGAGTATGCATGTTTGAATGACGAATGTGGGGTTGTTTCCATTGCTTAGACTTTTGATGGATTCCTTAATAATTATAGTCGTATGACAGAAAGATGTGCTGA
>OLPV01003147.1_pt1 | contig 10126 bp, 10 predicted proteins | sample 1671961 | NCBI WGS metagenome assembly OLPV01 (sample SAMEA3136630, study PRJEB25190) | human gut metagenome | biome: human gut; feature: human-associated habitat; material: faeces | place: Austria | collected 2013
ATGCAACCTGGATGAAGTCCTGAAAAACTCCTCGTTATAAAACAAAAACCGCCTCGGGCGTGTGCCGATAAGACAGTAATTTGAGAAAATTACGAAATCGGCATCTGTCAGACAGGATTGGACAAAACAGGCGACATTCAACTTTGGTTGGATGCCGCCTGTTTTTGTACATCTAAGGGTTGAATTTCGCTTGTTTTCCCCTCTGTGTGGCATTGTTCAAATGCAGGCATATCAGACTTCACCTATCCGTGTGGTCTGGTGTAGAAGCGCAAAAATAGCTACTGTTCAGCGTATGGGATACACGGATTTAAGAAGCGCTACATGGTAAAATCTGTTTGCTCTATAATGAACTTCTTTTCTGAAATCACAACACTTGCTTTGCTGCTATGGAAATAGGTGCAGATATTCACCCTGCTTACTGCTGCCCACGCGAAAGCATATCTCGATATGCAATAATTTGTTGCGTTTTTGGGAATTCTGTGATAAGATTATAAAAGCAAAATGCAAAGAGAGGGCACCATGATGATTTACAGCTACGACAAGTTATGGAAATTGTTGATAGATAGAAAAATCACGAAAACCGAGATGCGGCAACAAACAGGCATTAGTACAAATATGCTCGCAAAAATGGGAAAGCAGATGCCAGTTTCCATGGAAGCCCTTGCAAAGATTTGCAACTATCTCGGATGTGGGCTTGATGATGTTGTGGAAATATTTTCTTCTACCGAAGAAGGTGGTGACAGATAATGGCTGGAAATAGCAATCTACATGATTCTGCAAGGAACAAACAGGATGAGTTCTACACGCAACTTTCGCTGATTGAAAAGGAACTCAAGCATTACCGGAGTTTCTTTGCTGGCAAAACAGTTTTGTGCAACTGCGATGATCCCTACGAGAGTAATTTCTTTAAGTACTTTGCCATGAATTTCAATGCTTTGGGGTTGAAGAAATTGGTAACAACTTGCTATGCAACATCACCCGTGGTTGGAGATGAATTTGAGTACTATGTTGACAATGCTGGACAGCTTGCATTTGTTCCAGACACTGACACAACTCCATTGGTTTGTAGCACTCGGAGACCCTATCGAGTAGAAATCACCGAGGTGACAGACGAAAACCACGATGGGCGGGCAGATCTTGCGGATGTCGAATATCTTATGCGAAACAGAAAAAATACTATGACACTTCTTAATGGTGACGGAGACTTCCGAAGCCCAGAGTGTGTAGAGCTGCTAAGAGAAGCTGACGTGGTGGTAACTAACCCGCCGTTCTCCCTGTTCCGCGAGTATATTGCGTTACTTGAAGAATACAGAAAATACTTTATAATCATTGGAAATATGAATGCTGTCACATATAAAGAGATTTTTCCGATGATTGCTGAAAACAGATTATGGTTGGGGTATAATAGCGGACATTTTTGGTTCAAAGTACCCGATTCTTACGAGATTAAGAAAACCGATTTTAAGATTGATGAGCATGGACAGAAATGGCGGCGAATGGGAAACATTTGCTGGTTCACAAATGTGGATATCGAAAAAAGGCACGAAAATATGCCCCTATTCAGGAGCTACTCGCCAGAATTATATCCTAAATACGATAACTACGACGCTATCAATGTCGACAGGACAGTAGATATTCCCTGTGATTATTATGGTGTCATGGGTGTTCCAATCACGTTCTTGTCGCAATATAACCCTGACCAATTTGAAATCGTGGCGTTCAGAAAAGGAACTGATGGCAAAGATCTTGTTTACTCTTTCCCTGATTGTTCACATTCTGTTAATGTAGAGAGAGAGAGAGAGAGAGAGAGAGAACGGGGCGGCGGACGGTGCAGCCGTACTTCCGTATCCTCGTCAGACGCAAGCCGACAACTCACACGACGACGTGATTCGTCCGGTTCTGCACGGCAGGAAATTATATCGACGGATCACAATTCGTATGCAACGGCAATCCCAGGGTTGATTAAAAATGCTGAGGGGAAGATCGACGGAAAAATCACTTATGTGCGATTGACTATTCGCAGAAAGTAGAGAGTATGTATGAAAATCAAACTACATGAGATTCCTGTGCGAGAAGTTGTTGCAGGATACAAGGATAGTGCTGAGAACGGTGTTGTGGGCTACGATGGAAGGCTGAATATCCGCCCAGCTTTTCAGCGGGAATTTATCTACAAAGACAAACAACGTGACGAAGTTATCCGTACCATCACAAAGAATTTGGACGGCTGGAAGATCGGACTGTACATGGATTCCACCTGCACCAGCGCGGTCACCGGCTCGCCCTTTACCACAGGTGCGGACGGAACAGTCACTGCCGCGGGTTTAACTCCCGGTACTTACTACGCAAGGGAGGAAGCCGGCAGCGATCCTTACTGGGTCTGCGACACTTCCGTGAAAACAGTCACGGTCACAGCAAACGGTACGGCGACGGTGACTTTTTCCAATACGCACAAGGGCAGGGGGAAGATCATCAAGACCATGCCGGACGGCGGCAGCACTGCGGGGTGGAAGTTTGAAGTCTATGACAGCGATAATGAGCTGGTGGGGAGTTATACCACCGCATCTGACGGAACCATTCTGACGGATTACCTCCTCCCCGGAACCTACACAGTCAAGGAGATCATCCCGGAGGACAGCCCCTACACCTGTGACGCGCCCAATCCCAAAACCGTTACGATCTCGGCAGGCCAGACGGCGGAGGTGACCTTCACCAATCGCATGAAGCCCGGAGAGATCCGGATTCAGAAGACGGATACCCACGGGGAGCCGCTTGCCGGGGCGGAGTTTCTGCTGGAATGGTCAAAGGACGGCCGGCAGTGGCAGACGGTGACCTATACGGATTCTCCGGATGTCACGGAGGGAACCTGCACTGCGGAAGGGCTTACGGACGGAAAGCTCACCAGCGGAGCGGACGGTGAGGTGCGGTTCACCGGCTTATACTCCGGCAGTCTCTACCGCGTGACGGAAACGAAAGCGCCCAAGGGATATCAGCTTCTGACGGAACCTGTCTATGAGGGGAGTATCCGGAAGGATGACGGGAATTTCATCCGGCTGACCGTGGTGAATGCGCCTGTGTTTGAACTGCCCATGACCGGCTCTACAGGCTATACCGCCATGACTGCCATACAGGTCGGAACCGGCGTCGTTCTGCTGTTTATCCTGATTTGGCTGGCAAAGAAACGGAAATAGCTCCATGAACCCGCCCTATAGAGCAAGGGACAGGCCGCTGCCTGTGGATACGCCATGGCATAAATTTACTTATATTATGAAAGGAAATGCTTCTAATGAAAAAGTTTACCAAAGTGATTGCCCTGATTCTCTCCCTGACGCTGCTACTCTGCTTCCCCATCGGCGTTTCCGCCGCTGAGCCGGAAGATACCGGCGTGGATACCGCCGCCAAAGGCTCCCTGACCATCTACAAGGTGGATCTGACCAACGCCAAGAAGGATGGTGCGTGGGATTCCAGCTACGTGTCTACCGGCGTCTATGACCAGAACGTGAATGATGCCCTCAACAGCTATGCCCTGAAGGATGTGGAATTTACCTATCTTCGGGTCGCGGATGTTGTTCAGCTTACGGGGTCTGCGGCGGATGGCGCGGACTCTGACCATGTGGAGACCCTCTACAGCATCAGCAAAACTACGGGAGCAGGCCTCCTGAACGCCCTGGGGCTGGGAAACGGCGCCAAGCGTTATGAGAAGGCGGATGGTTCCGACCAGCTGGACGATTCCAATTACTACTATCAGTCTGACACGCTTATTTCTGCCCTGAGTACCGCGCTGAAAGCCAATGCCACCACCGTGAAGAACGCTCTGGAAGCCTACGTCACTGAGAGCGGCACTGCCATGCCCCTGACCGATACTAACGGCAAGACCAGAGCGGAAAATCTGGAGCTGGGACTGTATCTGGTGGTGGAAACCAAAGTGCCGGAAATGGTCACCAGTACCTGTAATCCCTTCTTCATCTGCCTGCCCATGACGTCCAGCGGCGGCAGCTGGATTTACGACGTGACTGTGTACCCCAAGAATCTGACCGGTAATCCGACGCTGGACAAGACCCTGCGGGAGAGCAAGGACGATACCGGCAAGCATAACGGCAGCGGCAGCATCACCGACGGCTACGCAGACACCGGCACGGCTTCGGACGGGGACAGCGTTGACTATCAGATCATCAGCACACTGCCCAGCATCACCTCCGCATCTACCTATCTGACCAGCTACACCTTTGCCGACACCCTGAGCAAAGGTATCACCTACAACAAACACGATGTGGTGCTGGAATTCTTTACGGATGCGGCCTGCACCGATCCCGTTGCCAGATGGGCGGAAACGGACGGAAAGTTTACCGTTACCTACAGTACCACGGATACCGGCGAGTCCGGAATGACCATTGAAATGACGGCGGACGGCCTGAAGGAAATGAACACGGCGGTGTATTCCGACGCATCCATGGTCAACTCCGGCTATTCGGATTGCACCCTGCGGATCACCTATGCCGCGACCGTGAACAGCAGCGCCGATGTGGTCTACGGCGACAACGGCAACCCCAACGAGGTGGTGCTGACCTGGAAGCGCACCTCCCAGAATTCCTATGATACCCTGAAGGATGACGCCAAGGTCTTCACCTATGGCCTGGAACTGACGAAGCTGTTCTCCGACGGCAAGGGGGATTTCTCCAAGGTACAGTTCATCATGCAGAATAAGACCGACGGCTATTATGTGAAGGCCAGACTGGATGAAGCCACCGGCGTTTACTATGTCACGAGCCATACCACGGACAAGAAAGACGCCACCCGGTTTGTTCCGATTGCCAAGGATGGAAAAGGAAAGATTCTTGTCAAGGGTCTGGAGGATGACGAATATACCGTCACCGAAATCAAGACCGCGGACGGCTACACCCTGCTGAAAAAGGGAATTGCCGTGGTGATTTCCCGGAAGGACGCTTCCGCCTCTGCCGCCGTGGATGGGAAACAGGCCGCGATGCTGGCAGACAATGGAAGCGCCAATGCCCTTGTACCCCTCAGCGTAGTGAACACCAGCGGTTTTGACCTTCCGGCCACCGGCGACCGGGGTGTGTGGATGTATGGTCTGGCCGGTATTCTGCTCATGACCGCTTCCGCTGCCTGCATCATCATTGCCCGGAAGAAATTCAAGTAAATTGTACCTGCCCCGGAAAACCCTTCCGGGGCAGTGCTGCGTCAGGAGGGGAGAACATGAAGCGGGGACATTGGCAGATACTTCTTGCGGCCGCGCTGTTTCTGCTGGCATTGGGGCTGACGCTGTACCCCGTTGTCAGCAACTGGTATATCGGGCGGCACCAATCCCGGATACAGACCGAATACCGGGAAGTGCTGGAACAGACGGATTCCGCAGAAATAGAAAGCATCCGGGAAAGTGCAGCGGCGTACAACAAAACCATCACCCCCGGAGCGGCAGAGGAGGCCTACTCCCAGGCATCCATTCGACTTGCTTCGGAAGATTATGTTAACCAACTGAATGTAAGTGGAAGCGGGATAATGGGGTATGTGGAAATACCGAAAATCGGCGTAAACCTTCCCATTTACCATGGAACGGGCGCGGATTCTCTGGACAGGGGAACGGGACATCTTCTGGGATCCTCTTTGCCGGTGGGCGGAGAAAGCACCCATACCATCATCACCGGCCACAGCGGCATGGCTTCCCAGAAGATGTTCACGGATCTGGAGCAGCTGCGGGAGGGGGATATTTTCTATCTGCATGTTCTGGATGAAACCCTTGCCTATGAGGTGAGGGCGATTCATACGGTTCTGCCCCATGATACCACCTATCTGGGAATTGAACCCGGTGAGGATCTGTGTACGCTGGTGACCTGTATGCCCACCGGCGTAAATACCCACCGCCTGCTGGTACAGGGAAGCCGCATCCCGTATGTCCCGACGGAAGAAACAGAGGCTTCTGCTGTTCCGCATGAGGAAAATACGGATTCCCACTGGGAGAAACAGTATTGGCTTGGTGTTCGTCTGGGGCTGGCAGCGATGGTTTTCCTGACGCTGGTGGCAGGCGCGGTGCTGTATATCCGGAGAAACAGAGGAAGGGCAGTCCATAGGAAAGGAGGGCGCTATGTCAGAAAGTAAGGGAAAGATCCTTTTTGTGATTTTGGCAATTTTGCTTCTGCTGTTCGGCGGCGGAACGATGCTTTATCCGTCTCTCAACGGATTATGGGTTGAACGAACCATGCACAGGGATTCAGAGGACTTCCTGCTTCTGTTGGAGGAAGACGCAGAGCGAACAGCGGAGGAGAACTCCCACGTCATTCCGGGGGATCCGGGTACTCGCGAGACCGCGGAACCACAGATGCCCTTGGAGCACACCCAACTCTGGCTGGATATGAAAGCCTACAACAAAGCCATCTTCCGGGAGGGGCAGAAAGGGCTGTCCGACCCTTCTGCTTATGAAGACGCCTGCTTCCGGCTTTCCGACTATGGTCTGAACAGCGAAGTGCTTGGTGTTCTCTCCATTCCAAAGCTGGATTTGCAAATGCCAATCTATATGGGGGCCACAAAAGAAAATATGGCAGCCGGTGCGGCGGTCATGGGGCAGACCAGTCTGCCCATAGGCGGCAGCGATACCAACTGTGTCCTTGCCGGACATCGGGGATGGAACGGCGCGGCATATTTTCTGTACATCAACCAGCTGGAACCGGGAGATGCCGTCACCGTTACCAATCTATGGGAGACGCTGAATTACAAAGTATCAGAAGTGAGGGTGATATCGCCCAATGATGTGGAAGCCATTCTCATCCAGCCGGGACATGAATTATTAACCCTGCTCACCTGCCATCCGCCTGCTTCCGGAGGAAAGCAGCGGTATCTGGTATTCTGTGAGCGCGATTACGAAATGGAGGTTTCATGAAGAAGAAAAGAATTGTAAGACTGCTCACCATGCTCTGTGTCCTGACCCTGCTCGCGGCGTTTATGGCCATTCCCGCCAGCGCCGCTGCAAGCAATGTGTCCGGCGCCATTGAAGGCACCTGGAATGCGGCCAAAGGACAGGTGCAGACCATTGTCAACAACGTAGTGTTCCCCGTCATTGACATGATCCTGGCGGTCCTGCTGTTCGTCAAGATCGCAACGGCGTATATGGACTACCGCAAACACGGACAGTTTGAGTTTACCGCACCGGCGATTTTGTTTGCCTGCCTGCTGTTCGCCCTGACGGCACCCAGCTATATCTGGAGTATCCTTGGCTGAGAAAGGGAAAACGGTGACAGCCTTTGTTTGACTGGTTAGGAGATATCCTCTCAGGGCTGGGAGACGCCCTGAGCGTGGTGTTCGAGGGGGTCGGCGCGGACATCGCCGTGGATATCTGGAACGCGCTGGTAGAGTGGATCTACAACACGGTCTTCGACGCGGTGGCAGACCTGTTCACCAGCATGAACAATATGGGCGCTGAGATTTTCAGCCTCAGCTGGGTGAACGCTGTGGTGCGGCTGTTCACCCTCTTCGGCTGGGCACTTTTCACGGTGGGGGTGGTCGGCGCTGTGTTTGAGGTGGCCATAGAGTCGCAGTCCGGCAGGGTCAGTATCAAGGGCGCTGCGCTGAATGTGCTGAAAGGTTTCTTTGCCTGCGCGCTGATAGGCGTACTCCCGGTGGAGTTGTATAAGTTCTGTGTTTCCCTGCAAAACAGCTTCGCCGGTGACCTGACCCGAATCTTCTCCAGCGCCCAGGGGGCCACAATCGGGGAGATCGCAGTGTTTATTCTGCGCGCGGTGTTTCGGCTGGGAACGCCGTCGGAGCCTGTGCTGAAGCTGCTGTTCTTTTTGCTGGCCTTTTCTTACTGTACCATCAAGGTTTTTTTCGCCAATATCAAGCGGGGTGGTATCCTGCTGATCCAGATCGCGGTGGGGTCGCTGTATATGTTCAGCGTACCCCGTGGGTATACAGATGGCTTCAACCAGTGGTGCAAGCAGGTTATGGCCATCTGCCTGACGGCCTTTTTGCAGACGACTCTGCTGTTCCTGGGGATGCTGACCTTGCAGGACAGTATGCTGATGGGGCTTGGGATTATGTTAACCGCCAATGAGGTACCGCGGATCGCTCAGCAGTTTGGCCTGGATTCCAGCGTCCGGGTAAATGTATCCAGCATGGTGTACAGTACCTCCTCGGCGATCAATCTGGCGAAGAACCTGATGAGAAAGTGAGGACACCTATGAAAACCTATATCTACCCGCAGAACCTGAAGGCCAAGCCCCACCTGTGGCTTTTGGGGATGCGGGATTTTGTGATTCTGGCCATCGCGGCTCTGCTGTCGGTGGTGCTGCTGGTGCATTCGGGACTGCTGTTCCCTCTGGCGGGGGCGCTGTGCTTTGCATTCATGACCATCCGCATGGAGGATACCACCGTCATGGACTATCTGGGCTACGCCGTCCGGCATTTTGTGACCAGCCAGAAATACTACGAATGGAGATGAAAAATGAAAGACAAAAAGCGAAAGGAGAAAAAGCGGCAGCGGGGGCGTTCCGTACAGGAGCTTATGGGTATTTACGGCTTTACCCGGTATGGCCTTGCCACTACAGCCGGGGAGCTGCTGTTTTTCCGGGTATCCCCCGTCAATATTTCGGTGCTGTCCGCATCCAATATCGACGTGAAGATTCACAACCTGCAAACCGCCCTGACGGTGATGCCGGATCTGGAGATCGTCTGTACGGATTCCTGTGAATGCTTTGACGCAAACAAGGCGTACCTTCGCCAGCGGGAGCGGGAGGAGCGCAACGCCTGTGTCCGGCGGCTTCTGCATCAGGATGGAGAGATGCTGACCGAGCTGCAGGCGGAGATGTCCACTGCCCGGCAGTTCGTGTTCCTGCGCCGCTGCTCTGGCTGGAAGCCTGAACAGGTGCTGAGTCTGGCAAATGAGACTCACAAGCAGCTGGCAGGGGCGGGCTTTGAGGTGCAGCGGATGAAGAAAGCGGATATCAAACGGTTCCTTGCCATCTATTTCGGTGCTTCCATGGACGGTGACCGGATGCCGGATGTGGACGGGGCGCAGTATGTGCGGGGAGGGAAGAAAGCATGAGCCTGTTTGGACGGAAAAAGAAGGTGCAGAATGGGGACACGGGAGTCCGTACCAAGGATTTCTTTGATTGTATCCTACCGGGAACAATGAAATTCTTCGCCAATTACTACATTGTCGGCGACACCTACCGCTGCGTGTGGGTCATTCGGGAGTACCCGCCTACGACCGAGGAACAGGCGATTTTGGCGCAGCTTGCCGACCGTACCGGGGTCACCCTGCGGCTGTACCACCGCCGGGTCACGCCGGTGGAGGAAAAGCAGATCGTGAACAATGCCGCCCGGAAAAACCGGCTCATGGCGGGAGATCACGACATCACCCAGGCCATGGAGGCAGAGGGAAATTTGCAGGATGTGCAGACACTTCTCGCTACCATGCGCAACAACCGGGAAATTCTGCTTCATTGCAGTGTGTACATGGAGCTGAAGGCCAGAAGCATGGAAACGCTGGAGCAGCTTCAGTCCCAGATCGCCATGGAGCTGACCCGCGCCAAGATCACGGTGGACAAGCTGACCCTGCGGCAGCAGGAAGGCTTTCTGTCTGTGCTGCCCTTTGGCCGGAACCAGTTTGGCGACCAGTATGAACGGGTACTGCCTGCCGGTTCCGTCGCCAATATGTATCCTTTGAGCTTTTCCGGTAAGACCGACCCCAAGGGCTTCTATGTAGGCAGGGACAAGTACGGCACCAACATTCTTGTGGATCTTGACCGCCGCAGCAATGACAAGACCAACGGCAGCGCCCTGATTCTGGGCAACTCCGGACAGGGAAAATCCTACCTGATGAAGCTGCTGCTGACCAATTTCCGGGAATCCGGAAAGGCGGTGATCTGCCTGGATGTGGAAGCGGAATATGAGGATCTGACCCGGAATCTGGGCGGCTGTTATGTGGACTATATGACCGGAGAGTACATCATCAACCCATTGGAGCCGAAAGTATGGTCTGTGGATGCGGAAGAACCTGACACAGATGGGGAGAGTCCTGAAGCCTTCCGGAAGGTCACCCGGCTGAGCCAGCACATTGCCTTCCTTAAGGACTTTTTCCGCAGCTACAAGGATTTTACGGATGCTCAGGTGGACACCA
>OLPV01003155.1_pt1 | contig 10112 bp, 9 predicted proteins | sample 1671961 | NCBI WGS metagenome assembly OLPV01 (sample SAMEA3136630, study PRJEB25190) | human gut metagenome | biome: human gut; feature: human-associated habitat; material: faeces | place: Austria | collected 2013
TGAAACCCGAAAGAAATTAGTCGTGAAATCCTAAATTTAGTTGTTGTGAAAAACACGTAGCCGGCGCACCTATCAACTGCCGATAGAAAAATCGCGCCGCATTTATGCGGCGCGATCGCTAGCATACGATGATTTCCAGTTCGCTGTTGTGAAACTTGTTCGGAATGGGAGCGTTGCATTTATACGCTATGCCCATGGCTGGGCCGACGTGCACGCCAATGACAGGGCTCGCCGGCACAACGCGGGGCATGAACCCGATAAGCGGTGCCACTTTCTCTTCGGCCCATTGCATAGCCGGCGCTTTGCTGCCAATGTAATGAACGACGAGATTCTTAAGGCCGCTCGGCGCCGTATCTTCGCCGAGCACCTGGAGCATTTTTGCAAGGGCTTTTTTCTGCGTGCGGCACTTCGAGAAGGTGCTCGCTTCGCCGCCGTTTACGGTGAGCACGGGCGTGAGGCTGATCATGTTGCCGATGAGCGCGGCGGCTTTTCCGATGCGGCCGCCCTTCTGCAAGAACAGCAGCGATTCGGGGGCGAACACGAATCGCGTGGAATGCAGGCTTGTGTTCGCCGCCTGAATGCAGTCGTCGAGGCTGGCGCCCGTTTTGGCGGCTTTCGCGGCGGCGATAGCTGGCCAACCCATCTCCATGCAAGTGGTCATGCTGTCGATGGCAGCGAAACGGAAGTTGGGGAGGTCATTTTTGACCTCTTTGGCCGTGTGGACGAAGCTTTCGAACGTGCCCGACAGTTTGCTGCTGATGAATATTCCGAGCACTTCGTCGCCCGTTTTTGCGATGCTTTCGACAATTTCGCGAACCTTGCCCAGCGGCGGCTGGCTCGAGGTGGGAATGTTGTCGGCCATTTCATAGATATCTTTATAGAAGGCATCGAGGTCGGTTTCCGATTCGACGAGCTCTTCGCCATTCCTATTGATGATGAGCGAGGTAACTTCGATGCCGAGCTCGGCGCGAATGTCCTGGGGAATGGACGAGGTTGAGTCGGTGATGATTCGAACCAATTTGTGACCTCCAAGTGCTCGTTATCGCGGCGAAAGGGCTTTGAGTGGAAGACCCGATGTGGTTTCCGCTTTGGTCCGATCGTATTCGCTCGCGGTTGATGCTGCGAGCGCGCCAGTGTGGCGCCGCGTTAGAAAGTATTTGTTTCAGCTGCGATGGCGCGAAGCTGTTCTTTTCCAACGATTCTAGCATGCCTGCTGCGAAGAAACGCGCAATGCGGAAGGGTTGAAGAAGATTCTGCGAACTGCCGAGCTTTGCCAAAGGCGCCGTCGTGGCGGTTGCGCCCTAGATTTCCAAATAGCCCCCTGTGATGCTTTCCCGGTTTGCGGCGATTTCCTCGGGCGTGCCACACGCCACGATGCGTCCACCCGCTTTGCCGCCCTGCGGACCCATGTCGATCACGTAATCGGCGTTCGTGATGAAATCGAGATCGTGCTCGACCACCACCACGGTAGCGCCCTGTTCAACGAGTCGCTGAAATACGCCGAGGAGCGTTTCCACATCGCGCGGGTGCAAGCCGATAGTGGGCTCGTCGAACACGAACACGGCATCGGCCTGTCCATGGCCCATCTCACTTGCGAGTTTCAAACGCTGCGCCTCGCCGCCCGAAAGCGCGGGCGTGGCTTCGCCGAGCGTGAGATACCCCAGGCCCAGGTCATGCAGGGTTTGCAACTTTTCGTGCGCCTTCTTGACGTCGGCCACATGCGGAAGGGCTTCGTCGACGGAAAGCGCGAGCAGGTGCGGCAAACTGAGCGCCTGGTCATCGGGCGCGCCTTTTTCGGGTCGACGAATTTTCTCGGCAGCGGTGTCGTAGCGCGATCCGCGGCAGTCGGGGCAGGCGATGTCGACGTCGGGTAGGAATTGCACGTCGAGTGAGATTTGGCCCGTGCCGTCGCATGTTGCGCAGCGAAGGCTTCCCGTGTTGTATGAGAAATCGCCCATCTTCAGCCCTGCCGCTTTCGCGGAATCGGTGCGCGCGTATGCGCGGCGTACATCGTCGAGCGCGCCGCTATACGTGGCGACCGTCGAGCGCACATTGATGCCGATGGGGGTGGCGTCGATGAGGTTCGCGCGGCGAATGCCCTCGGCCTCAATTGCGGTGACATGCTCGGGAAGCGTTTGGCCTGTTGCCGCTGCGGCAAGCGCGGGAATAAGCGTTTCGAGTACGAGCGTCGTTTTGCCCGAGCCCGATACACCCGTCACGGCAATGAGCCGGCCTTTGGGAATATCGATCGCAAAGGGCTTCACGGTGTGAAGTCCGCTTGACTCAAGATGGATGCGGCCCAGGTCAAACATCTGTTCCGCAGGCGTTTTCGGCCGGGCTGCGACGCGCGCGGCTCCCGAAAGATAGGGGCCGATAATTGATTCGGAATCGTTTGCAACTTCTTCAACCGAGCCTTGCGCTACCAAGGCGCCGCCGCGGGTGCCTGCTTCGGGGCCCATTTCGACAAGATGGTCGGCCGCGCGAAGGATGCGTGTGTCGTGATCGACCATTACCACCGAGTTGCCGTCGGCGATGAGGTCGCGCATAACGCCCAAAAGCCCGTCGATGTTGGCGGGGTGCAAACCGATGGACGGCTCGTCCATCACGTACAGCACGCCCGTAGTTCGATTTCGCACCGAGCGCGCGAGTTGCACGCGCTGGCGCTCTCCGGTGGAGAGGGTCGCGCCTGCTCGGTCGAGGGACAAATAGCCCAAGCCGAGCTCGAGCAAGCGTCGAGCCGTGCTTTCGAACGATTCGCAAATCGATTTCGCCATGGGGCGCATTTCCTCGGGAAGGCTTGCAGGCACGCCTGCGACCCATGCCACCGCTTCCTCGAGCGTCATTTCCGTTGCTTGTGCCAGATTGATGCCGCGAACGATCGGCTGCCGCGCGGCCACGGATAGGCGCGTGCCAGCGCAGTCGGGGCAGGGGCCTTCCGTCAAATACTTCGCCACACGGCGCAGGCCCTTCTCGTCTTTCGCCTTGGCGAGGGAGTTTTCCACGGTGCGCACGGCATTGTAGTAGGTGAAGTCGAGTTCGGCGAAGTTCTCGCCCTTCTTCGCCTTGTAGAGGATGTGCTTCTTCTCGGCCGGCCCGTTGAAGACGATGTCGCGTTCGGCGTCTGTGAGTTCGCGAAACGGCACGTTCGTGCGTACGCCCATGGCGCCGCACACCTGCTTCATGAGGTCCCACATGAGCGTACCCCATACCACCACGGCGCCCTCGTCGATGGTTTTGCTTTCGTCGGGCACGAGCGCGGCGCGATTCACGGTGCGTGCGATGCCGGTTCCGCTGCAGGTTGGACAGGCGCCTTCACTGTTGAACGCGAGCGATTCGGCGCCAGGGCCGAAGAATTCGCTGCCGCAATGTGGGCACGAAATGGGCAGTTCGGCAGCTACGTTAAGGCTTGGGGGCACATGTTCGCCGCAGTGCGGGCACATGTGGCTGCCGACGCGCGAGAACAGAAGGCGCAGGCTATTCAAAAGCTCGCTTGAAGTGCCGAATGTGGAACGCACGCCCGGCACCGCCGGGCGCTGGTGCAATGCGAGCGCAGCGGGCACGTAGCGAACGTCGTCGACTGAGGCCTTGCCAGCTTGCGCGATGCGTCGGCGTGTATAGGTGGAAAGCGCCTCGAGGTAGCGTCTCGAGCCTTCGGCATAGAGCACGCCGAGCGCGAGCGAGCTTTTGCCTGAACCCGATACGCCCGCGATGCCCACGAGCTCGCCGAGCGGAATATCCACGTTCACGTTTTTCAAATTGTGCACGCGCGCGCCGCGTACCTCGATGTGGTCGATGTTCTGCATGATTTCCTTTGCCTTAGGGCCCGTGTCATTTTCTCTTATTGATTATGCCACGACGACGGCGTGTGGCGGGGAAGGGGCTGCGTGGGTCGGAATGCGCTTTCGCGAAAAGCCGTGCTGATTTGAATGGAATGCGAAGTGTTAGGGGCGGGATTTAAACGAAAACCGGGTAAAGAGCGACCTGGATGGTGCGAAAGCCATGCCGCTCTAGACGGGGTGCGAAATGTCGGAGACGCGATTTGGGCGAAGGCCAAGCACAAATCAACCTGGGCGGCTTGGAGTGCAACGGTCCCAGTGGTGGCAGGATTCAGGCCGAGGGGTGCTTATAGGTGCCGATTCTAGCGAGGTGGCGTCGATTCGCTTGCGCGGAGCAGCATGAAAGGCGGGGAATGCGGTGGTGCGATTTTGGCGCTGATTGGCGATTCGGTCGCTTGTTTTGCGGAGCCGCCGTTCTTCCGTCCGCTATTGCAACAGGTATTTCGTGAGTTCTGCGCGGCTTGCGATGCCGAGCTTCGCGTATGCCATCGACAGGCGGTTTTTCACGGTGCCGGTTGAAATGCCCAGATGATTGGCGATTTCGGTGTTCGACCACCCGCGGCTTGCGAGCATGGCGATGCTGAATTCGGTGGTGGTGAGGTCGCTCGTCACGTGCGCGCCCGTCTCGGGGTTATGCAGGCGCCGCCATCCCTCGCTGAAGCGATAGGTGATATCGATCACGCGCGCGTAGTGCTCGGGATAGTCTTTCTTCAGGCATGTTTCGAGCACGCCCTGCAAAAGTCCATGGTGCTCGCCGATTTCTTCAACAAGGCCGTCGGCCAAGGCAATGCCCCATGCTTCCATGAAGTGGCATCGCGCGGCTTCGACATCCTTTAGATTCATCTGCCCCATGGCTGCGACAAGGTGCAGAAACTGCTCCGCGATGGGATAGTGCCCTTGTTTCGTCATGAGCGCGGTTTCGGCCATGCCCACACAGCGGCCGTATTCGCCAAAAAGGTACGCGTGGTGGGCGAGCGCGTAAATCCCGAAAAGGCGCAGGCCTTCGGGTAGTGCGGCGATGTGGTTCGCGAACGTGCTCGGCGGATAGGGGGCGGGCAGGTGCAGGAGCACGCTCGAGGCGGCGTCGAAGAGCATGTATGAAGCATGCAGCGCCGGTGTCGCCTTGATTGATTCATCGTTGCGCATTGCTGTGATGTTCGCGAGGCATTCTCTCGTTTCCCAAATTTTTCCCAGGGTAAGATCTGCGTACGCGCAAATGAAATTCGCCGAGATGCGCAAAGCGGGATCGGAGTGGTCCAAGAATGGCGCCGCGTTGGCGTGCGCTTCTTCGGGCTGTCCTCGGAAATAATACGCTTCCGCTCGGGCGATGCGGCCTAGTTCGACATCGTGCGCGGCGATATGCGCTACGGCTTCATCGAGCTTGCCTGGTTCGGCGGCAGCGGACATGAGCGGCATAGGAAGCCGTGTTCCGATAAAACTGTATGTACGCTCGGGCATAGGGCCCCCTTTGGCCGAATGCGGAAAAGAGGGGATTTGAGCAACCCCCTCCATAATAACGCGGCGCGCCGCGGTGAGCGTTTTTTGTTTCGGCAATTTCTGCGTTAATGTTCGCCGGCGGCGTCGAGCTCTACTTTTTGCGTTAGCGTTCGTCGGTTGCGTCAAGCTCCGCTTCGATTTTAGCGCGGCGATGTTTCGCCTCGTAGAACGCCAGACACAGCGCACCGAACGTGGCGGCGAAGATCGTAACGCCGAAAACCACGCCTGTCGCCAGGTTTGCCGCCCAGAAAATGTCTTCGAACGGCACGATTTGCGCTTCGGCGATGCATCGCATGGCGGCAATGGCAAGCGCGCTTGCGGCACCCGAGATGCCGGCGATGAGCAGAAAGTAACCAGCGGGAAGGTTCTCGGTTTGGCCAAAACGGTTGGTGTCGACGTAGCCCTTTCGCGTTTGCAGCACGGCGCATATAAGCATTGCGATGAAAAGCCACGTGTACATGGCGGCGTCAACGGGGCTCGCGAACAGGTGGAACGCATCGTTGGCGCCATTATGCACCCACGCAACCTGTTGGGCTATGATTTCATATGCGAGCAGTGCCAGCATGCCGAACGAGAGCAGTATGAAGCCGAACTCGTAGATTTTGGCGTTCTCGGCTTCCAGACGCTCGTCTTTCGGACCTGCATATTCGCGCCATTTTTGCACGATTTTCATGTTCTGCATTTTCATGGTTCGCTCCTAAAAGAAGAAGGGGTTGGTGTTGATGTCACCGTCGTCTTCCCAAAACAGATCGTTCAGGGTGACGTGCAGCGTTTTGCAGATAGCCATGCATAAATTGAGCGTGGGATTGTAGCCGCCCGCCTCGATGAGGCCGATGGTTTGGCGCGTAACGCCCACGGCTTCGGCGAGATCGGTTTGCGAAAGGCCGGCTGCCGCACGTGCCGCCTTCATGCGTAGGTTTTTCTTGCCTGGCATGGGTTTCCTTTTATTTTATGGACATATATCCGTTGCAACATGACAGAAATATATGGCATATGGGATGAAATGTCAACTATAGATTGCATTATGAAAGAAAGAGCTGCTATGAGTTCGAAAGTGCGCTTTCAGAATGGCGCTTGGCGGTTGATCGTCGCTCAAATGACATTTGGCCAGCGCCCGCGGCACGACCGATTCCTGCCCGCAGTGCGTTCGAATCGTTGCCTGCGCCGTGTTTACATCGCGCCCGTTCGCATTCAGCTATTGTCGGCTGGGAACGGTCCAAGCGCAAGCGCGGCACGTCCGCCGTCTCCAACCTAGGTTTGGCCCGACTCAAGTGGCTTCTGCGTCATGGTTGGGCCCTTTCAACCTGCGCGGCCATCGGCTTCGTCGTGGTCGACCTCGCGCGGGTCGTTCGCATTGCGCTTGCTCACGCACACTTGTCATAATTGCTACGATTCGGGGGCGTACTTCCAAATCGAGAAGTGCTGCGGATGGGCGTATGCGGTAATCGCTCTGCCCGTTGCCGTGCGGTACTCCTGAAATTCACCCTGGCGAACAAGACTCCACCCGGTACGGCCGATATAGGAATATGTTTCGCCGTTATCGGACATATGGATGAGCATAAGTGGGCGGCGCACCTCGTCTTCGATTTTCATGATGAACTGCATGAGCACGTTGGTATCGAAGGGGTTGAAAAGGTACAGGTGTGTGTAGGGCGCGAGCGGAGTCGTAAGCGCGCTTCCGCAGAGTACGTCGACGTTGGTGAAGCGCCGCGACCAGTTGCGCGCGTATTCGGCGATATCGGGGTCGAGCTCGATGCCCGTGGCATGGCCGGAAAGCTTCGATTGAATGAAAAACGACAGCACGCGACCCGTGCCGCATCCTACGTCAAGAAGGTGGGATTCTTCAGAAAAATCCAGTTCAGAAAAAAGGTTTTCTAAAATGAAGTACGGCGTGGGCGTGGGGTCGTGGGCGCCCTGCTTCGCGAAGCGTGTCGTACCGGGTTCGGCCAGCGAGCAACCGCACAGCGCACAATCGCGGCGCTCATCGGCGGCGAAGAGTTGGCCTTTATTGTGGAAACGTTCAGAGGCGCTGATATGCGCCGTGCGTGGTTTGCGTTCATGCCTACTCGATTCTATTTGTCCAGCTCGATGCGCAAACCGCTTTTGGTCGCTTTGATGACGCTTTCGCCGAGCTCTTCCTGCAGAATCTTGAAGGCGCGATTTTGGCGGGGCGGCTTACGTATTCGATGCGATGAGCGTGGCGCGCGAACAGGCCGCGCGAAACGCCGATATAGCATAGCTTGCCGTCTTCGGTGTCGTAGCAATTCTCGTGAGCCGATGCGGCAATAAAAAGCTTCGCTGCGTCATTGACCTGGAAGAATGCGTCAAAGCCGTCCGAGTGGTCATAATGGGCGTGCGAGAGCGCGGCGACATTGACCGCTGCGAGGCCAACGCCGAGCTTGCGGGCATTTTCGGCGAAAAGGCCGCTCGCACCCGCGTCAAGAAGCGTGGCGTGCTCGCGGTGCTCGATAAGAATCGAGAGACCCCATTCGCTTTCGCAAAGCCCTTGCGCCTCGTTGTCGACCAGCACCGTCGCCCTCATCTGCGCCCCCTTGCTCGCGTTCAGATTGGTGGTCTTGTACAGTGTAGCCTCTTTCCCCATGAAAAGGCGAAATGGACGCGAGCGGCTGCTGCGCTTCTGGCTTCCTGCGCGTGGAGCGCGGGCGACCATTCTGCTCGGCGGTTTGAGCGGCCCTTGCGGGCTTCGGCGGCAGTCGTTCGTCGCGTTACTTGATGGTGTGGGCGAGTTCGGGGCTATTTCTCTTCGCGTCCGATGCGCCGCCCTTGGACAAGGGTTTCACTTTCTTGGGTGGCGGGCTCCCGTGCTACCAAAGCCCCAGCATATGCTGGGCGCCAAGGCTCACCGATGCGATGGCAATCCAGCAGGCGGCACCGAGCACGATGGGCTTCGCGCCCGATTTCACCAACCCAACGACGTCAGTATTCAGGCCTATGGCGGCCATTGCCATGACGATGAAGAACTTGCTTGCGAGCTTAAGGGGCTCGAAAACGGCCATGTCAACGCCGGTTGCGCTTGCCACGGTGGCGACAATCGATGCGCACAGGAACAATACGATGAACGTTGGCAGCGCGCGCTTCAGACTAAAGCCATTTTGTGTGGGTTGCCCGTTTGTACCTGCGGTTTTCTTTTCGCGCGAAGCAACCCAAAGTGCCAGCACGAACGTGATGGGGATAATTGCCAAGGTTCGCGTGAGCTTCACGATGGTGGCGTAATCGAGCGCATTAGCGCCTTCGTGCATGCCGTCCCATACGGCCGCCGCGGCGGTGACCGATGAGGTGTCATTCACGGCGGTGCCTGCGAACAGGCCGAACCCGTCGTTGGTCATGCCGATTGCGTCGCCGAGCGTCGGAAAAATGAGCGCGGCCAAAACGTTGAATAGAAACACGACCGAGATGGCATGGGCGACCTCTTGGTCGTTGGCTTTGATGACGGGAGCGGTGGCCGCAATTGCTGAGCCGCCGCAAATGGACGATCCCACGCCGATAAGCGTTGCGGTGCGATTGGGCACATGCAGTGCGTGGCACAGGATGAATGCCGTGAGCAGCGATGCCGTGATGGTCGATGCGATAACGGGCAGCGAGGTTGCGCCGACTTGGGCTATTTGGGTGAGCGGCAAGCCGAATCCGAGCAAAACCACGGCGGTCTGCAGAATCTTCTTCGATGTGAATTTGATTCCCGCCGCCGCGAGGCCTTTGTCTTTCCAGAATACGCCGATAATCATGCCGGAGAGAATGGCGAATACTGCGCCGCCGACGATGGGAACGGCGGTTCCCAAAAACCAGCAGACAGTGGCGAGCGCGGCGCTTGTGGCAATGCCGGGCGCAAGGGTGCGAATAGTGCTCATGGAGTTCTTTCTAGATTGGAGGACGGACGGTGAAGTTCGGCCGTGATGGGGGACTAACTATACGCCAATTCGCGTTTGCGCGTCGAGCGGGGCGCCTTCTGCCGCATGCGCATGTCGCGTTCTGCATGCCTTCTTCATGTTCTGGGCAAATCGGGTGCCGTCTTTTGCTGACAGCGGCCGTTTCGAGTGCGGTGTGGCCTCTTTCGGGCTCATGAGTCCATTGCTTTCTGCGGCCCGAATGAAGGTAGAAGGTAAAAAGGAAGGAGCCCTTCGGGGCTCCTTCCTGCTTGAGCTGCTTTTGCCACGCGCGTTTCGATTTCGTGCGGCTGTATTTTGTATCGCCATGTGCTCCGTGGCCGCAAGCATAGCCGTTGTAGCGCGGCTTCTTGGCCAAGGTCGCCTCGTCGGCAGACATGTGCCAAACGGCGCCAGACTTCGGTGCGCGCCTTTTGCGTTTTGCAGACATCGCTCCCACCTCCTCTCGCCAACGGGTTGCGTGCCCAAGTGTCCGATAATAACAGTTTTGCTGAACATGTGCGGAACGAAGCGATGTGCTGAGCGAGACAAGGTGCGAAACGAGGCAAAGCGTTGAATGCCGTGACGGGCCTTGTTGAGACCGCATTCGAGTCGTTTGCCGTTATTCCCGATTAGGCGTTTGTGAGCTATTGATCTTATTCGTGCGCCCAATAACGGCTTCTTAATTGCTGCCAAACGGTTGCTATCAGCGCTCGATCGCCAACGAACGAAGGGCCCTGGCGTAAAGCGAATACCCGAAAAGTGACAAAAGTTGCGAATTCGGGGGCATTCAAACTCAAGGCTTCATTTGTGTGACCTACAAAACCCCAGGTCGCAGTTAATCGATGTGATTTTCGCGAGCAGAGATTGGGGTTTTCGGCCCCCATTTTCCTCGAAA
>OLPV01003159.1_pt1 | contig 10103 bp, 11 predicted proteins | sample 1671961 | NCBI WGS metagenome assembly OLPV01 (sample SAMEA3136630, study PRJEB25190) | human gut metagenome | biome: human gut; feature: human-associated habitat; material: faeces | place: Austria | collected 2013
TTATTGATTAGGATATGTTATTCTTTATCTTTCTTTTTCCGCCAGACGGCAATACCGGTGCCGGTGCCTGCGATCACAGCAAGAATGATGATCCACCACCATGCACTGCCGCTCTCAGAGGGCTGCTCCGCAGGCTCGGCAGTGGGTTCAGGCGTGGCGACAGGGGTGGGGGTGGGGCTCGCCTCTATGGGCTTGGCGGGTATCACTTTCGTCTCGGTATAGGCGCAGACCGTGCAGACACGCTCCTGCTTGCCTTCCTTGCCTGCCGCGGCTTCCTGCGTGACCGTCCAATCCCCGAAAGTGTGCGCGTCTTTCTGCGCGGCGATCCTGCCGCAGTAGGAGTATTTCTGCTCATGCGTCGTCCCGGTGACGATCCATTCCGGCTTGCAGCCCGTGAGATGGTTCCCCGCGTCCATGCCGCCGTACCCCTGATTGCAGACCTCACACGTCGCCGGCCAGCAGCACGTCGCCGTGCCGCCGGTATGTCCCGCAGCAGGGATCACCTTACCGGTTGCGATCTTCGCGTCACAGACCTTGCAGTATGTATCCCCGGTATAGCCGTCATGCGTGCAGTCGGCGTCCTTCTTGCCGCGCACCTCTGTGCCGCCGACGTGTCCCGCGGCAGGGATCGCCTTGCCGGGGGTCAGCACCGCACCGCAGTCCTTGCAGCAGATATCCCCGGTGTAACCGTCCTGCGTGCAGGTAGCCTCCACCGCGCCGCGCACCTCCGTGACACCGGTGTGGTTCTTCGGGTCAACATTGCCCCACTGGTATTCATATGTATCCGTTCCCTTGTAGTGGCAGGTGCCGCAGTTCACATAGTACACCGGCTTGGAGACGCAGGTAGCCGGGGACTTCAGGTACATATTGCCCTGCACGAACGAATGAGAATCCATGTATGCTTTCGCTTCAGTGCAGTTAAGGCACCAAACCCAGTGGCTTTCGGCATCCCTGCCTACTTCAGTGTCAGAATACCACTTCCAGCGTGCTGGAAAAGCATGCCCGCCATAGTACTGCCCGCCGCAAGAGGTGCATGTGCCCAGCGTGACGCAGGTCCCATTGCCTCCGCCGCAGTTTTCCGTTTCGACCGCGCCGCAGCCATCGCGCTTGCAGGTGCGGGTATGCGTCTTATTATCGCCGTTGGACTGCCACTCTCCCCAGTCGTGGCCGAGTATGCCGTATTCACCGCCGCATTTCTCGCAGGTTTTACCAGTGGTGCAGGTGGGCGTTTCGGTTCCGCCAATGTGTCTAAATTCATCTTCACCGCCCGAGCACGAACCTTCATTACCGCAATTCGTACATCTAAAAATTCCCCAATGCCACTTTGGGTCAGGAGTGCTGCTGATAGGTGTGGGAATGAACCCAATGACCGGGAAATATCCTCTCGTATTGCATTTTTTGCACAGTGCATAAGTCTCCAACGATGACGTATCGTCCGCCGCGGCCGACGGCGTCATCACCGGCAGAATATTCAGCAGCAGCACAGCGGTAAGGATCGCGATCCAGAATTTCTTTTTCATCATACCCTCCTTGAGATAAAATATTTCTTTCCTCTTTGGTATGTGCACCAAAAGTATAACATGAGTCGGAGGTAAATGCAACAGGAAAAGCGGGAGTATACGTCCTCGCTGCGTGCGAGTTCAAGTCCCATATATGCCAAAAAGGAAATGACCGTCATAGACGGCCATTTCCTTTTTGGTGCGCGAGGCGGGACTTGCCCTGCGCTGCGGCGCAGGCCACCTCGGGTTGCAAAGCGCCCCCGGCGCTTTGCCAAGAGCCCTCGGGTTCAAGCCCCACCCTATATGCAAAAAGGAAATGACCGTCATAGACGGTCATTCCCTTTTTGGTGCGAGTGGTGATACAGCATTTTTCAAAAAACACAGTAATATCAATGGTTTTAGGACACCCGAACAGTGAAATTACTTGTATTCCGCCCTCTTGAAACCGTCAATATCAGCAGCTATTGCTCGGTTCATCTCCCGGTAAGGAGACGACATCCTTGCAATAATCAGTACATAGCGCGTCTGTTTACCCAAAGTGGCGCTTGGGTCGGCAGGCGCGCTATTTTTATGCCCAGATGCGGGCGAAGGAGGTGTTATTGTGAAAGCATATGGGAAGTCATGGGGCTACAACGTATATGACTGCCGGTACTGCCTGTACCGAAAAGGAAAAATACAGGGCTGCGTCTACCCGGACGGCTGCTGCTGTCCCGTCCCGCAAAAGCCCGCAAGACGGAACGGCATAGAACAAGTTTACGAAGCAGCTGCGGACAGCGCCGCTCCCGTTTCGGAGTGCGAGGGCTGTCCCTACGGAAGGGCTGCCCCCTGCATCGGATGGTGTACCAAAGCGGTCATGCGCGCCGCAGGGCTTCCAAAGGAGCGTGACAGAAGCCATGTATGACTATTTCTACGGCGCGGAAGCGGAACAGTTCTCCTTCTATCGTATCCCCAAGGTGCTGTTCACGGAGGAGCGGTTCAGAAGCGTTTCCGCAGAAGCCAAGGTGCTCTACGGTCTGCTCCTTGACCGCATGAGCCTGAGCTGCAAGAACGGCTGGCTGGATAAAGAAGGACGTGTGTATATCATCTTCACCATCGAGGAGGTCATGACCGCCCTGGGCTGCGCCGACCAAAAGGCCGGAAAGCTGCTGCATGAGCTGGAGAGCAAATGCCGCCTCATCGAGCGCAAGCGGCAGGGGCTGGGCAAGCCCAACCTCATCTACGTCAAGAACTTTGTGGAGAAGGATGTGGATAACACATCGGGCAGTACCACACCCTCCCCGGAATCACGATTCCAGAACCGTGAAAATCACGATTCAGGAGCAGTGAAAATCACGGATCAGGAACCGTTAAAATCACGATCTAATAATACTGAGAATAATGATACTGATTTTAGTGATACGGATTCCTTTCCCTTCACTTCGTTCAGGAGGGATCACGGGCGGGAAGCGAAAGGAAACGAAGCGGCTCTGAGAGAGCGGTACAGAGAGCTTATTGCGGAGAACATCGCCTACGACGCACTCCTGACAGACTATCCATACGAGCAGGACACGCTGGAAGAAATCCTGGAGCTGCTGGTGGATGTGGTCTGCACGACGAAAAGCTCCGTCCGCATTTCCGGGGACGATAAGCCCGCCGAGGTGGTCAGGAGCCAGTTTTTGAAGCTGAACAGCGAGCACATCCGCTTTGTGATGGGCGGGCTGAAGGAAAACACCACCCGCATCCGCAATATGCGCCAGTATCTTTTAGCCACGCTGTATAACGCCCCTCTGACCATCGGGAACTACTACCGAAGCCTTGTCAGTCACGATATGTCGGAGGGATTCATCTGAGCCGCAGGTCAGCGCCTGCGGCTTTGGCATTTTCAGGAGGTGATGCGACCGTGCCGAAACAGAAACCCAACGAACAGGTACAGCAGATACCGCTTTCAGAGATTCGTCCCTTCAAGAACCACCCCTTCAAGGTGACGGACGACGAGCTCATGCAGCAGACCATCGACAGCATCATGCAGGTGGGCGTTCTCAACCCCGCCATCATCCGCCCCGCACCGGAGGGCGGATACGAGATGGTAGCCGGACACCGGCGGCTCCATGCCGCAGACCTTGCGGGGCTGAAAACCATACCGGCCATCGTCCGCAATCTTGACGACGACGAGGCGGTGATCCTCATGGTGGACAGCAATTTGCAGCGGGAAACCATCAGTCCCATGGAGCGGGCGCAGGCGTACAAAATGAAGCTGGAAGCGTTGAAACATCAGGGGAAACGGGTGGATTTGGAGGATAAGTCAACTTCTCGCCAAGTTGGCGAGAAGTCATGGGCTGTTGCCAAAGTCGGTGCTGATGCAAACGAAAGTGAAAGGCAGGTACACAGATATATCCGTCTCACCGAGCTTCTGCCGGAGGTGCAGAAAAAGGTGGACAGCAAGGAGATCGCGTTCAGCCCCGCCGTGGAGCTGTCATACCTCACCCGTGACGAGCAAAAGCAGTTTCTGGACGCAATGGACTATTCCCAGAACACGCCCTCGCTTTCCCAGGCGCAGCGGCTCAAGAAGCTCAGCCGTGAGGGAAAATGCACGAAGGAGGCCATGCGCTCCATCATGTCCGAGGAAAAGAAGGAGGAACAGGAGCGTATTACGCTGAGCAGCGATACCCTCCGCAAATATTTCCCCCGAAGCTACACGCCCCTGCAAATGCAGCAGACCATCATCAAGCTGCTGGAGCAGTGGCAGAAAAAACAGCAGCGCCGGAACGAGCGCTGAGAAAGGCAGGTTTATCCATGAACGTAACCATCAACATCTACGGCGACGTACACATCCACTGCGACTGCTGCGACGAACGCGGCGTATATGCCGACGACCTTGAGGAAAGCCCCGAAGCCCCATATGAAGATGCACCCGATACGGAGGATGACAGCGAAGAAATCGAGCTGTCTATTGCGAAAGCGGAAGCTATGGTCAAGGCAGTGGCGGAGCTGCTCTTTCCCTTTCTTCCGGCTGAAATTGACGAGGGAGGCGGCGCGCATGAAGGAATTTGACGTGACCATCACCGAAACACTGAAGCTCACCGTGTCCGTGGAGGCTTCTTCCAAGGAGGAAGCACAACAGATGGTAAGCGACCAGTGGCACGCCGGGGATCATATTCTGGATGCGGACAATTTCGTGGAGGTGGAGTTTGAGAGCAATGACGGCAAAGAAATCTCCGCCGAAAGAGCGCAGAACGACACCATCGAGGTGCTCATGGTGGAGCCGGGACAGTACCCGCGCGTGGAGCGCATCGGCTCCGACCTCGCCTCCTTGCAGAAGGCGGTGGACGGCTATATCGAAGCGATTTACCCATATGACGACCCCGTGGCGCTGATCTGCGGGGAGGAAGCCAAGCTGGAGGGCAAGCCCCTGAACCGCGCCCTGCGGGACGGGGTTGATGTGATACGGTCAAAAAATTGTTTTTACACCCTGAACCGCGCCCTGCGGGACGGGGACGGCGATATCTACGATATTGTGGCCGGTAAATTCTTCCTCTGCGGTCTGGGGGATGAGAACTTTGCATCTCTGCCGAAGGAGCTGCAACAGAAATACGAGGAAAAGTTCCGTCAGCCGGAAGCCTTTTTGAAGATGGGCAGCAAAATTATGGCGATTCCCACCGAGCCCGCCAAGGCTGCGGGCAAGGGCAAGACCGCTCCGGTGACAGAGCGCTGATAACACCAATCCCAATGCGAACGGAAGGAGGAAAAACTCATGCAGGAAGAAATTGAAAACAGAACTGTCACTCTGATCATCTCCGCCGTCAAGCTGACCGCACGGGAGCTGAAGGCCGGGATGGATAAATATCTTTCCGAAAAGAAGAGCAAAGCCATGGAAAAGGCGCGTGCCGCGCCTGAAAAGCCCAGCGGCAAGCAGACGGTGAGGCAGCTCATAGGGCAGAATCAGGGCGTATCCAACATTGAGATCACCAACAGCAATATCAAAGGCTTTGAGCGCATAGCCCGGAAATACGGCGTGGATTTTGCCGTTAAGAAAGACCGCAGCGTTTCACCGCCGAAATACTTTGTGTTCTTTAAGGCGAGGGACGCGGACGCACTGACGGCGGCGTTCAAGGAATACACGGCATATGAGCTTAAACGCGCCGCCAAAGCGCAGAACCGTCCCTCCGTGCTGGCGCATCTGCAAGCACTCAAGGCGAAGGTTCAGGCCATTACGCCGGGGAAATCCCGAAATCAGAACAGGGGCATCACGATATGAAGAAACCTCTGAATATCAAGAAGTTCCTGCTGCCCAATATCCCGTATGTCTTTATCGCCCTCTTTGCCACCAAGCTGGGGCAGGCGTGGAGGCTTGCCCCCGGCATGGATTTCTCGGGAAAGGCGCTGCACCTCATGGAGGGCTTTGCCGCCGCGTTCCAATCGGCGCTGCCCAGCTTCCACCCCATCGACCTGTGCGTGGGCGTTGCTGCCGCTCTGCTCATTCGTCTTATCGTGTACGTCAAGGGCAAAAACGCCAAGAAATTCCGCAAGAATCTGGAATACGGCTCTGCCCGTTGGGGCAAGCCCGAGGATATCGCCCCTTACGTCGATCCGAAGTTTGAGAACAACGTCATTCTCACCCAGACCGAGCGGCTCATGATGTCCAACCGTCCCAAAGACCCCAAGACGGCGCGGAACAAAAACGTGCTGGTGGTGGGCGGCTCCGGCAGCGGCAAGACGAGGTTTTTCATTAAGCCAAATCTCATGCAATTACACAGTTCATACGTTGTCACCGACCCGAAGGGCAGCATCGCCGTGGAGTGCGGAAAGCTCATGCTCCGCAATGGCTATAAGGTGAAGATATTCAATTCCATCAACTTCAAGAAGTCCCACCACTACAACCCCTTTGCGTATATCCACAGCGAGAAGGATATTTTGAAGCTGGTCACGACCCTCATCGCCAACACCAAGGGGGACGGGAAATCCGGGGACGACTTCTGGCAGAAGGCCGAGACGCTGCTCTACACGGCGCTCATCGGCTATATCCACTACGAAGCCCCCGAGGAGGAACAGAACTTCGCCACGCTCATCGAGTTCATCAACGCCATGGAGGTACGCGAGGACGATGAGACCTTTGAGAACAACGTGGATCTGGCCTTCAAGGAGCTGGCAAGCCGGGAGCCGAATCACTTCGCCGTGCGGCAATATAAAAAATACAAATTAGCGGCGGGCAAAACAGCGAAGTCGATCAATATTTCCTGCGGCGCACGCCTTGCACCCTTCGATATCCAGGAACTGCGGGAGATCACCATGTACGACGAGCTGGAGCTGGACACCCTTGGCGACCGGAAAACGGCGCTGTTTCTCATCATGAGCGACACCGACAGCACCTTCAACTTCCTCATTTCCATGATATACAGCCAGTTATTTAACCTGCTGTGCGAAAAGGCCGACGACGTGTACGGCGGAAGGCTCCCCGTCCATGTGCGCTGCCTCATCGACGAGTGCGCCAACATCGGGCAGATACCGAACCTGGAAAAACTCATGGCTACCATCCGCAGCCGCGAGATCTCCGCCTGTCTGGTGCTGCAAGCCCAAAGCCAGCTAAAGGCTTTGTACAAGGACAACGCCGACACCATCATCGGCAACTGCGACAGCTCCATCTTTTTAGGCGGCAAGGAGCCCGGTACGCTGAAGGAGCTGAATCAGGCGCTGGGGAAAGAGACCATCGACACCTTCAATACCGGCGAGAGCCGTGGACGGGAGGTGTCCCACAGCCTGAACTATCAGAAGCTGGGCAAAGACCTTGCCACGATAGACGAGCTGGCGGTGCTGGACGGCGGCAAGTGCATCTTGCAGCTTCGGGGCGTGCGCCCCTTCCTCTCGGATAAGTACGATATCACCAAGCACCCCAATTATAAGTATCTGTCGGACGCGAACCCAAGGAATGCCTTCGATATCGAGAAATACCTCTCCACAAGGCTGGTGCCGAAAGCGGATGAGGTCTACGAGGTATTCGACGCGGGCCGCGTCTGAGCGTACAAGCCCGCCGCCCTCATGCGGCGGCTTTTCATATAGATACGGATGAGAAAAGACGCTTCCTCGCTTGCAGGGTCGGAACGAATCCACGAACTAAAAATTGAAAGGAGAAGCCGGAATCGGGGCTGCATCGCAGCTTTCGCTCCGGCGCCTGCTGTATCCGCGAGATTTCAACACAACCAACACCCAATGATTCCGGCAACACAAATATGGAATTTTTCAACTCTGCTGTCGGCGTTCTTCAAACTTTGGTAATTGCCCTTGGCGCAGGTCTCGGCATCTGGGGAGCCATTAACCTGCTGGAAGGCTACGGAAACGACAACCCCGGCGCTAAAAGCCAGGGCATGAAGCAGCTCATGGCGGGCGGCGGCGTGGCGCTCATCGGCGTCATTCTCGTTCCCTTGCTCTCCGGCCTGTTCGGTTAATCGTCCGCACGAATCCTTCGCGGCGTCCGCCCCTCTGGGCGGGCGCTGCGGGAAAGGAGGGTAAATCCCATTGGATTTGATATGGCAGAAATTCACCGAATGGCTGAAGGAGCTGCTGGTCAGCGGCATCATGGACAACGTGAACGGGCTGTTTGACAACGTGAACAGCCGCGTGGCGGGCATCGCCGGGCAGGTGGGCGCTACGCCCCAGGGCTGGAACAGCGGCGTCTACGGCATGATCCGAACGCTGTCGGACAATGTGATTTTGCCCATCGCGGGCGTGATCCTGGCCTTTGTCATGACGCTGGAGCTGATTCAGCTCATTACGGAAAAGAACAATATGCACGACGTGGACACCTGGATGTTCTTCAAGTGGATATTCAAAACCGCCTGCGCCGTGCTCATCGTCACCAACACATGGAACATCGTCATGGGCGTGTTCGAAGCGGCTCAGAGCGTTGTCAACAGCGCGTCGGGCATCATCATATCGGACACGTCCCTGACGTTTAACGAGCATATCGCGGGATTTGAAGCAGCGCTTGCGGAAATGGAGGTCTGGTCGCTGCTGGGGCTGTGGCTGGAGTCCGTGGTCGTGCATCTTTCCATGTGGGCGCTGACCATCTGCATTTTCATCATCTGCTACGGCAGGATGATCGAAATCTACTGCGTGACCTCCATCGCTCCCATCCCCATGGCGACCATGGCCAACCGGGAATGGGGGCAGATGGGTCAGAATTACCTCAGAAGCCTGCTGGCGTTGGGCTTTCAGGGCTTCCTCATCATCGTCTGCGTGGCGATCTACGCGGTGCTGATCCAGAACATCGTGGTGGAGAGCAGCGTCTCGGCGGCCATATGGACGTGCATGGGGTATACGGTGCTGCTGTGCTTCACGCTGTTTAAGACGAGCTCCCTTGCCAGGAGCCTGTTCCATGCCCACTGACGGAGGTGATGAAATTTGGCATACGTTCCCGTACCCAAGGACTTGAACGCGGTGAAAACCAAGGTCATGTTCAATTTAACAAAACGGCAGATTCTGTGCTTCGGCGGCGGCGCGCTCATCGGCGTACCGCTTTTCTTTCTGCTCAAGGGCCATATCGGCAGCAGCGCGGCGGCCCTTTGCATGATGCTGGTCATGCTGCCCTTCTTCCTGCTGGCCATGTACGAAAAGAACGGTCAGCCGCCGGAGAAGCTCATCCGCAACATCGTGCAGGTGTGCTTCCTGCGCCCCAAACAGCGCCCGTACAGGACGAACAATTTCTACGACCTGCTGAACCGGCAGGATATTTTGGATAAGGAGGTCTACGCGATTGTCCACAAACAAAAACCCCGCAAGAAAGCTCACACGAGCCGAGCGAAAGCAGATCGACGCGGCGATTGCAAGAGCAAAGCGTCAGGATAAGCGAAAGAAGTCCGCCCAGGACAGCATCCCCTTTCAGCGGATGTACCCCGACGGCGTGTGCCGCGTGACGGACAATTACTACACGAAAACCGTGCAGTTTCAGGATATCAACTACCAGCTCAACCAGAACGAGGACAAGACCGCCATTTTCGACGGCTGGTGCGACTTCCTCAACTATTTCGATTCCTCCATCCGCTTCCAGCTCTCCTTCATCAACCTCTCCGCCACGCGGGATACCTACGCCCGGCGCATCGCCATCCCCTTGCAGGGCGACTGCTTCGACAAGCTCCGCACCGAGTACACTGGGATGCTGCAAAGCCAGCTTGCCAGAGGCAACAACGGGCTTATTAAGACCAAATACCTGACCTTCGGCGTGGAGGCGGACAGCCTGAAAGCGGCAAAGCCCCGATTGGAGCGCATCGAGACGGATATCCTCAACAACTTCCGCCGTCTGGGCGTGCAGGCGGAAGCCCTGAACGGGATGGAGCGACTGCGCCTGCTGCACGGGATGCTCCACATGGACGAGCCGCAGCCCTTCCGCTTTTCGTGGGACTGGCTGGCTCCCTCCGGGCTGTCGGTGAAGGACTTCATCGCGCCCAGCGCCTTTGAGTTCAAGACCGGCAGCAGCTTCGGCGTGGGCAGCAAGACCGGCTGCGTATCCTTCTTGCAGATTTTAGCGCCGGAGCTCAACGACCGAATGCTGGCGGACTTCCTGGATATGGAAAGCTCCCTTATCGTCAGTATGCATGTCCAGTCCGTGGATCAGGTGAAGGCCATCAAGACCAT
>OLPV01003166.1_pt1 | contig 10080 bp, 4 predicted proteins | sample 1671961 | NCBI WGS metagenome assembly OLPV01 (sample SAMEA3136630, study PRJEB25190) | human gut metagenome | biome: human gut; feature: human-associated habitat; material: faeces | place: Austria | collected 2013
TACCATACACCATCGCTTTTTTCAATTAAAAAATAAGACATGTTGCACAACAACATGTCTCGTTTTTTAATATTTTCATTAAATTACCCGAATATTTTGTGAACAATTATATATGAGTAAAATCTTTATATATAAATTATGCTTGAAAGTCTACGTCCTTTTTTAACAAAAATATTAAATCCGCTGGCCAAACATTTAAATATAAATCCGAATATCGTAACAGTGATTTCTCCGTTTATTGCAGTTCTTGCTGCTTACGGATTTGCCAATCATTTACTGATTATTGGAACATTAGCTATTTTACTAAGCGGATTTTTAGATGTTGTAGATGGTGCAGTAGCCAGATATCACAACAAAACTTCAAAATTTGGAGCATTTCTGGACTCAACAATGGACAGATTTGCAGACGCCATAATCTACATAGGAATAATATTTGGAGGATACTGTGACTGGTTTATCGGTGTTCTGGCCATACATTCAGCAATTACAGTCAGTTATGTTAGAGCTAGAGCAGAGTCCCAGGGAGTTGAATGTAAAGTTGGAATAGCTGAAAGAGCTGTCCGTATGATAATATTAATGATTGGAGCAGTTATCGGATATTTAACAAGCCCAATTTACTTTACATACACCATAATAATTTTAGTAATATTATCCTACATTACAGTAGGGCAAAGAATATATCACGTATGGAGACAACTTAAATGAATGATTTAGAAAGTGCAGAAAAAATAAGTATTGACATTAAGAAATTGGAACGCAATCTGAAACAGGTTGAAGACATAAACTTTGAAGGTAAAGAAAAAGAAGTTTATGACAGAGCTGTTGATTATATGAACGATTCAAAATATTATCTTGAAAAGAAAAAAGATATGCGTACAGCATTTGGATGTATCGAATATAGTCATGGATTATTAGATGCTCTTAGAATGATTCATGGTTTAATTTAAACAAAAAATCAATTAAATTCCACCATTTAATAAAAAAAACCGTCCCCATTTACCATCTGCAGCTTAAAAATAAAGTATTTGATTTACAATAATATAAAAAAAGTAAAAAAAAGCAGAGATTAATTAAAATCCCTTAAATTTATTCCATATCTTCGAATCTATCTTCGAGTTTTGCCATTACACCAGGTAATGAAGTATATTCCATTTCTTCAGCAGGTAATCTGTGAGGTTCAAATGGACCGTGTCTTCTGATGTAGGTAGCGATTCTTGCAGATTCTTCCCTAGTAGGATCAAATGCAGGGTCATCAAATAAGTCAACAGGACCTATTAATTTAGCATCAGATACTTGGAAACCTAAACCGATTACTCTAGGTGGTCCGTCAAATCTAATTGGGTTTGCATCTCTTTCAGATACAGGCATCATAGGACCGTTGTGAGAACCTCTCATCCATCCACTTACCATGTGAGGGAATGCAAATGGTTCTACACATTCACCATTAGCTGGGAAACCAGATTGTGCTCTTACAATAGCTGCAGGGTCATCTTTACCAACGTATTCTCCAGCCATTAAGTTTAATCTTTCAGTACTGATAGCTGCTGCGATTTCTCCGTTTTTCTTCCATACTCTTTTAATTACGTATCTTCCAGTAGAACCGATTAATGCGAGTAAATCGTACATTTCTTCAGGACAGTTTAAGATAACTTTTCTGTGTTCAATTACATCAAATACTTCAAATTTGAATCCATCATGTAAACTTGGGTCAATAACAAGACCTGCAGTGTTAAATGGATCTGCGAACATTTTAAAAATAGGTAAGTTAAATGCACCAGGTTCGGTTTTGTCACAGCAGTATACTAAAACAGGATCACTTGGCCTTTCTTTGAATTCCATTTCAGCAACACCAGGACCCATACCTTTAATGTTTCCAGAAAAGGTGTCAGATAATAAATCTTGACCTGCACCGTATAATTTTAATTCACGTGCTCTTTCAGTAGCTTTCATGAAAGCATTATAAGCAGTTTCGTGAACTTCTTCGTTTTCTTCCCCATTTCTATGAGTCATAATCAAGTCAATGTCGTCTCCACAACGGGAGATATAATAATCAGTTAAAATATTTGTCTCTAAAGCTTCTGCTAAAACTTCATCACAAATATCCATTAAATCTGGGTGTGCTACACAATGTCCAGACACACTTCCAATATCAGCTTTAATTACACTAACAGTTGTTTTCATTTAAACACCTCAAAATTGTATATTCTAAAGTTTAGTAGAAAATAAAAAGTTAAGCAACTAGCTTAAAAAATTATTTAATATACATTCATATTTTTGGATTGTATACTATTTAATAATTATGTTTTAAAATAAGTTAAAAAAAGAAAAAGATAAGAAGTTAAATTTTAACTTCTTAAGCTGAAATTGTTATTTTATTTGATGCCCAGCATTTGTCATATGTTGATGTTATGATGTAATCGCCAGGCATTAATCTGATGTTTAATCTAGCTACACCGTTTGCATCGGTTGTTTTATGATAGAATACACCATTTACATTAAATGTTATGTTTACACCTGTTACTGCTTTACCTTGACCGTCAACAAGTGTTGCGTTAAATGAACTGCCGTCAAGATACTTCATGGAGAGATCCTCAGCAATGATTCTTGGTAAAACAGTTACTTCATTAGCTCTTTGTTCACCAGTTACTGGATTGTAAGCAGTAATAATATATGAATTAGGATCTAGTCTAATATTTAAACTAGCCATACCGTTTTCATCAGTTACGCGAGTGTAGAACACACCATTAATGTTAAATTTAACAGTAGTATTTGTTAATGCTTTTCCATCACTGTCTAAGAATTTAGCCACATATTTTGTTCCATTAAGGAAGTATAATGTAGTGTCATTTCCTAAAATTGTGCTTTTAACAGTTACTGTTGCATTAGCTGTTGATTTGTCATGGTCTTTTGTTCCGTTAAATACTGCACTTACTTTGTATTCATTAGGAACTAATCCGATACCCATTGAAGCCATACCGTTTTCATCAGTGATTTTAGCATAAACTTTGCCATTTATTGTGAAGTAAACAGTTGCATTAGCTATTGGATTTCCAATTGCATCAACAAGTTTAGCTGTGAGTTTTTGAGAACCTCTGAAGTATTTGACAACATCATCCATTATTAATGTAGTTATTGTGTTTTTATTAACTGTTATAGTTCCGTTAACAATCATGGAATCGTATTTGTTGTCTCCAGTGTAGAAGGTTACTACTTTGTAGGTTCCTTCATCTAAATCTGGGATAATAACTTTAGCAATGCCTTTAATAACTGTTCCTTTGTAATCTGTTCCATTTATTGTTACAATTACGCTTCCGGTTCCGTCTTCAGGAATAGTAACAGTTATTGTAGCATTTTCACCTTTAACAATATCTGCAATATCAACAGTCATATTATAATCAGACACTTTGGAAACAGTGAAATTAGCAGCATTTGTACTTGAAAGGTATTTATTATCACCTAAGTAAGTTACATCAACATTATAATCACCAGCAGCTAAGTTATAAATATTTAATACACCTTTTTCATCAACAATAGCCACATTATAAGACTTACCATTAACAACAACAGTAGCTACACCCAAAGATACATTAGGAACAGCAATGTTAATAACAGCTTCCTCACCAAATTTGATATTATTAGCTGTGACATTTACAGCTGAAGACATTTTAGCCACAGTTAAAGTAGTACTGTTTTCACCTTCAGTATATTTGTAATTTCCATCATATTTAGCTGTAATTGGATAAGAATTAGCTACTAAATTAGATAAAATTAAAGATCCTTTACCATTATTGATAAGTACAGTATAGGATTTACCGTCAATAGTTACACTAACCAATTCATTAGAAATTTCATTAGGAAGAGTTATGTTAATAACTGCATCTTCTCCAACATTAATATTATCTACGGCAATATTCATATTTGTAGGTACTTTAGATACTATAAAAGAAGCATTATTTTCACTAGCTGCATATTTAATATTACCTGCAAAACTTGCAGTCACATTATAACTTCCAACACTTAAATTTCCAATATTTAACTTAGCAGAACCATTTTCAATAGCTACTGTATATGTATCCTTACCTATTGTAAATACAACATTTCCATATACTCCGTCCAATAATTTTACTACAATATCTGTGTTTTCATTTGCCAAGATATTTTTAGCATCAATTGTCATGTTAGGGTCTACTCCTTGAGCATATAAAACACATAAGTAATTATTATAACTTGTATAAATATTACCATTTTTATCCATTGCAAGTAGTTTTAAAGAGCCTCCCATATTTTTACTCCATGCTTGTGTACCATTTGAATAAAATGCCCACAATGAACCTTGGTTAGTCTTTGTAGTATATAATGTACCATTACCATCAATAATTATACTATTAACCATGTCAAAACCTGAGCGGAATACAGTTAGAATACCAGTTGTCATATCTATTTTGTTAATTGCCCTAGATGTTCCAACATATAAAATATTTTTTTCATTATCAATACCTAATGCAGTAGCCTGTTCATATTTTGTACCAAAAAGCTGATAAGTAGGTAATGATGTATTCCATAAATAACCATTTACAGATACTGCATATACTGCTTTTCTATCACTTTTAACAAAATATACAATACCATTTTCCCCTACAATAGGACGAATACCAGAATAACAATCAGAATAACTAGCAACTTGATTTCCAGTTTTAACATCAACAGCAACTAAATTAGTACCACTTACTGCCCATAAAACTCCATTATTATCTAAAACTGGAATAGTACTAACTGCTGTATTGAATAAACTTTTATATACATAATCATAACCACCATTAGGATTATAAGATGTGCTGTTATAATATTTAACAATAGGCACATAACCATTATCATATTCATATTGACCTACAACATAAATATTTCCATCATCATCCAACATAGGAGCATATGCACTAGATGCTTGGAAAATATTTCCGCCCAAATCTGCACCAGTAGTTTTATTTAATATTACAAGACGATTATCTTTAACAGGTATTATTATATTTCCACGATTATCTAATGCTAATCCAGGCATTGTAACTTGACCTAAATTTTTACTCCATTTTAAAAAACCAGTAGAATCAAAAGCAGTGACATTAGACCCTGCAATCAAATAAAAAGTACCGTCTTCATCAATTACTAAACCAGATACAACTCCACCAACATCCTTTTTCCAAATATTTGGATTTGTAGTAACACCAATATATGGAACATTAGCAGAATTATGATTATCATATCCACTCATTGCCCATTGATTTTGAGTAACAGTATTAAAATCAGAAATTGGTTGATTGAAAACAATAGATCTAATTTTAAGAGATTTTAATAAATTAACATTATTGCTTTCAATTATATTGCTATCTGTACCAATAGTTTGAGGACTGTTAGTAAAGGTATTGTTTCTAAATGTATAATTACCCTCTGAAATAAATACAGTATCGTTTGTGGTAATTGTATGATTTATAAATTCATTATTATAAATTTGTAAATTTGGAGTTCCTCCAGTAGAATTATCATAATTTGTATTATATGCACAAATAGCTTGACCAATTACTGCCCCATTATGTACAAAAGTAGAATCATGAACATTTAAATATCCACCATTTAATACAGAAATTGCTCCTCCACGACCTAAAGAAGTTGTAGATTCATTAGTAAAATCACCGCATAAATTATTGTTATCTTTAAATATACAATTTTCAACATTCATAAAAACATTTGTTGTAGAACTTGGATTATAATTTGTTATAACACCAAAAGAACTTGTACAATCAGTAAAATTACAACCAATAACCTCCATACTTCCATAAGTATTATAAAGCACAGATTTATGGTTAGATCCTACAGTAATATTGTCAAATGTACAATTTTCTAGTTTACTATTACCACATAATTGAACTAACATATCACAATTACTGTCTTTAAAATTTACATTAAGAAAAGTAATGGAAAGTTCAGAATTAGAATTTAAGAAAGGAATAAGATTCCCATTTGATAATGTGATATAACTATCAGAACTACCAACTATAGTAGCACTATTTCCAAAAACAATTTGACTATTTGCATTATAAGATTGACCAGTTAATGTAATAACTTTATCACCACTACTTTGACAAGCTGTTTTTAACTCATCCCAAGTAGCAGCATTTGTACTAGCCACATCCTGACTTTGTTCAACATCATCAGTAATTGGTACCTCATCAACTGAAATACTATCATCTACATCAGAAGAAACTTCAACAGTAGAATTATCATCTAAATCAGTTGCATTAACTGCAACAATACTAAAATCAACACCAAAAAGGCGATTAATATATATTTATAGTTTGATTTAATAATAAATCCCCCAATTAAATGAACTAGTTAAGTAAATCAATAACTTATCCACATATCAACAATTTCCATCAATGATTCAAAAAATATAAATATAAATATAATTTAACTGGATAATTATTTAAATATACATTAACTAATTGAATATCTACAAACATAATATATAAATATAGCTATAAACTACCCAAAATTACATTATATTTAAAATTTGTTTAATGATTTTAAAAAAAAATGAATAAAACGTGAAAAAGATTATGAAACAATAAATATTGATTACGAATCAAATAAAATTTATATAATAAGTTGTTAATAATTTAATATTAATTAATAAGGAGAAGATTTATGTGAAAAATAGAAAAATAATTTTAATATTGATTCTGGGATTATTTTTTATAGCATTAAGCAATGTTAATGCTGAGGATAATTCAACTGTCACTTTAAACCATTCTAACACAGAAGATATTGGAATTAGTGAAGCTGACAGTACAATAGATACTGATGAATCAAATCAAAATAGTGCAGATATTGTTAAAATAAAAGATTATAACCAAAAATATACATCCATTGACAACACAAACAAAGTTGGAGAAAATGTATATATTGGTTCAAAATATCCAAGTATTGAAAATACAATAACCGTTAATGACACAAGTGAGTTTAATAAAACTGGAAATATAACTGTAAATATTCATGTAACTGGAAAGTTCACCATGGGAGAAAAAGAATTTAACAAAACTTATTTAATAATTTATGAAAATAACACAATAATAAGCCAGAAAACCCTAAACGAATTAAATTTACCACCATACCAACACTTTACAACCCCTGGAAATTACACATTTGATATAAGTTTTCCGTACCATGTACAAGATAAAAGTAGATTACAAGTCTATATTTTTGGAATATTTTCTAATACAATTGTTTTTGAAAAATTAAACAAAATACAACTAACAAACCTAACAAATAACAATATAATTATTGATAATAAAATTAGATCCAATAATAATTGGACAAATTCCATAAACTCCATTAAAAAAGCATTAGATTTAGTTGAAAATGAAGGAACAATCTATTTATCTAATTTAAATATAATTCATGACCAAAATGAAAATATTTTAATAAATAAATCCGTTACAATAATTGGAAATAATGTTACATTTAATGGATTTGAAAAAGAAAGCCTCTTTAATATAACAAATAATGCAAAAGTGACTTTTGTAAATTTGACAATTACAAATACCACAAGTTACAGTATAAATACTGAAGGAAAAGTTAATTTAATAAATTGCACATTTAAAAACATTCTCGGAAGAGCTATTAACAATACAGGAATTTTAGAATTACTTAACATAACATTTACCACAGATTCAATTTATCAACACCCTAAAATAACTAATTTAAAAAGCAATTTAAATAACTCTTTAATCTACAACAAGGGACTTTTAAAAATAGAAAATTGTACTTTTAAGCAGATTTCCCTTCAAAATCAAATAATAACAAATAAAAATAACATAACATGGGACAGCATAATCTACAACGCAGAAAATGCAAATTTAACCATCAACAATTCAAAATTTACCAACATTGAAAATAGAGTTATTAAGAATAATGGAAGACTGATTATTGTTAATTCTTCTTTTGAAAATAAAACTAAAATTCATATTAATATAATTATCAATGATACTTATCAAGAATTATCAAATAATTACATATATCAAACATATCGAGAAAAAGCTATTAAAACTATAAATGGATCAATAATATACAATTCTAATTTATTAACAATTGAAAACTCAAGTTTTAAAAACATTACAGACATTATTAACAATATAGATTATATAGGCATTAAACCAGCCCCTACAGACTTTTTTGGAACAACAGGATGGTTTGGAAGTAATGGTGGTGCAATATATAATACTGGAACTTTTCAAATTAAATCTAGCTCATTTAATAATGTAAAAAGCAAAACTGGAGGTGCAATATACAATATAGGTTTTGGAACAATTGAAAATTCAACATTTAACCACATAAATTCAACATCTGGAACTGGAGGAACAATATACAACACAGGTCAATTAATTCTAACCACCACCACCATCTCTAATTCCAAATCTTCAAGTAATGGAGGTGCAATATATAGTGAAGGAAATTTAAATATAAGTAATACTTCTATAAGTTTATCAGAAGGATACCATGGAGGTGCAATATATAATACTGGGAACATTTACCTATGGAATTCCTTGATAAATAAAACTAAATCCACATATAATGGAAATGCCATACAAAATTCTGGAAACATGCATTTAAATAATACAATAATATCTAATATAAATGGATATAATTCAATATATAATGATGAATCAGGAACAGGAATAATAATTAATTCAATAATTAAAAATAACAAAATTTACTCAAAAAACGGTTATAATACCAAAGTTTATTATGGGTCAATTGAAAATTTAGGTACTCTCACAATTAACAGAACTATATTTAACAATAATAGTTATGGAGATAATAATTTTTATTATCTTACAGGTGCATTTAATATCTATAATAAAGGTACTATAAATGCATTTTATAACATGTTTATTAATACAAAACACCTACAAGCAACCAGTCCCGCCCCCTACATAATACCAAAAGATCCATATGCATTCCTATTTAATGAAGGCACTATAAATATGGATTACAACTATTTTTGTACAAATGATAATCCTTATCCAAAAGATTCAAACTCTGAAATAGATAATTATTTTATATTCACATTTAAACCAGAATATGGATCTTTACAAATTGGAGATACTATTCAACTTAAAGTAGATTTAAAACTAGCTAATGGAAAACTATTTACAGATTATAACTTACTTCCTGAAATGAATGTTACATTTACAACTATAATTGATGGAAAAGAAGTAAATATAACTAAACCTTTAATAAATGGAACCGCCTCATTAGACTATAATTACACCTCTCAAAAAGGCCAATACAAAGTTTATACTAATTTAGGAGGACACACAGAAGAAATAATCCTTGATGTTGGAAAAGAAGATTCTAAAATAGATATGGATTTAAATAACAACATTATCTACGGTGAAGATGCAATATTTAAAATTAATGTAAACGGAAACTACACACACATCCCAACTGGAAATGTAACAGTCATTATTAACGATAAAAAATATTCCATAAACCTAGTAAATGGGTCAACTAATTTAACAGTTTCTGATTTAACACCTGGAAATTACACTATTAAAATAATTTACGAAGGTGACGCAGATTATGCTAAAGTCTTTTATTACTGCAATTATACTGTAAATAAACATCCGACTACATTAAATATTACTGCACCTGAAGTTAAAATCGGACAAAAGGGAGAACTAATTATAAATCTTGAACCTAAAGGATCCCAAACACAAGGTTACCTATACATCAATGGAGAACTTAAACAAATAATTTACATTTATGCCGGAAAAACCACAATTCCACTTAAAAACTTTGCTGTTGGAGAATATAACCTTACAGTTGTTTTATGGGATTCAAAATATTATGAAAGCAGTAATGCAAGTACAATTTTTAAAGTAAGTAAATTTGACACCAATTTAACAATAAATGTAGATGATGTCAAATCTGGAGAAGATGCAACAGCTACAATAACTGTAAATCCAGACAATCTTCGTGGTGAAGCTATACTCTGTGTAAATGGCGTAAATACTACAATATTTTTAA
>OLPV01003167.1_pt1 | contig 10079 bp, 8 predicted proteins | sample 1671961 | NCBI WGS metagenome assembly OLPV01 (sample SAMEA3136630, study PRJEB25190) | human gut metagenome | biome: human gut; feature: human-associated habitat; material: faeces | place: Austria | collected 2013
TCACCTTGCCGGAACACTGGTCAAAATCCACATCAACTAAAATATGGTTGATGATCAAAAGCGGATTTTCATCATATCGATACGTTACCCATGCAGTATTCGTAAAGACTGACTCTCCAAAAAATGTAACCGAATCCGGAATTGTGATATTTTTTAAATTTCCACAGTCAGAAAAAGCATAACTGCCAATACTGGTGACACTATCCGGAATCACAACGCTCGTCATATGATTTTCCCAAAAAGCAAAACCACAAATACTTGTTACATCATTCGGTATGACAATTTCTTCCTCAGTACAAGTCGTTCCGTCCAGCAAAATACCGTTTACAATTACCAGAGGATTTTCTTCCTGTCTTGCAGCCAGCCAAGGCGTATTCTGAAAAGCATTTCCGCCAATGCTGGTCACACTGCTTGGAATTGTAATCTCTGCCAAACTCGTGCAACCATCAAAAACACTATATCCGATATTTGCTACGCTATTCGGAATGATGACACTCGTCAAACTCGTGCAGCCAAAAAAAGCACTATCTCCGATACTCGTCACCGTTTTCCCGTCAATCTCTGCCGGAATTTCCAAGTCCCCTGCCGCATCATTTTCACAATCTGTAATTTCTACAGTATCCTCGGCATTGACAGCATAGGTCAGCTGCGTTGTTCTTGTTCCCACCGGAACTGTCACTGTGTACGCAGTATCATTTTCCGCTGCACACACCGGCATCACCGCACTGACACTTCCCAGCACACCCTGCAAGCCGGATACGCCTGCACAGCCCAGACAGAGCATGCCGGCTGTAACCGCTGCGAGCACTTTTTTCCATAACTTCATTTTCATTCCTCCGTTTCTATTCTATTGCAAAACATCTGCATTTTTATTATAGCACACATGCTTAAAAAAGTCAATCTACTTTTCAAAAATTTCCATTTTTGCTTTTACCTTGACGAACCGCCGTGAATATGCTACAATACAAATAAAAACAACCACCACAACAGAGAAAGGACGCATCATGGATCCACAGACACAACCACAAAACAATAACACTCCGCAGCAACCAAATCAACCACCGCAAAATGGCTACCACTACCAACAGCCTTATGGACAGCCGCAAAACGGCTACCCCTACCAGCAGCAGCCTTATGGGCAGCCACAAAACGGCTACCCTTATCGGCAGCAGCCTTACGGACAGCCACAAAGCGGCTACCCCTACCAGCAGCAGCCTTACAGACAGCCACAAAACGGCTACCCCTACCAGCAGCAGCCTTACAGACAGCCACAAAACGGCTACTCCTATCGGCAGCAGCCCTATTTCCCGCCGGCACAGCCGCCCAAGCAGGGAGCAGGACGTGTGGCAAACTTTTTCTTTTCCCTGCTGCCAATACTGAGTTTTTTCGCCATACAGATCTTTGCTTCTTTTGTGATGATCTTCCTCATGATTTTCGTTGCCCTCTGCCGTACTGACGGCAACATGCAGGCAGTCCTGCCGTATTATGAAAGCATCGTCTATAGCAGCGTTCCGACCGCCACGGCACTGTCGCACCTGCTGGCAGCCATCGTCTTTGCGTTCTGGTATCGGTTCAGCTTCCGGAAGCCACGTCCCGCCATACGGGAAACCACACAGAAGCTGAAGCCGGAGCCGATTCTCATGGCACTGGGACTGGGCATTCTCATGTCTGTTTTCAGCAGCGGCACCTCCGGCATCGAAAGCCTGCTGTTCCCGCAAATGGTCGAGGACACCTACGAAATGATGGAGCGTTCCGGCATCGGCACCAATGGTCTGGTCATCTTTGCCACTATCTGCCTTGCTCCCATTGGAGAGGAACTGGTTTTCCGCGGACTGACCATGAAATATGCAGAAAAAGCATTCGGGCGGTTCTGGGCAGCCAATCTGCTGCAGGCGTTTCTGTTCGGCGTGATACACATGAACTGGGTACAGGGCGTGTATGCATTCTTCGGCGGACTGGTGCTGGGCTGGGTCGCTCACCGCTATCGCTCAGTGGTATTCTCCATGCTGATGCACTTTGCTGTCAACAGCTTTTCCACGTTCGGCGGGGACTATCTCCTCGGCTGGATCCCGCTGAACTTCATCACTGCTACCCTGCTGGTGGTAATTCCTGCGGCAATTGCAATCGGTCTGATCGCATGGCGAAATGATGCCGCGGAGAAAGCTGCCCCGTCCGGCGGAACACTGCCGCCGCAGGGACAGTGCTAACAAACCACAATATTTCCGAAACCGGTTTCTGTAGATACAGGAGCCGGTTTTTTGTATGGACAGCACTGCGGAATCCATTGACTTTCCTTTTGCTTCATGCTATAATGAGAACACTGCAAAACGTCAATATGCAGTGTCCTCAAACGCAAAAAGAAATGGAGAATACACATGAAATTATGGAAAAAAGTTCTGGCAGCAACGGCTGCCAGTGCATGTTGTCTGAGCTTTGCCCAAGTATCCGGATTCCAAAACCTGCTGCAAACTGCTGAACCGGTGTTGTCGGCAAGTGCAGCTTCCGGCACTTATGAAGATTTGACCTATTCTGTCAACAGCAGCGGAGAAATCACCATTACCGACTGCGACAAAACGGTAACTGCTGTGGAAATTCCGGCAGAGATCAACGGCTGCCCTGTAACCAGTATTGAAGATGCAGCCTTTCGGTGGTGTTCTAATCTGACTGATATTACCATTCCGGAAAGCATCACCTATATTGGCAAAGAGGCGTTTTCCTATACCCCGTGGCTGAAAGCACGACAGGCGGAAAATCCACTGGTAATTGTCAATCATATTGTTATCGACGGACAGACCTGCACCGGAGATGTTGTCATACCTGACGGGGTGACCAGTATTGCCAACTATGCCTTTTCTTCCGACTTGGGACTCGCAACCGCCTGCTCTACACAAATGACCAGCGTCACCATACCCGACAGCGTGACACGCATTGGTTCCTCTGCCTTTTCCGGCTGCAAGGGGCTGCTCCGTGTCGTACTGCCGAAAAGTATTACCACCATTGAAGTGGCATCTTTCTATCAGTGCTCCAGCCTGACCACGCTCACCATTCCCCAAGGCGTGACCACGATCAAAAGCAACGCCTTTGCCGCATGCACCGGACTGACCGGTCTGTGTCTGCCGGACAGCCTGACAAAAATAGAAAACTGGGCGTTTGCTTCCTGCTCCAATCTAACCCGCATCACCGTCCCCGCAAGTGTGACCAGCATGGGAGAATCTATATTCCGAGAATGCAGCGGGCTGACCATTCGGGGATATGCCGACTCCACTGCCCAGAGATACGCCGAAAAATACAGCATCGCCTTTGCTGACCTGAACAATCCTGACACCCTGCTGGGTGATGTGGACAACAGCGGCAGCATTGATTCCACGGACATCTACTATGCCCTGTTCCACGTGGCAAATATTGCGGTAGGCAATGACAGCGGGCTGGAAATACAGCAGATCGCTGCCGCAGACATAGACTGCAATGGGGCAGTGGATTCTACCGACATCTACTACCTGCTGTACTACGTGGCACTCCACGGGGCAGGACTTGACAAGTCGTGGAGCGAGGTACTGGCGAAGTAATCCACACAGAGAAAATCCTTCCGCAACAAAAAATTCATTGACAAAACCAGTAAAATCGCATATAATAATAAGGAAATCCTGTTGCACAGTATGATTTGTGCATACAGGCAGATGATAAGAACAACGCAGCAGTGAGAGTATCTCCGGCAGCGGTGTGCAGAGAGCATTGGGTCGGTGAAACAATGTCCCGCACCGGAGGGAAGTGCAACTGCGACGGGAATCCGAATTTTTCGTATTCCCCGTTGGCATGGGGAACGGCAGTTTCTGTGTAAGATCGCCCGAAGTATCCGTGTCCGGCCTGCCCCGTTATCGGCATGGGAACTGATTTTTTGCGTAATTGCGTAATAGAAAACCAGTTCCAAGGGATTTTCTCTATAGAAAAATCCCGTTGAGTGAGAAATCAGAGTGGAACCGTGGAATATTTTTTCCGCCTCTGGAAGTGTATGAAAAACGCACTTGCAGAGGCGTTTTTTTACCCCTGCAAGTACCGACAATTTTAGGAGGTGACATGGGAAGATGTTTCGACAGCTTCGGGAAGATATTGCCATTGTCAAAGAGAAGGACCCTGCTGCACGCAGCAGTCTGGAGATTCTGCTGACCTATTCCGGTCTGAAAGCAGTCCGCAGCTACCGGCGTGCCCACTGGTTCTATCAGCATAAATGGTTCACCATTGCCCGCATCATATCCCAGCGGGCACGGCACAAGACCGGCATCGAGATTCACCCCGGTGCACAGATCGGAAAAGGGCTGTTCATCGACCACGGCATGGGTGTCGTGATCGGGGAAACCACCGTGATCGGTGACAACTGTCTGCTGTATCAGGGTGTCACACTGGGCGGCACCGGCAAAGACAAGGGCAAACGGCACCCCACACTGGGCGACAACGTCATGGTGGGTGCAGGTGCCAAGGTGCTGGGGCCGATCAACATCGGCAACAATGTCAAGGTGGCTGCCAACGCCGTTGTCCTGAAAGACATTCCTGATAACTGTACCGCCGTAGGCGTTCCGGCGAGAATCGCCCGCATGGCAGGACAAAAAGTTCAGCAGCAGGATCTGGATCAGATCCACATTCCGGATCTGACCATGGAGGACATCACCATGCTGAAATCCGCAGTGACCTGTCTGCGGACGGAGATGTCTAAGCTGGAAAAGCAGGAACAGACGGAGAAAACGGAGGAATGACCCATGCAGTGTGTGGTATTTGATATGGACGGCGTGCTGTTTGACTCCGAAGCGTTGGTGCTTCAGTGCTGGGAACAGACGGCGAAACTCCACGGAATTCCGGAAATACAGGAGATCTGCCACCGGTGTCTGGGCAGCAATGCCGACATGGCCCGACAGATGTTTCTGGAGAAATACGGAGCCGATTTCCCCTACGACACATACAAGGCAGAGATGTCCGCAAAGTACTGGGAGAACGTGGAAGCCGGCAGGCTGGAACTGAAATCCGGTGTGCGGGAAATGCTGACGGCACTCCGTGCCCACGGCTGGAAAACCGGCATTGCCTCCTCCACACGGGCAATGATAGTTCGGAAAGAGATGCAGCATTTCGGCTTGGAACAGATGTTCGATCAGATCATCGGCGGCGACATGGTGCAGCACAGCAAGCCGAATCCGGAAATTTACCAGACTGCCTGTCGGGAACTGGGCGTACTGCCGGCAGAAGCTTATGCGGTGGAGGATTCCTACAACGGGATTCGCTCCGCCGCAGCAGCCGGCATGCAGGCGATCATGATTCCCGACCTGCTGCCGCCCACACCGGAAATGGAACAGCTTGCGGCAAAAATTTTCCCGTCTATGGGAGAGTTTCAACAGTTTTTGTTTGGATAAGCCAAACCGGAACGGCACTGCCGTTCCTACATAATGTGCATATATTATATAATAGTATAAAGGAGCAGAACGGTCATGCAGATCTATAACACGCTGACACGAAAAAAAGAAGAACTCGTCCCCATGACAGCGGGGCACATGGGCATCTATGCCTGCGGTCCTACCGTCTACAACTATATCCACATCGGCAATGCCCGCCCGATCTGTGCATTCGATGTGCTGCGGCGGTATCTGAAGTACCGCGGCTACACGGTCACCTATGTGCAGAACTTCACCGATGTAGACGACAAGATCATCAAAAAAGCAAACGAAGAAGGTACCACTGCGGCAGAAATTGCCAAGCGGTATATTGCCGAGTACAAGACCGATGCCCACGGGCTGAATGTCATGGACGCTGATGTACACCCCACCGTCACCAACTGCATGGATCTCATCATCGACATTGTAAAAAAGCTGGTAGACTCCGGTCATGCCTATGCCGCTGCCAACGGAGATGTTTACTTCCGCACTTCCTCTTTTCCGGAATACGGCAAGCTGTCCGGTCAGCCCATTGAAGAATTGCAGGCTGGTGCCCGCATCGACATCAACGACGGCAAGGAAGAACCGCTGGACTTCGCCGTATGGAAAGCTGCAAAGCCGGGCGAACCCTACTGGGAATCGCCGTGGGGCAAGGGCAGACCGGGCTGGCACATTGAGTGCTCTGCCATGTCCTGCCATTATCTGGGTGAAACCTTTGACCTCCACTGCGGCGGTCAGGATCTGATCTTTCCCCACCATGAAAACGAAATCGCACAGAGTGAAGCTGCCAACGGCAAGCCCTTTGCCCACTACTGGATGCACAACGGCTATATCAACATCGACAACAAGAAAATGTCCAAGTCGCTGGGCAATTTCTTCACCGTGCGGGAAGTGGCAGAGCAGTACGGCTATGAAGTCATTCGCTACATGATGGTGCAGGCACACTACCGCAGCCCCATCAACTACTGCAAGGAACTGCTGGACGCCTGCAAGGCATCTCTGGAACGGCTCTATGTCTGCCGCGACACACTGGATCGTGCCATTGCTGCGGCAAAGTCCGGCGAGATCTCCGCTGAAGCAACGGAAACTTTCGCCAAGCGGAAAGAACAGTTCATCACTGCAATGGACGACGACCTCAACACCGCAGACGGCATGACTGCGATCTTTGAACTGGTACGCGACCTGAACCGCATGAGTGCAGATGCTTCCACCCCCAAGGAGCAGCTGGAAGCCGGTGCAAAGCTGTTTGACGAGCTGACTGGTGTCATGGGCTTGCTGTACAACCGGAAACAGGCTGATACAATTCCGGCAGAAGTCACCGCACTGGTTGAACAGCGGCAGGCTGCCCGCAAGGCAAAGGACTTCGCCGAGGCAGACCGTCTGCGGGACGAGATCGCTGCACTGGGCTATGCAGTACGGGAAACCAGACAGGGCACTGAAATCACCAAGATCGACGCGTAACTGCGTGAGAATCCACTCCGGAAAGGAAAGCTATGGCACTCAAAAACCATAAAAAGACCATTACCCGAATTTTTATCCTGCTGGTTGTGATGACGCTGATCTGCATGGGCGTGTTCGCCTGCACCAACTATCTGGAGCAGCAGAGCAAGGCGTTTGTGGACATGAGCAAGGTGCAGCTGATCCAGTTGGACGAACCGGAATCAGACGCTCCTGCCATGAAGATCACTACCACCGCCGGCACGATCGTGGCAGAACTGTTTCCGGAACAGGCACCGGCGTATGTAAAGCAGTTCACCGAACTGGCAGAATCCGGCTACTATGACGACACCTATGTGTTCTCGGTGGAAAAGGGTGTATACTTCGAAGCAGGAAGCCCCAATGCAGACGGCTCACTGGACAGCGATGCAGACGGCACCTATGAAAAAGTAGAACGGGAAACCAGCGGCGACCTCTGGCCGTTCCGCGGGGCATTCTGCGTGCCGACGACCTCCAAGGAGGGCAACATTTTAGACCGCTTCACCGGCAGAATGACCTCCTACTGCGGTACCCGCTTTGTAGTGTGCAATTCTATCGTTTTCGACGATTCCACCAAAGAGGAGTTGCAGTCGGTTTCCGAAAATGCAGAAAAAATCAACGATGCATTTCTGGAACGCGGCGGCGTGCCGAACTACTCCCAGCAGATGACTGTCTTTGCACAGGCTTACGGGGACGAAAGCTTCGATACCATTGACAAGATCACAGAAGCAGCGACTCAGCCTGCCGCTACGGAGGGCGGCTATACCCCGCCGGAAGATGAAATCCGCATCCAGAACATTGAGATCGGCACCTATGGTGAATTTGCAGACACCGCCGAAAATACAAAAAAATGGCGGGAAATCTTTCGTTTTTGAAAAATACATATTTCCCCTTATGGATTCCATACAAACTAGTTTTCACACGGGAGAACATTTCCGTCGATACTTCCAAATAACGCGAAAAAAGTTTGGTTTTTACTTTACAAAGTATCAGAATTCGTGTATAATGAAGAAGATAGCATGCAAACTATGTTTGTATGCTCACCGGAGAATCGCTCCGGAAATGGAAGTCAACCGGCAGCAGTTTTCACTGCCGGAAACAGTGCGGCATGCCTGCATGCCAATGACACGTGCCGCACGAAATCGTGGAACGGGGACGACCTGCGACAAGCTGCTGCGGGAATGTCCCTGATGTGCCGCCGTATCTGGGTGATACCGGTTCCTTTCCCGATGTCATCACAGCAATGGACAATTGGGTGGCACAGAAAAAAGGAGAGACGAAATTGGATAAATTTGTCATTCACGGTGGGCATCGGCTCACCGGCGAAATAGAAGTCAGCGGAGCAAAGAATGCAGCAGTCGCACTGATCCCTGCCGTGCTGCTCTCTGATGAGCCTTGTGTTCTGGAAAATGTTCCGGACATCAGTGATGTATCCATCAGCCTGCAGATCATGAGCGAAATGGGTGCAACCGTAGAGTATCTGACCAAGACCACCGTCCGCATTTCAGCGGCAGGTCTGACCAATTATTGTGTACCCTATGAGAGTGCACGAAAAATGCGTGCATCGTATTATTTTCTGGGTGCACTGCTGGGACGCTATGGCAAGGCGAGAGTTTCCATGCCCGGCGGCTGTCCGTTAGGCGACCGCCCCATTGACCAGCATCTGAAAGCATTTGCGGCACTGGGTGCCAAGTGCAACATTGAACACGGCATGGTAGATCTGGTGGCAGACCAACTGACAGGCAATCAGATCTACTTAGATGTGGTTTCCGTTGGTGCCACGATGAATGCCATGCTGGCAGCAGTCCGTGCCAAGGGTCTGACTGTCATTGAAAACGCCGCCAAGGAACCGCACATCGTCGATCTGGCGAACTTCCTGAACTCCATGGGTGCAGAGATCATGGGTGCAGGTACCGATGTCATCAAGATCCGCGGCGTAGAACGGCTGCACGGTGCAGTGTATTCCGTCATTCCGGATCAGATCGAAGCGGGCACGTTTATGATCGCTGCCGCCGCCACCAAGGGCGACGTGCTGGTGACCAATGTCATTCCGAAGCATCTGGAGCCGATCACCAGCAAAATGCGGAAGATCGGTGTCAATATCGAGGAATTTGACGACAGTGTTCGGGTATGGGTAGACGGTCCGCTGGTGCGTACCAACGTCAAGACCATGCCGCACCCCGGCTTCCCCACAGATATGCAGCCGCAGATCACCACCCTGCTGACACTGGCAGAGGGTACCAGCATCATCACCGAAGGTGTCTGGGAACAGCGGTTCCGCTATGTGGACGAACTCCGCCGCATGGGTGCAGATATTTCCGTGGACGGCAAGGTTGCCGTAGTAGAGGGTACCGGAAAACTTACCGGTGCACCGGTGAAAGCCTGTGATCTCCGTGCAGGAGCTGCCCTGATCGTGGCAGGACTGGCTGCACACGGCGTGACCGAGATCGAGGACATCTATCACATCGAACGCGGATACGCCAATCTGGACGCAAAGCTGCGGCAGATCGGTGCAGATATTCAGAAGGTTTCCGATCCGGCAATACCAGCGAAGCTGAAAGAAGCACTCTAAGCCAAAACATCATTCAAATGCAAAAAGCCGTCAGCTTCGTTGGCGGCTTTTCTTGTGGAAAAGAGGAGATCTGATCTTGTCGAAATTTTATTCTCTGTTCAGTTCCAGTAAGGGCAACGCCTCCTTTATCGGCGGCCCTGCCGGCGGCATGCTGGTCGATGCCGGAGCCACCTGCCGTAAACTGGTGCAGTCGCTGGAGGCTCACGGGCTCTCTGCCGAAGCTGTGCAGGGAATCTGTATCACCCACACCCACACCGACCACATCAAGGGGCTGCGGGTATTTCTGAACCAGCACCCCGTACCGGTTTACGGAACGGCAGAAACGCTGGCACAGTTGCGGGTGCTGGACAAATTTCCCCAGAACGCCGACCTGCGGGAGATTCTTCCTGCGGAAACCATACATACCGACCCCGCAGCCGTAACTGCGTTTGCCACCATGCACGACTCCCCCGGCAGCTGCGGCTATCGCTTTGAACTGTCAGACGGGCAGACCTGTGCCGTGTGCACTGATCTGGGCTGTGTGACACCGGAAGTGAAAAAGGGCGTATACGGAGCCGATCTGGTGCTTCTGGAGGCAAACTACGATCCGAGCATGCTGCGAAACGGTCCCTATCCGG
>OLPV01003172.1_pt1 | contig 10067 bp, 7 predicted proteins | sample 1671961 | NCBI WGS metagenome assembly OLPV01 (sample SAMEA3136630, study PRJEB25190) | human gut metagenome | biome: human gut; feature: human-associated habitat; material: faeces | place: Austria | collected 2013
TTAACCTGACCCCGACACAACTTTCCTCCCGCTATCAAAAGGTGGAACTTCATGAACTACTTGAAATGTTGATGAGCCTATGAAACGGTTCTTGTGTGCGTTAGCTGGATGCCTTTGTCTGCTGCTGCCTCTGATGGCTCAGTCGAACAAGCTCATCAAAGAGCTGGAAAGTAAGCGCGGCGCTTTGCAGAAACAGATTGCCGAATCGGAAAGCCTATTGCAAACCACAACCAAGAATGTAGGTAGCCAGCTGAAAGGACTAGCCGCCCTGACGGGGCAGATCGAGGAACGCAAACGCTACATCCTGGCCATCAACAGCGACATGGATGCCATCGATCGCGAACTGGTCTCGCTAGAACGGCAACTCAATCAGCTACAGAAAGAATTAAAAGATAAAAAAACAAAATATGCGACTTCGGTCAACTACCTTTACCGCAACCATACGATTCAGGACAAGCTGCTGTTCATTTTCTCCGCCCAAACCCTGGAACAGACCTATCGACGCTTGCGCTACGTTCGCGAGTATGCCTCCTACCAGCGCATGCAGGGCGAAGAAATCCAAAAGAAACAGAAACAAATCAACAACAAGCGCGCCGAGCTGACCGAAGCCCGCAAGGCCAAGGAAAACCTTCTGAAAGAGCGCGAGAACGAGAAAACAACGCTCGAACGGCAGGAAAAAGAACAAAAAGCCCTGGTAGACAGCTTGCGCAAGAAGCAGCGCAGCCTACAGAGCGAAATCAACAAGAAACGCAAAGAAGCCAACCAATTGAATGCCCGCATCGACCGCCTGATTGCCGAAGAAATAGAAAAGGCACGCAAACGTGCCGAAGAAGAGGCGCGGCGCGAAGCTGCTGCCCGCAAGAAAGCGGAAAAAACAGAAAGTCCATCGGCCACCAAACCGAAAGCCGAGCCGCTAGAGGCATACACGATGAACAAGGCCGACCGCGAACTCTCCGGCAGCTTCGCCAGCAACCGCGGAAAGCTTCCTGTGCCTGTTACAGGGCCTTACATCATCACCAGCCACTATGGCGAATACACCGTGCCCGGTCTTAGGGGCGTGAAGCTCGACAACAAGGGCATCGACATCCAAGCCAAGCCCGGAGCACAGGCGCGGGCGGTGTTCAACGGAAAGGTAGCCGCCGTGTTCCAGCTGAACGGACTGTTCAACATCCTCGTACGCCACGGCGCCTATATTTCCGTCTACTGCAACCTGTCTACAGCCTCGGTGAAGGCGGACGACACGGTGAAGACAGGGCAGACGCTCGGCACCATCTTCTCCGACGGAGCAGACGGCGGGCGCACCGTCCTCCACTTCCAGCTACGGCGGGAAAAGGAGAAACTCAACCCCGAACCGTGGCTCAACCGCTGATTCAGAGTTCCGCCCCGTCCAGCAGTTCCAGATACAGACCGATAGCCTCTTCTATCTCGCGGACAAAGATGAATTCGTCCGCCGTGTGCGAGCGCGAACTCTTGCCGGGCCCCATCTTCATGGAAGGGAAAGGCATCAGCGCCTGGTCGGAGAGTGTGGGCGAACCGAAGGGCGTGCAGCCCAGCGCCACGGCACGGCGCACCAGCGGATGCTCGGGCGACACATGCGACGAGCCCAGGCGGAACGAACGGGCCTGCGGCTGACAGTGAATATGCTTCTTGATTTCTTCGAACAGTTCTTCGTTGGTATAGCATTCGTTGCTACGGATGTCTACGACGAACGTGCAGCGGTCGGGGACGACGTTGTGCTGCGTACCGGCGTTGACCATCGTCACGCTCATCTTCACAGGACCCAGCAGGGGCGAAACGCGCTCGAACCTATAGTCGCGGAACCAGGCGATGTCTTCCAATACCTTATAAATGGCATTATCGCCCTCGTCGCGGGCGGCGTGGCCGGAACGACCGGTAGCGGTGACATCGAGCACCATCAACCCCTTCTCGGCGATGGCAGGCTGCATTTCCGTAGGCTCACCCACAAGGGCGAAGCTGACAGGCGGCAGCTGGGGCAAGACGCTCTCGATGCCTTCGCGGCCGGACACTTCTTCTTCGCACGAAGCCAGATAAATGAGATTGTATTTTTGCGTCGTACGACTCAGCATGAGGAACGCTTGCAGGAGGCTGACCACGCTGGCACCCGCGTCGTTGCTGCCCAGACCGTAGAGCTTGCCGTTGGGTTCGAGGCGGGGGGTGAAGGGGTCTTTGCGCCAGCCCTGCACGGGCTTCACGGTATCGATGTGAGAATTGAGCAGCAGTGTGGGCCGCTTCAGGTCGAAACCGGGGCCGAGGCACCAGACGTTGTTGCCTTTGCGGCCGGTCTGCATGCCTTGCTGTTCGATGTATTGTTGCAGGCAGTCGGCGGCACGAGCTTCGTCGCGGCTGACGGATGGAATACTGATCAGCGACTTGAGCAGGCCGACGGCCTCGGAGGTCAGAGTGGGAATGTCGTAGGTCATGTCTTCTGTTATTAGTTTATTTTGCGAATGCAAACTTACGGATAAAATCGGATAAACTTGCAGGAAGAAAGGAAGGAAATGTTACATTTTTTTGCAATTTATGAATTAGTTTCAGATAAAACTAATACCTTTGCAGCATATTAACCAATTCACTCAGTCATGGCTTATCATCATTTATCTGTCATGATCCATCGTCAGGCAGAGAAGTATGGAGACAAAGTGGCCCTGAAATACAGGGACTATGAAACGGCACAATGGATTCCGGTGACGTGGGAACAATTTTCCCAGCGCGTACGCCGTGCCGCCAACGCAATGGTGGCGCTGGGCATCGGCGAGCAGGAGAATGTCGGCATCTTTTCGCAGAACAAGCCCGAATGCCTGTACGTCGACTTTGCGGCGTTCGCCAACCGCGCGGTGACCATTCCGCTGTATGCCACCAGCTCGCCGACGCAGGCACAGTACATCATCAACGACGCGCAGATACGCTTCCTCTTCGTGGGCGAACAGTTCCAGTACGACGCCGCCTTCCGCGTCATCGGGCTGTGCCAGTCGCTCCAGCGGCTCATCATCTTCGACCGCAACGTGGTGCGCGACGCGCGCGACACGACCTCCCTTTACTTCGACGAGTTCATGCGACTGGGTGAAGGCCTGCCGCACAACGAGGTGGTGGAGGAACGCACGGCGAAGGCGTCGCCCGACGACCTGGCCAACATCCTCTACACGTCCGGCACGACGGGCGAACCGAAGGGAGTGATGCTCCACCACGCGAACTACCTCGAGGCCTTCCGCACGCACCACATCCGCCTGCCACAGGTGACGGACCAGGACGTGTCGATGTGCTTCCTGCCGCTGACGCACGTCTTCGAGCGCGGCTGGACGTATGTCTGCCTGGAGCGCGGCGTACAAATCTGCATCAACCTGCATCCGCAGGACATACAGACGACGATCAAAGAGGTGCGCCCCACGGTGATGTGCAGCGTCCCCCGCTTCTGGGAGAAAGTGTACCAGGGCGTACAGGAACGCATCGCCCAGGAGACGGGCATCCGCCGGACGATGCTGCTCGACGCCATCCGCACGGGCCGCGAACACAACCTGCAGTACGTCCGCCTGGGCAAGACGCCGCCCCTGATGCTCCACCTGCGCTACAAGTTCTACGAGAAGACCGTCTACGCCCTGCTGAAGAAGACCATCGGCATCGAGCGCGGCACGTTCTTCCCCACGGCCGGCGCGGCGGTATCGGACGAGGTGTGCGAGTTTGTCCACTCCGTAGGCATCAACATGGTCGTCGGCTACGGCCTGACGGAGTCGACCGCCACCGTGTCGTGCTTCCCCGCCACGGGGTTCGTCATCGGCTCGGTGGGCGAGGTGATGCCCGACCTGGAGGTGAAGATCGGGCCGGACGACGAAATCCTGCTGCGCGGACGGACCATCACGCGCGGCTACTATAAGAAACCCGTTTCGACGGCCGAGGCCATCGACAAGGACGGCTGGTTCCACACGGGCGACGCCGGACGCCTGGAGGGCCGCACGCTCTACCTGAAGGAGCGCATCAAGGACCTGTTCAAGACGTCGAACGGCAAGTACATCTCGCCGCAGGCGCTGGAGACGAAGTTCATCGTAGACCGCTACATCGACCAGGTGGCCATCATCGCCGACCAGCGCAAGTTCGTCTCCGCCCTCATCGTGCCCACCTACGACCTGCTGGAGCAGTATGCCCGCACGCAGGGCATCGCCTTCGGCAGCCGCGAGGAGCTGGTGGAGAACGAAGCCGTCCGCACCTTCTACCGCGACCGCATCGACACGCTGCAGCAGCAGTTTGCCCACTACGAGCAGGTGAAGCGCTTCACCCTCCTGCCCCAGCCCTTCAGCATGGAGCGCGGCGAGCTGACCAATACGCTGAAGCTGCGCCGCGCCGTCGTCGCCGAGAACTATCGGGAGGTCATCGACCGGATGTACGAGGAATAACGGACGACGGAAGGTGCCCCAGGAAGGCGGAAAAACGTTTCCCGACCGGGAAAAGCAGCTTTTGAAACCGAAAAACGGTTTTCCCGACCGGGAAATGCACTTTTTGAAACCGAAAAATGGTTTTCCCGACCGGGAAATGCAGCTTTTGAAACCCAAAAACGGTTTTCCCGACCAGGAAATGCAGCTTTTGAAACCCAAAAACGGTTTTCCCGACCAGGAAATGCAGCTTTTGAAACCGGAAAGAGGTTTTCCCGACCGGGAAACGATAAAAAAACATTCTTTAAACCATTAAAAACTACAAAACTATGGGAACATACACTTTGATTAAGGACACTTCTATCAAAAACTACAACAAAGCCGAACGCCTCAACCTCCTCAAACGCTTCATGGCCCTCATGCCCGGCACGACGCAGGGCGGCGGTGGCGACGACGGCGACGGAGAAGGCGGATCGCCCCTGAGCGCAGCCACCGAAGGCGTGCCCGCGCTGAACATCAGCGCCGAGCAGGTGGAACAGATGAACACCCTCATCGACCAGATGAGCGAACTCACCATGCAGACCACCTCGGCCGCCGAAACGCCCGAAATGCAGCAGCTCGAGGCCGACCGCGACGTGGCCGCCAACTACATCGTACGCCGCATCGCCGACTACGACCGCCTCCCCCTCGCCACCGAACGCGAAGCCGCCCGCCGACTGGAGCCCGTCGTACGTCCCTACGCCGGCATCGCCTCCCTGCCCGTCAGTCAGGAAACCGAAGTCATCCGCGGACTGGCCGCCGACCTGGCCAAGCCCGACCTGGCCGACGACGTCACCACCCTCGGCCTGGCCCCCTACATCGCCGAGATGCAGCGCCTGAACGAAGCCTACGCCCAGCGCGCCGCCCAGCGCGACAAGGAACGCTCCGCCCGCACCGGCACGCCGGACTCCAAAACCCTCGCCGCCCAGGCGCAGGACCTGCTGGACGACATGTGCGCCCTGGCCAACGCCAGCAGCCTGCTCGAGCCCTCGGACGAGGCCACGACCTTCATCCGCGAGGCCAACTACCTCTTCGCCCAGGTGCGCACCGCCTACAAGCAGCGCTCCAAGGGCACGACGACCGCCGACGGCGACGCGGCCGACGACACGCCGGCGCCGGAAGCGTAAACCTCTGCGTTGATAGTTTGATTGGACTGTTGGAGATATGGGCGGAAATCCCTTTCTTTGCAGTCCAATCAAACTGCAAACGACATGAAGAAACCCGGCCTGTTCCTCCCCCTCCTCTTCGCCGCCCTCCTCGGCAGCTGCAACCCCGACGTATTCATCGACTCGTGCGCCCCCGCGACGGACCAGCTTCAGGTGCCCGCCGACGGCACGGCCGCCACCCTCCGCTTCGGCAGCGGCAACTGGTACGTGCGCGGCCTCTTCCTGAAAAAACAGGGCCTGTACGAAGAAATCCGGGGCGACATCTACGACGCCGACGGCACCCAGCTCTACTTCGACGTCCCCTTCCACTTCAGCGACCTCGGACGGGCGAAGTACGTCGCCAGCTATCCGCTGTTCTCGCTCACGCTGGAACGCACGGCCGACCGCGAACTGCGCTTCTCGGACGCCGAAAACATCGGGCTGGAGACGTGCCGCCTCTCCCTCGGCGTGGGCAACGAGTACGAATACCGCAAAGTGGAGCTGCTCATCGAGCCCTCGCCCCGCTACCGGCTGGACAGCATCGTCTATTCGCTGGATTCCTGGTACTTGGAGCAAGACAGTGCGAGAACAGAGCGAATGATGATCTCTCCCACCAATCTTACGGACAATCCCTGGAAATATCCGCTTCATCCCTATGACAGCTTCCGCCGAAGTTTCACCTTCAGAGGCGGCGACGAGTGGAGCCCCGGCATCGACCCGTCGCAGCTCCAGATGTTCGGCACCGAGATGCCCGTCGTCCCCGTGCCGCGGCTGGGCAAATACGACCGGCCCGCGCTGCTGGGCGACGAACTCCCGCTCTCGGGCGAAACGTATGAATTCCCCTTGTCCGACGAATGGCTGGCCGTGACAGACACCGTCGTCGTCCCGCCCGGCAAGGCAGTGGAGTGCGCCGTGAAGTGCTGGTTCCATTATACGGGCATCCCCTACAAGATTTATGCCAGCTGCCCGCAGACGGGCCGCCGCCGTGTGCTCGAAGGCCGCGCCGACCTCTACGACCCGCAAGGCTATTCGCTGACAACCACCGTGCGCGACGTGAACATCCAACAGTAACCCCTTTTTCCCCGACTCCCCGACCATGAAACAGACTTTGCTCTCCAGTTTGCTGGCAGCCCTCCTGCTGCTGCCCGCGACAGGCGCCGCTCTCCACGCACAGACGGCTGCCGACACCCTCCGCCACCGCCCGACACACGGCATCGGCATCGACCTCCGCCCCGGCTACGTCTTCCCCACCGCCGGCTTCTTCCGGGGCGACAACGCCGCCCAAAGCCCCATCAACACAACCTTGGGCGTCCACCTGAAATACGCCTTCCGCTTCTCACCCCAGTCGCGCCTGGGCCGCCTCTATCCGTCGGCCTATCAGGGCATCGGCGTGGCCTGGAACACGTTCTTCAACACCAGCGAGGTAGGCGCGCCCTCGGCCGTCTACGTCTTCCAGGGCGCACGCATCGCGCGGCTCGCTCCCCGCCTGACGCTGGACTACGAATGGAACTTCGGCGCCTCCTTCGGCTGGCAGAAGTATGCCCCCGACGCCAACGTCTACAACAACGTGGTGGGTTCGCGCATCAACGCCTACATCAACGCCGGCCTCTTCCTGAACTGGCAGCTGGCGCCGCAGTGGAGCCTGACGGCGGGCATCGACCTGACACACTACTCCAACGGCAACTCGAACTATCCCAACGCGGGCGTCAACACCGTCGGCGCCCGTATCGGCGTGATGCGCACCTTCGGCGGTTCGCCGGCCGAGGCTTCCGCCTCCACTATTCATACCGACGAACCCTCTTCGCTGGCCGCGCGCATCAGCTACGACGTCGTCCTCTACGGCTCCACCCGCAAACGGGGCCTCTTTCTGGACAGCGGCGCCGAGCTCATTCCCGGCTCGTTTGCCGTGGCGGGCCTCAACTTCAACCCCATGTACTGCGTCAACAAATACTTCCGCGCCGGCCTCTCGCTCGACGCCCAGTACGACGAAAGTGCCAACCTGAAGGCGCATCATGTCGAAGGCACCAGCGGCGACGGGCTGAAGTTCTACCGCCCGCCCTTCCGCGAGCAGTTTGCCGCCGGCCTCTCCCTCCGCGCCGAGCTGAACATGCCCATCTTCTCGGTAAACGTCGGCATCGGGCGCAACCTCATCCAGCAGGGCGAGGACACGCGCGGCTTCTACCAGATTCTGGCGCTGAAGGCGTTCGTCACGCGCCGCCTCTTCCTCCACGTGGGCTACCAGCTCCACGACTTCAAGGACCCCAACAACCTGATGCTCGGCCTGGGCTGGCGGTTCGGAAAGTTCTGATTGGCGGTGAGCGCCGGGCATAAAAAAAGCGGTTAGCCGTCAGTCGCTATACTGACCGCTAACCGCTTACTGCCAATCACTCAAATTTTAGTATCCGAAGATATCTTCCGTCGTCAGTTCGATGACCGGACCGATTTTCTTCAGCGCTTCCATATCGAGTTCTTTCTTGTCGCCCAGGATGCCGTAACTGTACGTGCGTCCCTTGATCCACTTCTGCTGGAAGTCGATGACATCCTGCAGCGTCATGCCCTGCACGTCGTTGAAGAGCTTGATGCGGCTGTCCACCGTCTGGCCCAGATCCTGTGCGTTAATGTAGCTCCAGATGACGCTCATCTTCGTGATGCGGTCGGTGCGCAGGCGGGCTATCATACCCTCCTTGGCCAGCTTGAAGGCTGTTTCAGACTGCGGCATGTTGTTGATGATGTCGTTGAACGTGTTGATGGCGTCGAGCATCTTGTCGTTCTGCGACGAAATCTGCGAGATAAAGTAGTAGTCCTCGTCAGCATATCCCGGCTCGTTCAGTCCAGCCCAGGCCGAGTAGGCCAGTCCGCGGCTCTCGCGCATCTCCTGGAAGACGATGGAGTTCATACCTCCACCGAAGTATTCGTTGTAGAGCTGGCGAGCGGGCTCGATGGCAGCATCAAACTTCTCTCCGCGATTGGAGATCTGTGACATATAGATGTTTTTCGCTTCGTAGGGAGCCAGGTAAATCTTCGTCTCGGGCGTGGCCTGCTGCTTGAAGTCCTCGCCGGCCGGTACGTCCTTCAGCGTGTCGGGCGTGCGGTGCTCCTTGTCGAGCAGAGCCACAAGTTCCTTGTCGCTGCTCGGACCGTAGTACAGGATGCGGTGCTTGTAGCTGTTCAGGCTGTGGATGCGGTCCACCAGTTCCTGCGGATTCATGCTCTTCAGTTCGGCTTCGCTCAGCAAATTTGTTGCTGGGTTCTTCGGACCGTAGTTCACGTAGCTGATGAGGCGACCGAAGTTGGTGCCCTGGCTCAGCTTGGCGTCCTTGCGTGCCTTCAGCAGGTCGTTGGTCAGGTTGGTATAAGCTTCAGCATTCACCTGTGCGTCGGCCAGCAGCTTCTCGAACAAAGCCATGGCGGCGGGCAAGTTCTCGTTAAGGCCGGAGAGGGTAACGTATGTGCGGCGGCTACCCGGCGATACATAGAACGAGCAGGCCATGCGATAGAATTCGCTCTTCACCTGTTCGGGCGTCATGTCCGACGTGCCCAGGTATTCCAGATACTGAGCGGCGGTACCCAGCGCCTTGTCCTGATTGTTACCCATATCGAAGAGGTAAATCAGCTGGAACAGGTCGTTGGAAGTGTTCTGTTTGTAGAGCACGGGCACACCCTTGCCGGTGGTCAGCTGCGTCAGGTCCTTGCTGTAATCCAGGAAGACAGGCTCGATAGGTGTCACGTTCTTGGCCTCGGCCTGCAGTTCCTTCAGGAAGGCGCTGGCCGTGTCGCGGTTCATCACGATAGGTGTGATTTCGGGCTTGGCAATCTTCATTTCGTTAGGGTCTTTGCCCTGACGTTTGTAGATAATGGCGTAGTTGTCGTCCTTCAGATACTTTTTGGCAAAATCCACAATATCCTGTTTCGTCAGCTTGGCCATGCGGTCCAATGCAGTCACTTCGTCAGCCCAGTTGCTACCGTTGATGAACGACTGTACAAACCAGTCGGCACGGGCGCCGTTGCTTTCCAGCTGATGCAGCTGGTAAAGCTTGAAATTGTTGATGTTAGCCTCCAGCAGGCTCTCGTCGAAGTCGCCGTCGCGCAGTTTCTTCAGTTCACCCAGCAACAGATCTTTCACCTCGTCCAATGTTTGTCCGGCTTTAGGACGTCCGGCCATCATGAAGGCACTGTAGTCGCTCATGGCCATCGGATAGCAATAGGCGCTTAGCGTCTTCTGCTGTTGCATCAGATCAAGGTCAATGAGACCGGCCTGACCGTTATACAGAATTTGTGACAGAATCTGCAACGTTTCCAGCTCTTTGCTGGCCGCACCGGGGAAGCGCCAAGCCAGCGTCACGTTTTCAGCCTCGGGGCCCAGCACCTCACGCACTACGGGAGCCGTGATGTCGCTTTCCTTAGGCAAATCGAGCTTCGGCAGGTTGGGATTGGGCTGCATGTCGCCGAAATATTTGTCAATAGTGGCAATCATCTGGTCGGGGTCGAAATCGCCGCTGAG
>OLPV01003182.1_pt1 | contig 10036 bp, 8 predicted proteins | sample 1671961 | NCBI WGS metagenome assembly OLPV01 (sample SAMEA3136630, study PRJEB25190) | human gut metagenome | biome: human gut; feature: human-associated habitat; material: faeces | place: Austria | collected 2013
CCCTTGACCCCTTTTCGCGATTGAGTTGGTCGCGCTTTCATGCTCCTTCCGCGTGTAGCTTTTTGGCGCTTCGCCTAAGCCCTTGTTTGCTCCCCCAACTTTCCGTGATGAGCTTATTTCTTGCTCATTTTCCCACGCAGAACCTGCCGAACACCTCATCGAGCAGCTTTTCCTCTACCTCATCGCCCGTGATTTCCGCCAGCGCCATCTGCGCCTGCTGCAAGTCCACGCCCGCCAAGTCCACCGAATAGCTGCGAAGCGTTTCTTCCGCCTGATGCAATGCGGCAACCGCCCGGCGCGCGGCTGCGATGTGGCGCGGCTGGGTCAGGGTGAGCTGGTCGCTGACAGCGGCTTGCGACGCAAGGTAGCTTTTCAGCGGCTGCAAACTGTCCGGAACACTTGCGGAGACGGTCAGAATCGGCTTGCCGTCCGCCGCTTCTTGCAGGTCGCTGTCCGTCAGCACCGGCGGCAGGTCGCTCTTGTTCAGCACAATGCAGCCGTTCCGCCCGTGCAGCGTGCGCAGGAGCGATTCGTCCTCGGCGGATAGCGGGCGGCTCATGTCCAGCACCAGCAGCACCACGTCCGCGTCCGCCAAGGCGCGTCGCGCGCGGTCAACGCCAATGCGCTCCACCGGGTCGTCCGTGTCGTGCAGGCCGGCGGTGTCCGTCAGGTGGATGACGCTGCCGGAGAGCATCAGCGTGCCCTCCACCAAATCGCGCGTCGTACCGGGAATTGCGGTCACAATCGCCTTTTCCTCGCCCAGCAGCGCGTTGAGCAGGCTCGATTTGCCCACGTTCGGCTGCCCGCACAGCGCCACGCGAAGCCCCGATTGCAGCAGCCGCGCGGCGCGCTCGTCGCAGGCGTCCGTTAGCGTTTTCGCCAGATGTGCAATGCGCGGCGCAAGGTCGCTCGCGGCTTCCTCTTCGCTGATTTCCTCCGGATAGTCAATGCACGCCGCCACGCCCGCCTGAATGGCGTACAATTCGTCCGCCGCCTTGCGGATGAACGACGACGCGCCCCCGGTCAACTGGCGCATAGCGGCTTTGCGGCTCTGCTCGCCCTGCGCGGCGATTAAGTCCATCACGGCTTCGGCTTGGCTTAAGTCAATTCGCCCGTTCAAAAATGCCCGGCGGGTAAATTCGCCCGGCTGCGCCAAGCATGCGCCGGAGGACAGGCACAGCGCAAGCACCTTCTGCGCAACACAGCCGCCGCCGTGCAGCTGGAACTCCACCACATCCTCGCGTGTGTACGATTTGGGTGCGCGCATGATGACCGCCATGCACTCGTCAATGCGCTCCTCATCCTCCACAATATACCCGTAGGTTAGCAGATGCGTCGGCAGCGGATGTTTCCCGCCGACTGGGCGGAAGATGCGGCGCAAAATGCCCTCCGCCATGTCGCCCGACACGCGGACAATCGCAATGCCGCCCTGTCCCGGCGCAGTCGCGATGGCTGCGATGGTATCGCTCATGCTTCTTTCTCCTTTCGCGCCCAGAAATCCGCGGTTGAAATGGGTTCGCGCCACGGGGCGGCCGCGTCCGCCGCCAGCCATGCTTCGCGGTCGGCAATCGTCAGCCCCATGCCTTCCGCAACGTGCTTCACATGCCGAATCAGCCGCAAAACGCCTTGATACTGCCCCGTTTCCATCTCTTGCAGGCACATCCGGCTCATTTCCGGCGCTTCCTGCGCAAATCCGCCGGAAAGGTACGCGCGGGCGTTTTCCGTTACGTCGTAGGGCGTGCCGCACGGCGTGAGCTCATCGCCATCCCAAATAGCGAACATCGCCCGCGCGCCCGTGCCCGTCTCATTCAGCCCGGCGCTGCCCGGATTGAACGCCCGCCGATGCCCGGAAGTGACATCCCAGCAGAGGTGATTATGCCCCGAAATCAGCAGCGACACGTCTTCCGGCAGCGCCTTCAGCACCTCCGGCAAATCCGGCGGATAAACCAAATGGTACGGGTCGCCGGGTGTGCCGTGCGTCAGCATTGCCGAACCAATGCGGACATCCACCGGCAAATCAGCCAGTGAAATGCCTGACAATTGCCCTGCCGTCACACGCAGCATCGCCCAGTTGTAGCCGGCAAAATCATCCGGATGCAGCAGCCGCTCCTCGTGATTGCCCATGAGCATCGTCGCGCCGAGTGAACGCAGGGTTTCGACGACTTTGCGGCTTTCCGGACCGAAATTCACCTGATCGCCAAGGGAAATGACGCGCCCGCAGGACTGCGCCTCCGGGGTCGAAAGAATCGCCCGAAGCGCGGCGAAATTGCCGTGAATATCCGCCATCAGCAGGGTACGCATGGGCGAAATCCTCCTTATACTATTTCCAGATAAGAATGCGCCAAGATGCGCCGCGAATTTTTCATTCTGGCTAACGTGAATGAAACGCAGCGTAGCAGCGCTACGCTAAGTGGAATGAGCGGACGCCAGAAGGGAAAAGGCACAAGCAGATGGCGCAGGTGAATCTGGAAATCGTATTAACCCAGTATCTTTTTCGCAATCTCCACCGATGCGCGCGCGTCCTTGGCGTAAAACGCGCCCATCTTCTGCGCGTACTCCGGCGTCACCACCGCGCCGCCCACCATGATGCTCGGCGGATTCGGCAGCGTGTGCAGCTGGCGCACGGTTTCCTCCATGCTCGGCAGGGTCGTCGTCATCAGCGCGGACAGACCGACAAGGCGGATATTTTCCTTCACCACCGCGTCCACCACCGTTTCCGGCGGCACGTCGCGCCCTAAATCCAACACGTCGTAGCCGTAGTTTTCCAGCACCGTGCGGACAATGTTCTTGCCAATGTCGTGGATATCGCCCTTGACCGTCGCAATCACGATGCGCCCCTTCTTGACGGGTTCGCCGCCCTTCGCCGCCAAGCTGTCGCGGATGACGGAGAACACCGTCTGCGCCGCCTGTGCCGCGCCCAGCAGCTGCGGCAGGAACGCCACGCCGCGCTCGTAGTCCGTGCCAACCTTATCCAAGGCGGGAATCAGGTGCTTTTCAACCAGCGACAATTCGTTTTCGGTCGCCAGCGCTTCCTTCGCCAAGCGCGCCGCGTCTGCCTTGAGACCGCGGATAATCGCGTCATCGAGGTTGGTGACGGCGGCGGCAGCTTTCGCAGTTGGGGCAGACGAAACAGCGGCGGCGCGCTGCTTTTCAGCGGCAAGCGCGGCTTCCGAGCCAAAGCGCTCGACATACGCCGCGCACGCCTCGTCCTCGCCGCTGAGCACGCGGAACGCCGCGACCGCGTCCATGATTTCCTTCTGATTCGGGTTGATGATAGGCAGCGTCAAGCCCTCGTTCAGCGCGCGAATCAGGAACGTTTGCGTCATCAGCAGGCGATTCGGCAGGCCGAAGGAAATGTTCGACACGCCAAGGACGGTTTGCAGCCCCATTTCGCGGTGCACCGTGCGGACGGCGGCAAGCGTCTCTTCCGCCTGATCCTGCTGGGCGGAAACGGTCAGCGTCAGGCAGTCGATGAACACGTCCTCGCGGGGGATGCCGAAGCGTTCCGCCGCATCCACAATGCGCTTCGCAATTTCGACGCGCTCCGCCGCCGTCTTGGGCAAGCCCTTCTCGTCCAGCGCCAGACCGACGACCGCCGCGCCGTATTTTTTCACCACCGGCAGCAGCGTTTGCAGCACTTTCTCTTCGCCGTTGACGGAGTTGACCGCCGCTTTGCCATTATAGACGCGCAGGGCGGCTTCCAGTGCGGCGGCGTTGGTGGAATCCAGCTGAAGCGGCACATCCACCGCTTCCTGCAATTTCCTGACCACGCGCGGGAGCATGGCGACTTCATCCACGCCCGGATAGCCGACGTTGACATCCAGAATCTGCGCGCCCGCGTCCACCTGCGCAATGGCGACATCGACGATGTAATCCAAATCGCCCGCCAGCAACGCCTGCTGGAAGCGCTTTTTGCCCGTCGGGTTGATTCTTTCGCCAATGACCCGCACGCCGGAGATTTCCAGCGGCATCGTCGGCGTGCAGAGGAAGCTGCCGTGATGAATGTCGCGCGCGCCGGGCGTCATGGTGTGCACAGCATCGTGCAGCGCGCGGATGTAGTCGGGGTTCGTGCCGCAGCAGCCGCCGACGATGCTCACGCCCGCGCCCACCACATCCACCATCGTGCGGGCGAACTCCTCCGGCGGCAGGTCATAATGCCCATCAACCGGGTCGGGCAGACCCGCGTTCGGTTTGGCAATCACGGGCAGGGTCGTCACGCGGCAAAGCTCCTGAAAGAGCGGCAGCAGCTGCTTCGGCCCCTGCGAGCAGTTCAGCCCGATGGCGTCCGCGCCCAAGCCCTCCAGCGTCCGCGCCATGGACGGAATTGTGCAGCCGGTGAAGGTGCGCCCGGTTGCGTCGAAGCTCATCGTCACCCACACAGGCAGCGTCGAATGCTCCTTTGCGGCAAGCAGGGCGGCTTTTGCCTCGTACAGGTCGGTCATCGTCTCGATGCAGATGAGGTCAGCACCCGCGTTCACGCCCGCGTCCACAATCTCCACGAACATATCCACCGCCGTCTCGAACGGCAGCGTGCCCATCGGTTCAAGCAGTTCGCCCAAGGGGCCAATATCCAGCGCGACACGGGCGGATGTGCCGATGCACGCCTTTTTCGCCGCTGCAATGGCGGCAGACACCACATCCGCCACCGTGTATGGCGTTTTCGCCATCTTCCGCCGATTCGCCCCAAACGTGTTCGCATAGACGATTTCCGTGCCCGCTTCGATATATTGCCGGTGGATATTCGTCAGCAAATCCGGGTTGGTGATAGCAAGCAGCTCAGGAATTTCACCGAGCTTTAGCCCGTGGCGCTGGAGCATCGTGCCCATTGCGCCATCCAGAAAAGTCAGCTTATGTTCCACAGGTTTTTCCTGCCTTTCGCAAATTGCAGCGCGTCCGCATCGCGCAATAGTCACAGCCGCGAATCCGCGCCTGCTGCGGAGTATCCGACAGCCCAATCACGGCGGTGACGCTCTTGAGCGGGTTCATCAGGTTCGATTCGCTGAGGGTGACGCCCAGCCGCCGGGTCGCGTCAGTCAGCGCCAGCAGCGGGCTTTGCACGTCCAGCGGCAAATCGCCGTAGCCGGGGCTGAAGCGGTCGGTGAGGTACTTGCCGGGCAGCTTCGCGGCGATTTCGCGCTCCGCCGCGTTGCAGCCCGCTTCGACATACGCGCCGCCGAAGCCGTCCAGCAGCAGCGCATCCGCAAAATCCCGCGCCTGTACCTGCCGCGCCAGCGCATCGAACGTCGTGCCGAGGGTGCAGACAAGCAGCGCCGCATGGGAACACGAACGCAGCATAACCGCGGCGGTTCTGCCGGGCAAAACAAGCTGCCCGCCAAAGAGCGACGGCATTCCGTTTTCCCACGCGATTTCGGACACGCGGTAGGTGCAGCGCGGCGTGACGGTTTTCATGCACTGCGCGGCAATTTCCGCCATTTTTCGGTGCATGTCGCCGCTTTCGTCCGCGCGAACGCCCGCATAACGCAGGGCTTCGTCAAGGTCAGGGGTGATGGGAGAAGCGTCCATACGTCACCTCGTCAAAATAAGGATACAAACGCATTCCAAGCGTTGATGAGGTTCTCCGTGTGAATGGGCTGGGCAAGCGCCGCTTCCAGCGCAATCAGCACCACCAGATGCAGCGGATAGAGGGCATAGCCGACCCAGCGCGGCATTTTCACCTGCTGGCTGATGGGCAGCAGCATCAGCGGCAGCGCCCAAATTGCCATCGTTTGCAGCCGCAGCCACGGCGAAATCACCGCGCCGATGGCGGAGGAGGTCAGCGGCGCAACATCCTGCCCGAACAGGTGGGTTACGCCGACGCTGCTGCCGCCCCAGTACAGGCAGAACGCAATCATCACGCACGCAATGCCCGCCCGGCTGCCGCGCACGCCGTAGAGCAGCATCACCAGCATCACGCCGCGCCAGCCGTAGTCGCACCCCAGCAGCTGCGCCGCGAAGAGCGCCAGAATCGGCGCCCAAATGTGGCTGAGCAGCTTTTTCGCCTTCAAGCCCCACACGCCGCACAGCGCGACGAGCAGCGTCAGGAAAATGTTCGGCTGATTCCAGCTGTGATTGAGCGCGACCATGTAAATCGGCTGCGACACTAGCCCAATCAGCATTAGCCGCCCCAGATATTTCGGCACGGAGCGCGTGTAGCTGATGCCTACGACCATGCACCAGCAGTACAGCGGAAAGGCAATGCGCCCCAGCATCCGCATTTCAGCAATCTGCGGGAAGAGCATTTTGCCCGCGTGGTCAATGAACATGAACACGAGCGCGAGGATTTTCAGCACGCCGGTGGCGGTGCAGCCCGCAATGGCGGGGTTCCGGCGCGCGGCGAAGTCTTTGGACGGCATAGGGGGAATCTCCTTTCGGCAAGGAATCTGATTCAGTATACCGCAAATTCAGGCAGGAATCAAGGGACTTTCACCTGACCATCACGCGCGGGATGTAGAATAAACGCTGAAAAGACAGGAAAGGGGGGTATGCGGATGCAGCGGAAACACGTTATCAGCCTGTGCATTCTGCTCTGCGTGCTGGCGGTGCTTGTGGCGTTTCGTCCTTCGGCGGATGAAACCGTTCCGCTGACGGGCAGTGCGTCCGCCGGGCTGATTCTGCTTGACGGGCAGTCAGGGGGCTACTATGTGCTGGCGGTCATCGACCAGAGCCGCGCCGACCGTGCCGGCATCGAGGCGGGCGACACGCTGCTCACCCTGAACAGCCAGTCTCCCGCCGATCTCACCGCGCTGGACGCTTTCTTCTCCGCCCAGCAGCAGCCCTGCGTCATCACCATCCAGCGCAAAGGAAAAACACTTGACATCCATCTTCCCGCCCCATAACGGTTGCTTTTCGTCCCGGATTTGGCTATAATGAAGGCGTAGGAAACCCAATTCAGCACATCAAAACAGAGCAAGAGGTGCTAACCTATGACACTCTTAGTCGTTGACGATGAAGCCCGCATCCGCGACCTCATCCGCAAGTACGCCGCCTTCGAGGGCTACAACGTCGAGGAAGCGTCAAACGGCATGGAAGCCATCGAAAAGTGCCGGCAGAAGAACTACGACCTCATCATCATGGACGTCATGATGCCGAAGATGGATGGATTCACCGCCTGCCGCGAGCTGCGGACCCGAGGCGTCACCGTGCCGGTCATCTTCCTGTCGGCCAAAGGCGACATCGTGGACAAGGGCGTCGGATTCGCGGCCGGTGGCGACGACTACATGGTGAAGCCCTTCGACCCCCGCGAGCTGATGATGCACATCGAGGCGCATCTGCGCCGCGCCGCCATGCGCCCGAGCAGCGCTGTGCCTTCCTCCGGCACCATCACCGTGGGATGTCTTTCCTTAGATATGGCCCAGCACCGCGCCACCTTGGCCGGCGAACACGTGTCGCTGACCCCGAAGGAGTTCAAGATCCTGGCGACGCTGGCTGCAAGCCCCGGCACGGTGCTTTCCCGCGAACAGCTGGTGGAGGCAGCCTGGGGACCGGAATTCGTCGGCGAGACCAGTTCCATCACCGTGTTCATCAAGAAGCTGCGGGCCAAGATAGAGGACGACCCCACCGAGCCCCGCATCATAGAAACCGTCTGGGGCATCGGCTACCGCCTCGATCCCGAGGCCTGCGGGTAAGCTAGCGAGCGAACCTGCAGGCAAACATTCTCGCTCGCGCACCTTTGACCCCGAAATGATATTTCTGATTTAAAAGTGCCATTTCGGGGCTTCTTTCTGTGCCCAAGCCGATTGCACCCCAGCGCCTTTCAGCCGCATTCGCCAGATGGCCAAAAAAGACGCGCTAACTGCGGTTTTCAGCCCTCTTTCCCCGACTTTCACCATCTACGCATTCGCGCGTCCTTTTCAATAATGTTCTGACCAGGTAAAACTATGATCAAGAGAAACCGCACTTTCGAAACCGCAAGCCGCTGACGCAGCCAGCGCAGATTTTTTGACCAAAAAATGCTCTAGAGACACTTTCGCATGCAGTTCGCGAGTCGTTTTTGGCCACAAGCGTCCTACTTTCCCGCGCCGCCGTGGTTGATGGTGGTGGCGAGGGGGTGGCGCTTCAGAAGAAGCATCATCACGAGGCACGCAAGCATGAGCGGCACGAACCAGAGGAACAGCGGCAGCAGGGCGTCGGAGTAACCGACAGCAATGACCGACTGGGCTGACCCGGGCAGCGCATCCACGATTTGCGGCGTCAGTGTGGCGAGCGACAGATTGTCCACATGGGTGAGCTTGCCGGCCACGTCGGCCGTAAGGCGCATGGTGAACAGCGCGCCCACGAGCGCCGTGCCCACCGAAGCGCCGATCTGCCGGAAGAAGTTGTTCGCCGCCGTGGCGGTGCCCACCATGGCGTGGGGAAATTCGTTTTGCACCACGAGCACGAGCAGCTGCATGCCGAGCCCCATGCCGAAGCCGAGTACGAACAGATACAGCACTGGCACCCACAGCGCCTCGTGCACCCGCATGCGCGACAGCAAGAATAGGCCCACCGTGCTCACGACGCACATGGCCACGAGCATCCCCTTGTAGCGCCCCGTCTTCGACGCCACCCAGCCGGTGGCTGTGGAAGTGATAAGGATGCCCACGCTGGTAGCCGTGCACACGAGACCGGCCACCTCCGGCGACAGATCGTCCAGGATTTGGAAGTAGGTGGGCAGGTAGTTGAGCGCTCCCATGAAGCTGATGTTCAGGAGAAGCCCCGTTACCGAGCACAGCACGAAGTTGCGGTTGCGGAAGAGCCCCATGGGGATGATGGGCTCGGCGGCGCGGCGCTCCAACAGCACGAAGACCACAGCGGCAGCCACAGCCAGAGCGACAAGGCCCATAAACGGCAGACTGCCCCAGGGAATAAGCGTGCCGCCCCAGGCCATGGCCAGCACGAGCGAGGTCACGGCCACGGTCATGGCCATCATGCCGGGCCAATCGAGAGGGTGCTTTCCGAGGGCACGGGCGTCGCGGGGCAACGTGAGTCCGAGTACCACCACGGCAAGCAGGGCCACGGGCACCGTGAACCAGAAGATCCAGCGCCAGCCCGTCACCTGGACGAACCAGCCGCCCATAAGCGGGCCCAGCACATTCGACACGGCGAACACGGCGCCGATGACGCCCATGTAGGTGCCGAGCTTGCGCGGCGGCACCACGTCGGAGAGCGTCGCCTGGGATAAGATGATGAGGCCGCCGCCCCCAAGGCCGGAGACGAGGTGGCCGCTGATGAGCATCTCCATGTTCATGGCCAGGCCGCACACCACCTTGCCCGCGGCGTACAGCGTGAGCGCCGCCATGAGCAGCCGCTTGCGGCCGATAAGGTCGCCCAGCTTGCCGTAGATGGGCATGACCAACGTCGATGAAAGGATGTAGGCGGTGGAGACCCACTGCATGATCTCCACGCCGTTCAAGTCGCCCACGATGGTGGGCAGCGCCGTGGAGGCGATGGTCTCGGAAAGCGAGCTGATGAACATGGCGAGCAGAAGCCCGAAGAACACGAGCGCCAGCGCCCGGCCGTGCAGGGCGTGATCGGTATGGGGCGTGGAAGCGCCTGCGGGTTTTGCGGGCGCCGATGAGGTAGGAGCTATTGCGGGCGACGCAGCTGCAGCGGTCGAGACCGCTTTCGCCTTCGAAGTCGTATCTGCTGCGCTCACCACCATAGGTCGCCTCTTTCCAATCAGGGGATTCTCCCTATTTTAGAAAGACGACCGCCGCAAGCGCCGCGCAACAACCCCGCCTGCGCCGAACTGTCACGGCGCCGTTGAAGACTTGCGCGAGAATGCGTTTGCGAACGCTACAGCGCCAACTCGTACATAGCCACCTGGATGTCGCCGAGGGCCGGGTAGTGCACGGTCCACTCGCCCTTGTCCTCGAAACCGCACGACTCGTAGAGGCCGCGGCCGCGTACGTTGTGGGGGAAGGTGTCGAGGCGTAGAGCCACCAGGCCCTGGGCTCGGGCGATGTCAGCGGCACCATTCACGAGCTGGCGACCGAAGCCCCGGCCGTGGAAGAAGCGCCCATCGAAACGGAAGAACCCGTTGCCGAGACGGAAGAAC
>OLPV01003185.1_pt1 | contig 10034 bp, 13 predicted proteins | sample 1671961 | NCBI WGS metagenome assembly OLPV01 (sample SAMEA3136630, study PRJEB25190) | human gut metagenome | biome: human gut; feature: human-associated habitat; material: faeces | place: Austria | collected 2013
GCGTTTCGTGTAAACACGGCATTAACTTCGTAAAAGACCGTTTACCGATAGACTGCAGCTGGGCTCATAATAGGAATAAGATAGGTGTACAGTATGGGGAAACTATGAGTATAATAGGTGTTCAACGGGCATGAGGCACCTTGTTGACGGTCGTTAGTCGAGTGGTTGACGGCCGTTGGCAGAGCGCATCACGGCCGATAGGCGCTGATAACTCCGTACAGAAAATGGAAAGGAAGCCTATGTAAGGGGAAACAAACTCTGAGCTATTTGTTTTGTTTGCCACATTTATCTTGTTTTTGTACATTATTGAAGCGGTTTTTTGTATCTTTGAAGGGAGGGGCTGTAAAAAGCTTGTTCTCATCCAAAGTTTAATTATATATACATGAATTATGAAGCGATGTATAGTGCTGTTCATAAGATTCTGCTGTACAGTTGTTTCTAATGCACAGACAAATGGCATTGTGACTGATGGGGAAAAAGGATTGCCGTTGGCTGGTGTGAATATTTATCTCCAAAAGGATTCTGTGGGCATAGAAGTTATACGTAATGATAATCTGGTAAAGAACATGTTCATATGAAAAAACTGCTATATCTTGGGCTTTTGTCCGTTTGCGTACTGTTAGGTTCTTGCGTAGAGAAGAACGTATCCAATGCTTTTGATAAGGTAGAGAGGTATATGGATGTATATCCTGACAGTGCATTGCTGCTGTTGGAGCAAATTCCTCATCCGGAGAAATTATACCATAGCTCCAGCCACGCTTAGCCACAAATTTTTCACCCATAATGTGATAAATATTTTTTGCTGTTTTAATATCAAGCATTCTTTCACCGTACGGTGGGTTGGTAATAAGCGTACCCTTTTCGGTAGTCGGGTTAAAATCTTTAATATCCTTTGTATCAAGCCTTAAAAACTTATTAACTTTAATTCTTTTTGCATTTGCCATTGTAAGTTCAAGCGCATGAAAATCAATATCACTGCCGAATGCTACAAAATCAGTATCTGTTTTAATAATATCGTGGCAACGCTCTCTTTCTTGCATCCAAGCTTTTTCAGGAATAAATCCCCAGCGGTCACATTCAAAATTACGGTTAATACCCGGTGCAATATTATGAGCCATCATTGCCCCTTCAATAAGGATTGTACCGCTGCCACAGCAAGGGTCATACATAGTGTGATAATGCCTGAGCCTTGAAAGTGAGCAAAGAGCTGCCGCAAGAGTTTCCCTAATCGGTGCATCATTAGCTTCAGGGCGATAACCCCTTTTATGAAGCCCCCTGCCTGTTGAATCAAGCATTATTGTAACTTCATTTTTCATAATGGAAAATTGAATTTGATGAACCGGACCTGTTTCTTCAAACCAAGATATGCCGTAATCTTCTTTAAGCGATTCAACAACTGCTTTTTTAATTATCTTTTGGCAATCGGGAACTGAATGAAGGGTTGAATTGATACTGTAACCCTTAACGGGAAAAGTATCGCTTGAGCCTATAAATTCTGACCAAGGCAATGCCTTTACAGCCTGAAAAAGTTCTTCAAATGTTTCTGCCTTAAATCTGTCAAGAACGATAAGTATTCTTTCAGCAAAGCGGCTGTTGATATTTGCTCTTGCAATCATCGCCTTCAAAAAACACGCGCCCATTTTCAGCCGATACATTTTCGGCTTCCATAAATCTTAATTCATCTGCTACCAAGCCTTCTAATCCCAAAAGGCAAGGTGCTGTCATCAATAAATGCATAATACTTCCTTTTCAATAACAAAAATAAGGGTGTAATAATACACCCTTAAATGAATTTTACTTACCCGATGAAATATCATAGAAAACGATTTCATCACTTTTTACATAGCCCTTTTCTCTCGCTTTCTTTTCGATATATTCATCCTTATCTTCATTATCAAGCACAGCCTGGAGTTCCTTATTTTCCTCCTCTTGTGCTTCATACTTGGCACTAACCTCAGCCTTTTCCTTTTGCAGCCTGCTTATATCGGCATTTTTATTAACCGTGCTGATAGAAAAAAATGCAAAAACAGCTACAAGTAAAACGCCGACAAGAATTTTGCCGACACTGTATTTGCCTATATATAGCTTTTTAGACTTAGCTTTCTTGCTCTGATTTGCCAAATTCGTCACCCTCATATTTCTTATGATTCGGTTTTTTAAACTTTACTTTGATATTATAATATAATAAATATGGCAATTGCAATACTTTTTTAAATTTTTTTAACCGAATTTTAACTTTTTTTGCAATTGTTTTTTGGATAGGCAAAAAAAGCTTTCCGAATGACAGTATATACACCAAAAAGCCAACCAAAATTGTGACGAGATATATCCACCTAATCTCACCGTTATTAAAAATCAAAAGATATGAAAAAGTCACGAATGAACAGCTCACCCAAAAAAGCAAATCAAAAAATAAATCAAGACCGACAGTCAAACGAAAAAGTCTTAAAATATCATAATAAATTCCAAATCCTATACCTACAAAAAAGGCATAAAACAGAGCCTCACCCACCGAAAAGCCTCTTTAAAAGTGAAGATGACGAAAATTTTTCACTGTATGTAAGCGAAGTAACCTTTCCGCTGACCGATACATAACCTGTTTCAAGATTTAATTCTTCAATATGAAGAAGTTCGCCTTTTATTGTAAGTTCACCGCAGGAGCAAATCGCAACAATTTCTTCTTCATTAAACGAATCCACATCACTTATTCCGCTTAATGATAAATGCTCCCTGTTTTCAAGTGTTAAGGCGTGGCTTGTTTCACTGATATTTTCCATAAAATCACCTAAATAATTTTATGTGACTTCCGGCGATAATATGCAAAAACCACCCGCAAATTTGCAGGTGGTTTAATTATAATATTTCATACATTTTTGCCGCGTCTTCCTTAAGTGCATGCTCATTTATTGCAAGCACCTTGTAGCTGTTTATTTTAGTTCCGAGTGTAATTTTAATTACATCACCGACTTTTACATTATATGATGCACGCGCGATCTTTCCGTTTACTTCTACTTTACCGGCATCGCAAGCTTCATTTGCAATGGTTCTGCGCTTAATAATACGCGATACTTTTAAAAATTTATCAAGTCTCATAATTCACCTTTAACTAAAAAGAAATAGGGTGTCTAAAAAAGACACCCTAAAAAGCCAAAACAAAATTACTTTACAGCATCCTTAAGAGCTGAACCTGCCTTAAATGCAGGAACCTTTGATTCAGGAATTTCGATTGTTTCCTTTGTGCGAGGATTAAGGCCTGTACGAGCTGCACGAGTCTTAACTGAGAAAGTACCGAAACCGATAAGAGAAACCTTATCACCTTCAGCAAGAGCATCCTTAACTGAATCAAATACAGCGTTTACTGCTGCTTCTGCGTCCTTCTTTGAAAGTTCTGCCTTTGCAGCTACTGCTGCTACAAGTTCTGTCTTGTTCATTTTAATTTCCTCCGTTTATTGCCGAATTATCATCGGCTTTTAATATTTCTTTTGCCTTATCCCACAAGGCATCAAGCTCTTCAATAGAAGAAGATTTCATATCAATATTATTTTCAAGCGCCATTTTTTCAACTAACTTAAAGCGAGTAATAAATTTATCGGTAGAAGCTTTTAAAGCCTCTTCACTGTCTACCCCTATAAAGCGTGAAATATTAACACAAGAAAAAAGAACATCGCCGAATTCATCTTCAATTTCAGCCTGATTGTTATGTGAAATTGCAATTTTCAACTCGTTAATCTCTTCATTAAGTTTTGAAAAAGCACCGTCTTGACTTTCCCAATCAAAACCAACCTTGCTTGCCTTTGATTGAACCTTTTGTGCGCGCATAAGAGCAGGAAGTTCAAGTGCAATACTATCCATTTTGCTTGAAGCGGTTTTAGTACCTTTTAAACTTGCTTTTACGCTGTCCCAACTGTCAAGTGCCTCTTTAGTATTGTTTGCAACAGCGTCACCGAAAACATGAGGGTGACGAACTATAAGCTTTTTGCAAAGCTCATCGCAAACATCATTAAAGGTGAAATTGCCCTTTTCACTTTCCATTTCACAGTGAAGTGCAATTTGAAGGAGAACATCGCCTAACTCTTCCCTAAGACCTGATATGCTGTTTTTATTTATAGCTTCAATAACCTCATATGTTTCTTCAATAAAGTTGCTTTTAATTGAAGTATGAGTCTGCTCACGGTCCCAAGGGCATCCTCCCGGCGCCCGAAGCAATGTAATAAGTGAAATCAAATCATCAATATTATATTTATCTTTAAATTGAAAATCCACTTTAACACGCCCCTATGATTAACTTGTCAATGAAATAATACTATAAATCCGTGTATTTTGCAAGTATTTATGCACATTTTTTACGTTATTTAGGTGATATTATATCAGAAAGTTTTATACATTTGAACAAAAGCAGTAATAAAATTGTCAAAAAAGTGCATATTATGCCACAAATTATCAAAATAAGAAGAGAAGAAAATTGATTGAAAAATGACTCTTTTATTACTTTCACGGCAAAATAAACCGTTGCCGAGCAAAAAATCGGCTTAATAAATATATCTTTTATACTGAATTTAGCCCCTGTTTCTTTGCTTACCGTAATCATATTCCAAATAAGAATCAATAAAAATCCGCCGAAATTTGATAAAGCAGCAGAAGAAATATTCATTTCAAGCTTTGGAATAAGGATGATATTCAGTACTACTCTGACAATCCCCGAAACAAGAAACGGGGCAATGGTTTTTTTAGAAAGCCCGAGCGACTGCGAGCAAAAAACACAGCTTGAAGCAAGGCAACAAGGCAAAATAAATACACCTAAGTAAAAGAGAATATCACTGCCGTATTTGGAAATATCCGAATTTGAATTGCCGTAAAACAGAGTAAGTATTTCACTTGAAAAAAGTGCAAGAACGCACCCGCCGAAGCACGCAAGAATACTTGTATATTTCATAATGCTGTTAATAAGAGCATTAAATTTAGGCGAATTACTTTCGTAAGACGAGCTGACAGCCGGCACGGCGGTTACACCGAGAGCCATCACTATCCCCGGAACGAGATTTTTAAAATCAAGTGCTGATGAATACACGCCAAAAACATATGTAAAAACATCTTCATCAAAATAATTATATTGTTTTGAAAGAAGTGATTTATCACAAAGAGTTAAAGCATATTGAAGCGAAGAAGTGTCAAAAAACGAAGCCACGCTTTGAACTGCTGTTGCTATAAGAAGCGGAAATGAAAACATTACAAGTTCGTGATACATTTCTTTTGATAAATCTTTTTTAGGCTTTGGCATTTTATACTTATTTTTAACATAAAGCGAAACATAAACATACCCTGCAAATCCTCCAAAGCTTACACCGAGCATTGCGCAAGCTGAAGTAAGCGGATAAATTGCCGAAAGAGCTTCTTTTTCGCTTTGATATGCAATATTTAAAACCGTGCCTAATTCATAATAGCTTGCCATAAAGTAGCTCATTGAATACCTTGCAAAGAGCAAGCCGAACACCATTTTAAATACCGCTTCGATTATTTGGCACAACGCAGTAGGTTTCATATCTATAAAGCCTTCGGCGAATGAACGGCGGCCTGCACCTAAACAGCAGAAAAACACGCTTGGTGCAAGTGCAAAAATTGTATAAATACTTTTAGGTGAATTTGATATTAACTCACTGTAAGGCTTTGCAGCAAGCAACATAACCGCAATGCCTGCAAAAGATGCAAAAAAGAACAATTTATTACCGGCTGATTTTAATGCCGTCACCCGCTTTTTATCTCCTATTGCGTTATATTTACTTACAAGTTTAGACATGGCAATAGGAAAAGCCCCCATAGTAAGTGCGTGAATAGGCAGGCAAAGATTATATGCAATAGAAAAATATCCCCTGCCTGTTGCACCAATATATGCCGTAAGCGGAATTTTATAAATTGCAGATATTATTTTAACTATAACAGTTGATACAAGAAGCAAAAAAGCACTTGAAATATACTTTTCTTTAATACTCTTTTTCAAATAATCACCCAAAGAAAAAATAAAAGAGCAACAAAAAGTTGCTCTTTAAAATTCCTTTATTATTTTATTCCTTGCCATTTTCATCTTCAACAGCATTTGCTTCAACTACTTCAACACTGTCAGCCTTCACTTCGGTTTTTGTGCAATTATCTACCGAAAATGCCTCTTTGGTTTTTTTAGCCATATTTGCCATTGATTCATTAAATTCAGCTTTTGCCTTTTCTATTTCGGCTGTATAAAGCTGTATTTTTTCTTTATTATCGGCAATTGCGTTTGCACAATCGGTTATTTCTTCATCACTGACTTCTTCACCGATATATTTTAAATATTGAAGTTTGCCGAATTTTTCATAAAGCTTTGAAAGCTTTGCTTTAGCATCAAGAAGCTCAACCTTTTTACGACTGATTTCAAGCCTTTCAGCACTCTTCTTGCTCATGTTTTCGGCAACATCTTTAGTTTTATTAAACATTTCTTCAAGCTTTGGATTATTAAAAGCTTCATCCATAGAACCAAAAAGTTCGCTAAGTTTTATAGACATTACTACCACCTCGCTCACATTATATTACAATCTGTAAAGCAATGCAATACCGTTTGCTATATTTAATTATTAGTTTGCATAAAATTTTTCAATTAATTTTTTACGCTCGATAATTTCATCAAATCTGTCAATATATTCATATGGATACTTATAGTTATATATGCGTTCTATTTTACCTGTGTCTTGATTTTTAAGCCTTGTTACACCGCCGGCACCCACAGCAAAAACAGAATGTGTTTCATCCATCATATACACATTATAAAGGCAATCCTTATTATCCTTGCACCAGCCTACATTTTCTAAATTTCCCACAGATTTTGACTGGCGATACATATAATAAGGATAATATCCGTTTTGCTTCAATTTTTCATTTGAATATTCCACCATATCAGAGGTGAGAAGCTTATCTGATAAATCATATTTGTTTTCACTTGTTACCAAATATGCAGATGATTTCATAGCAAGGGTGTGTACCGTTATTGAACTTGCACCGAGGAAAACTGCCGTGTCAACACTGTTTTTAAAAGAAGAAAAAGTATCACCCGGAAGCCCTGCAATAAGGTCCATATTTATATTATCAAAGCCGCATTTTTTTGCAAGTTCAAATGCCTCAACAGTTTGGTGCGATGTATGGCGCCTGCCGATAGTGTTCAAAACATCATCATTAAATGTCTGCGGATTTATTGATATTCTGCCTACTTTGGCATTTTTTAATGCTATAAGCTTATCCTGCGTCACCGTATCAGGCCTGCCGGCTTCAACAGTATATTCACGCAAGGCGGATAAATCAAAATTATCACTAATCACATCAAAAAGCTTTTTAAGCTGCGAAGCCGAAAGGGTAGTCGGCGTGCCGCCGCCGAAATATATTGTTTCAAGGCGCAAACCGAGTTGCTTTGCAATATGCCCTGTTTTTTCAAGTTCACTGCAAAGAAGATTAACATAAGGTTCAAGAAGCTTATGCGTTTTTTCAATAGAATGAGAAACAAAAGAGCAATATGCACAGCGAGTAGGGCAAAACGGAATTGAAACATAAAGCGAAAATGAATTATACGAAGAAAGAGAAATGATTTTATTTTCACGGTGCATTACTTCAAGTGCCAAATCGGTTTTTTGAGGAGAAGCAAGAAAAGTATTTATAAAATGATTTCTTGCCCTTTCTTCACCCAATTCTTCAACATACCTGTGCATAAGCTTTGCAGGGCGAACACCGAAAAGAATTCCCCAAGGCGGTTTAAAGCCTGTTATTTCACACAGCACACTAAAGAGCAATACTGACATTTGAGTTTGTGCGTCATCCCCTACTTTTAGCTTATATGTTTTGATAAGTGATTTATCATAAACACGGGCATAAACAGAAAATTCATTTCCGTTTGCACTTGTAACAACTTCAATATTATCTTCACCGTCATCCTTAATTTTTTCAAAAGGAAAAAACACAGTGCATAAATGTGACATTTCATATATAAAATCGTGGTTTATTACTTTTAAAATCATAATTAAGCCCTATTCAAAAAAGGATTATTTGCCCTTTCAAAATCAAGAGACGAAAAACGGTCATGCCCCGGATAAACAGTCAAATCACCTTTCAAATCCGCAATTTTTTTCAAGCTTTGCATGATTTCCTGTGATGAACCGCCCGGAAAATCAGTTCTTCCGCAGGAGCAAAAAAACATAGTATCCCCGGTAAAAACATTATTATCACAAACATAGCACACTCCGCCTTTTGTGTGGCCGGGTGTAGCAATAACTTTAATTTTGCTTTCACCTAAAGTTATAACATCACCGTCTGCCACATTACCGTATGCAGCAGTATTATTTTGAACACCGCCGCAAAAAGCCGCAAGGCTTAATTTAGAAGACGAAAGCATTGGTTCATCCTCTTTAGAAATTAAAACTTTTGCGCCTGTTTTTTCAAAAACTGCTTTAACTCCGCCGATATGGTCAAAATGGCAGTGTGTAAGAAGTATATATTCGAGGTCTGCACCTTTAATAAAATTCATCATTTTTTCGCTGTCTTCAGTACAGTCAATAAGAGCGCTTTTATTTGTTTTTTCATCTGTGATAAGATAGCAATTATTTTCAAGACTACCGAAAGTGGCTGATTTTACACTTAGCATTATTTTAATTCCTTACTGTCTAAAATTATTGTAACAGGCCCGTCATTAAGCAAATCTACTTTCATATCTGCACCGAAAATGCCTGTTTTCACATCTTTCACACCGGCTTTTTTCAATTCATCTGCAACATATTCATAAAGTGCATTAGCCTCTTTGGGCGGTGCCGATTTAATAATCTGCGCAAAGTGTGAATTGCGATACTAAAAGAATTTCACCTAAAGTATCAAGAAGCGAAAGATTCATTTTTCCGTTATCATCTTCAAAAATTCTTAAATTAGGTATTTTTTTAATAAGCTTGTTTGCATCTTCTTCGGTGTCACCGTCCATAACACCCAAAAGAATCATAAAGCCATTGTTAATTTTGCTTATAAGTTCACCGTCTACCGTAACAGACGAGTGCTTTACTCTTTGAATTACTGCTTTCATATATTATATTGCAGACCTTTCTATATGATAAACGCCCTCAATTTTACGAATTGATTTTTCAATAGAATCAAGATGTTCCTTTGAATTTACCGTAATGGTCATTGTAGTAAGACAATTTCCGTCGTTAATAGGGCGGGCATTGATTGAATGAATTTTTACATGCGAATTTGCAAGGCAGGTAGTAATATCAAGCACCATTCCGTCACGGTCAATAGCATAAACATCGATAGTTGAGCGTGCATCAACTTTAACATTACCATCCCAATGCGCACCTACCCAGCGTTCAGGTTCAGGGCAATTTTTCAAATCTTCTGGTACATTTACACAATCTCTTCTGTGAATAGTCAACCCTGTTCCGCGGTTAATAAAGCCGATAATTTCCTCACCCGGAATCGGTGAACAGCAGCGAGCCATTTTAATCAGGCAATTATCTATTCCGTCAACCACAACACCTGAACTATCCTTTGATGTACGCGGCTTATCAACAGTATTGCTGCTTGCAAGCGGAGTTTTGTTTTCCTCTTTTTGAACTTTCCAATTGCGGTTATATTCATCCTTTATACCCGGCATAAGGCGTGTTATTTGAATTCCGCCGTAACCTACCGCCGCATAAAAATCATCAATATCCGTAAAATGCTGCCTTTCTGCAATTTTGGCAACAAATTTAATATAATCATCATTTTCAAGGCGAATGAAATTACGCTTGAGTTCACGCTCAACTTCAGTCTTACCCTGAACGATATTTTCATCACGCTTTTCTTTCTTAAACCAAGAGCGAATTTTACTTCTTGCTTCACCGGTTGTTACAATATTGAGCCAATCACGGCTTGGGCCTTTGCCCTGCGCATTAGATGTTAAAATTTCAACAATTTCACCTGTTTTTACCTTATAATCAAGATGAACTATTTTACCGTTTACTTTTGCGCCTACCATTTTGTTGCCGACTGCGGAGTGA
>OLPV01003188.1_pt1 | contig 10023 bp, 8 predicted proteins | sample 1671961 | NCBI WGS metagenome assembly OLPV01 (sample SAMEA3136630, study PRJEB25190) | human gut metagenome | biome: human gut; feature: human-associated habitat; material: faeces | place: Austria | collected 2013
CAACGATAGACGAATGCATCCGAGATGGAATCTTAAAAGATTTTTTGTTGAAAAACAAGGCGGAGGTGTATCATATGTGCTTGTATGAATTTGATGTGGAACTGCATGAACGAGTACTTCGGGAAGAAGAAAGAGAGGAAGGCAGAATTGAAGGCAGGCGTGAAGGTAGACGCGAAGGAATTCGAGAGGGGCGATTAGAAGGACAACGAGAAGAAAGAATATTTGCCAAACAGGTTTTTAAGGCTTTCCTGAGCGGGAAAACTCCGGAAGCGATTGCGGAGGAGCTGAATGTTCCGGTGGAGGAAGTGAAGAATCTGGTAGATTGATAAAGCCAGGCATTTTGGACCCAAGCAAATTTTTTCTTGACTTAGAGTTCACTCCAAGTGTTATACTGATACTGTAGTTGAGATTTGACATAGGAGGTGACAGCTTATGACGATCAAGGAAGTCAGCGAAAAGTATGATATCAGCGCAGATACATTGCGGTATTACGAGCGGATCGGAATGATTCCGGAAGTGACGCGAAACGCAAATGGCATTCGGAATTATCAGAAAAGTGATCTTGGATGGGTGGAATTGGCAATCTGTATGAGAAGCGCAGGACTGCCGGTGGAGGCCCTGATTGAATATGTAAAATTATTCCAGAACGGCGATTCGACTTTTGCCGCAAGACTTCAGCTTCTGCAGGAACAGCGGGAAAAATTGGAAGAGCAGAAAGCACAGCTGCAGACGGCAATGGACAAACTGGATTATAAGATATCAAGATATGAAAAAGCTGTTGAAACCGGAAAATTAACCTGGGAGGAAGACAAATGTATTTAGAAAATATCAATGGACCCGAAGATGTAAAAAAATTAAATGATGAGCAGATGACCGTACTTGCCGAAGAAATGCGAGCTGCATTATTGAAACGAGCAAGTATTCACGGTGGTCATTTTGGACCAAACTTTGGTATGGTAGAGGCGACGATCGCATTGCATTATGTGTTTGAATCGCCAAAGGACAAGATTGTTTATGATGTGTCACATCAGACGTATCCGCACAAAATGCTGACGGGAAGAAAGGATGCGTATTTGTATGAGGAGCATTACGATGATGTTTCCGGATATAGTAATCCGCATGAAAGTGAGCACGATCATTTTACCGTTGGACATACGTCAACGTCTGTGAGCCTGGCACTTGGTCTTGCCAAGGCACGCGACCTGAAAGGGGAAGACGGCAATGTGATCGCGGTGATTGGAGATGGATCGCTCAGTGGCGGGGAAGCATTGGAAGGACTTGACTGGGCGGCAGAGCTTGGTGGCAATTTCATTATTGTGGTCAATGACAATGACATGTCGATTGCTGAAAATCATGGTGGTCTGTACCAGAATCTCAGACTGCTTCGTGAGACGAAAGGAACGGCAGAGTGCAATCTGTTTCGTGCGATGGGACTTGACTACCGTTATGTGGATGAGGGAAATGATGTGCGTGCGCTGATCGATGCATTTGCGGCAGTAAAAGACAGCAAAAAGCCGGTTGTCGTTCATATCAAGACGCTGAAAGGAAAAGGATATGCGCCGGCGGAGGCTCACAAAGAAGAGTGGCATTACAGCGGACCATTTCATATTGATACCGGAGAACCTTTGATGGAAATGGAAGGTGAAGGCTACGAAGATGTGACGGTTTCTTATCTGCTTGATAAAATGAAAAAGGATCCGAGTGTCGTAGCTATCACATCCGGAACGCCGACGGTGATGGGATTTACTGAAGACAAGAGAAAAGAGGCCGGCAGGCAGTTCGTCGATGTGGGAATTGCAGAAGAGACGGCGGTTGCCCTTGCTTCCGGTATTGCAGCAAATGGCGGAAAACCGGTGTATGGAGTCTATAGTTCCTTTGTTCAGAGAACGTATGACCAGCTTTCGCAGGATCTCTGCATCAATAATAATCCGGCGACGATCATTACATTCTGGGGAACGGTCTATGGCATGAATGACGTGACACATCTCGGACTGTATGACATTCCGATGATGGCAAATATTCCAAATCTTGTCTATCTTGCTCCGACGACAAAGGAAGAATATCTGGCAATGCTGGATTGGAGTATGGAGCAGAAGGAGCATCCAGTTGCAATTCGCCTCCCGGGTGGCGCGATGATTTCCGATGGCAAGAAAGTTACGAAGGACTTTTCAAAATTGAACCGCTACGAGGTGACCAAAAAAGGAAGTAAAGTGGCTTTGATCGGCCTTGGAACATTTTATTCGCTTGCTGAGCAGGCAGCAGAGGATTTGCAGAACGAAGGAATTGATGCGACTGTTATCAATCCGTATTATATCACCGGCGTGGACGAAGAACTTTTGGAGAATTTGAAGAAAGATCATGATGTCGTTGTGACACTGGAAGATGGCATCCTCGATGGTGGTTTCGGTGAAAAAATCGCACGTTTCTACGGCGATTCCGACATGAAAGTCCTGAACTTTGGTCTCAAAAAAGAATTTTTAGACCGCTATGATGTGGCAGAAGTAATGGAGAAAAATGGCTTAACGGTTCCTCAGATAACGAAGAGAATTAAGAATCTTTGCTAGTTCTTAACCGATTTTTGTATAAAACCTCTTTACATGGGGAAAAATACATGGTAGGATAAGAACAACCTGCAAAGAGGGAGTAGTTCCGGATTTGAAAAGTCCGGTGTAGATTTCGTCAGTACGATTCGAAAGAATCCGGGGTCTACGGAACAGAAATTGTTGAACAAGACTTTTTGTGCATGTGTTTTGCGTGCACGGAAAGTCTTTTTTTGACGAAATAAGTCCGTCTCAGACAAGAAATTGCTTTCTGCTTGCAGAAAAAGAAATTTCTTGTCTAGAGACACAAACCACATGAGCAGGGCAAAAGGCAACGCAAAAGGGAAACCCTAAAAAAGAAAGGATCATGATTATGAAAGAAATTTACCAAATGACCAAGGAAGAAGTTCTTCAAACCCAGCACGCCTCCGAAGATGGTTTGACGGAGAGCGAGGTGCTGAAAATACGACAGGAGATGGGAGAAAACTGCCTGAAGGAAGCAAAGAAAAAAAGTCCGGTGCGCATCTTTGCGGAGCAGTTTCTGGATCTGCTCGTTATCATTTTGATCATTGCGGCGGTGGTGTCGATGCTGTCCGGAAATGTGGAGAGCACCGTCGTGATCTTTGTTGTTATTGTGATGAATGCGGTGCTTGGAACGGTACAGTACCTCAAGGCGGAAAAATCGTTGGATTCGCTGAAAGCACTGTCGTCGCCTCATGCAAAGGTGCTTCGTGAGGGAAAGAAGATGGAAATTGTTTCCAAAGATGTCGTACCGGGAGATATTCTTCTTTTGGAAGCAGGTGACATGATTGCAGCGGATGGGCGTATTTTGGACAATTATTCGTTGCAGGTCAATGAAAGTTCGTTGACCGGGGAATCGGCAAATGTTGACAAGACAAACGAGGCTATCGTGGGAGAAGCAGCGCTTGCAGACCGGATTAATATGGTGTATTCCGGTACACTGGTAACATATGGGCGCGCAACGGTGCTGGTGACGGCGACGGGAATGCAGACAGAAATGGGAAAGATTGCGGATCTCATGAATGCTACGCAGGAGAGAAAGACGCCATTGCAGGCGAGTTTGGATGATTTTGGAAAGAAACTTGCCATTGTTATTATGATCATTTCGGCCCTTGTATTTGCGCTTAGAATTTGGCAGAAGCAACCGGTGCTGGATTCGCTCATGTTTGCCGTGGCGCTTGCCGTAGCGGCGATTCCGGAGGCACTTAGTTCCATCGTTACGATCGTGCAGGCGATGGGGACACGGAAAATGGCAGCAGACAATGCCATCATCAAAGAATTAAAAGCTGTGGAAAGTCTTGGCTGCGTGTCGGTAATCTGCTCCGATAAGACGGGGACACTGACACAAAATAAAATGACGGTAACGGACATTTATATCGATCATACGGTTCTGAAGCCGGAAGAACTGGATCTGATCGAACCGCTTCACCGAAAACTTTTATACAATGCAATCCTGAATAACGATGCCTCCTTTCAGAAAGGCAAGGAAATCGGGGATCCGACGGAGAGTTGTCTTTTGACGATGGCACAAAAAGCAGGGCTGACAAAGGCGGGCGTTTCGGAAGACGACATCCGAGAAATGATGCCAAGGCTGGAAGAAATTGCCTTTGACTCGGAACGTAAACTGATGAGTACCAAATACCGTCTGCATGGTGTATCGACGATACTTACCAAAGGTGCTGTCGATGTTCTGCTGGATCGGAGTGTGAAATTGGCAGAGAGTGGGGGGAGTCGTGAAATCAATGACAAGATAAAAGAAGAAATCCTGCGGCAGAATCAGGAATTTTCGGAAAATGGCCTCCGTGTGCTCGCGTTTGCGTATAAAGAAGTGGATGAGGGTGAAGAACTGACGCTGGACGAGGAAAATGGATTTACATTTATCGGACTGGTGGCAATGATCGATCCACCGCGGGAAGAGGCAGCGGAGGCAGTCCGTACAGCCAAATTTGCCGGAATCCGTCCGGTAATGATCACGGGTGACCACAAAGTGACAGCGGCTGCGATTGCGGCCCAAATTGGCATTTTTGAAGAAGGGGATCTTGCAGTGACCGGGCAGGAATTGGATGCCATGAGCGATGAAAAATTGGATGAGCTTTTGGAAGAAATCTCGGTTTACGCAAGAGTTTCGCCGGAAAATAAAATTCGTATTGTAAAAAGCTGGCAGAAAAAAGGGCGCATCACGGCGATGACGGGAGATGGTGTCAACGATGCACCGGCATTGAAAAAAGCTGATATTGGCGTGGCAATGGGAATTACCGGTACAGAGGTGTCGAAAGATGCGTCGGCGATGATTCTTGCGGATGACAATTTTGCAACAATCATCAAGGCCGTTTTGAACGGAAGAAACGTCTACCGAAATATTAAAAATGCAATTCAGTTTTTGCTTTCCGGCAACATGTCAGCAATCATTGCGGTACTTGCCTGTTCTGTGCTGGCACTGCCGTCGCCGTTTGAACCGGTGCATCTTCTCTTCATAAATTTATTGACCGATTCGCTGCCGGCACTTGCCATCGGTATGGAGCCATCGGATCCGCAGTTATTGACGCAAAAGCCGAGAGATCCGAAAGAAGGGATCCTTACGGGAAAATTTGTACGTCGGCTTTTAGGATATGGTGCGCTCATTGCAGCCGCGACGATGACTGCTTTTTCTATGGGATTACAGAAGGATGCGGCAACAGCGGCGACGATGGCATTTGCGACCCTGACGCTGGCGAGGTTGTTTCACGGATTTACCTGCCGGAGTGAACGTCCCCTTGTTGATGTAAAATTTTCTACGAATTTGTGGAGTATCGGTGCATTTGCGGCAGGTACCTTATTGCTGGCGGCAGTTCTCTTTATCCCGGGGCTTCACAATCTGTTTGAAGTCATGCCGTTAAATGTGGCGCAATATGCTTCTGTTCTGGGGCTGGCGGTGGCACCGACTATAGTAATCCAGATGGGTAAAATTGTACTGGCAAGAAGGAAAACAATCTGTTAAAATAAACTCAGAAACACACTTTTCGAGAAAAGAGGCGATGATATGAATACAAAGCGGGAATTTTGGCAGCGAAATACGATGGCAGTGATCGGGATGCTGATATTTTCAGCCGGCATCAATCTTTTTATCGTACCGGCAAACCTTTACAATGGCGGAGTTCTGGGAATCAGTCAGGTGCTTCGTACGGTATTGGTGCGCTATCTTCATGTGGCGGCCGGAACGACGGATATAGCCGGTATCATCAACATGCTCCTGAACATTCCGCTCTTTGCGCTGGCGTATGTATTTGTCGGTAAGAAATTTTTCTTTCGCACACTGGTCTGCGTGATCAGTCAGACATTGTTTCTCAGTCTGATTCCGATACCGGCGGTGCCAATCGTGCAGGACTCCCTTACTGCGAGCATCATCGGTGGGATTTTTGGAGGAACCGGAATCGGCATAGCATTACAGTCCGGGGGCTCCAGTGGAGGCCTGGATATCGTTGGAATGATCTTTACCAAACGGTTTAAGGGATTTAGTGTCGGAAAAGTGTCCTTGTCGGTAAATGCCATTATTTACATTATTTGTGCGGTGTTGTTTGGGCTTCCTACGGCGGTGTACAGCATTATCTATTCAGCAGTAAATATGCTGATGGTCGACCGGACGCATGCGCAGAATATCAACACGGAAGTGGTAATATTTACCAAAAAGAAACCGCTGGAGATCATTGATTATATTGTCAATGAATATCACCGGGACGCGACTTGGTGGAAAGCGAAGGGCGGTTATACTGAGGAAAATACGTATATGGTCATTGTCGTCTTGTCCAAATACGAATGCGCTCATCTGAAGCGTGAGTTGAAAGAAGTGGACGAGCATGCGTTTGTCGTCGTAAAAGACGGGATGTCGGTTGTGGGAAAATACGAAAAGCATTTACAATGATGAAAAAGATTCTCATTTTAAAGGCCGTTTTTGTGGGGAAAATCTCTTGTTTTTTGCAAAATATTAGAATATACTAATAATTGTTAGCGAATACTAACCACAAGACTGTTTTTTGAAAGGAGAATAACAAAGTGAATCATTTGCAGATTGAAAAGATAATAGGAAGAGAAATTATGGATTCCCGTGGAAATCCGACCGTAGAGGCAGAAGTTTATCTGTGTGGCGGCGTGATGGGAAGAGGAACTGCCCCATCCGGTGCGTCTACCGGTGAATTTGAGGCGCTTGAACTTCGTGATGGCGATAAGGGAAGATATCTTGGAAAAGGCGTTTCCAAGGCGGTTGAAAATATCAATACGACGATTCAGGAGACACTGAAAGGGATGGATGCGTCGGATATTTACGCAGTGGATGCAGCGATGAGAAAAGCGGACGGAACAAAGGACAAATCGAATTTGGGAGCCAATGCGATCCTGGCTGTTTCCATCGCTTGTGCGAAGGCAGCAGCCAATGCATTGGAGATTCCATTGTACCGTTTCCTTGGTGGAATCAGCGGAAACCGTCTTCCGGTTCCAATGATGAATATTGTAAACGGAGGATGCCATGCATTGTCTTCCGGACTTGATGTGCAGGAATTTATGATCATGCCGGTCGGAGCACCTTCCTTTAAAGAATGTCTTCGCTGGTGTGCGGAAGTATTCCATGCGCTGGCCTCGATTTTGAAAGAAAGAGGACTGGCTACTTCTGTCGGCGATGAAGGTGGTTTTGCCCCTGCATTGAAATCCGATGAGGAAGCCATCGAAACCATTCTCGAGGCGGTGAAAAAAGCAGGATATGAGCCGGGAAAAGATTTCAAGATTGCGATGGATGCCGCTTCTTCCGAATGGAAAACAGGCACTGTGGGAGAATATAAACTTCCAAAAGCCGGAACGGTTTATACGTCAGAGCAGTTGATCGACCATTGGAAAAAACTGGTTGAGAAATATCCAATCATCTCCATCGAGGATGCATTGGACGAAGAAGACTGGGAAGGCTGGAAAAAACTTACCGCAGAAATTGGCGATAAAGTACAGCTGGTCGGCGATGACTTGTTTGTAACAAATACCGAGCGTCTGGCAAAGGGAATTGAGCTTGGCTGTGGAAACAGCATCTTGATCAAACTCAATCAGATCGGTTCTGTATCCGAGACCCTGGAAGCCATCAAAATGGCACATAAAGCCGGATACACAGCAATTTCATCCCATCGTTCCGGAGAGACAGAGGATACGACGATCGCCGATCTTGCCGTGGCACTCAACACCTGCCAGATCAAGACCGGAGCACCAAGCCGTTCCGAGCGAGTAGCCAAATACAATCAGCTTCTCCGTATCGAAGAAGAACTTGGCGAAAGTGCAGTATATCCGGGAATGAATGCCTTTAATGTGAAATAAACGGCGTTTCAATTAGAAAAGGAGATCAGAGTTTTCCAAGCGGGAATGCTTAAAGATTAAGTACTAATACTATTTTTAGAATTTTAGTAATTTATCAAAAAGGTTTGCATGACGTGAGTACAAACGCGCGGGTATCAGATATGTGTCGTTTACATATCGATACCCCTGCGGCGTTTGTTGGAGCGAGAGCGCTCACGAAATGCAAACCTTTTTTGAAAGATTACGGAAATTTGAAAAAAAGTCTTGTTTCTTTGCTGATTCTTTACTACCATATCTGTATAATAAAAAACGGAGGAAATAGAAAAAATGAAAAATGCAACAAAGTACATAATAGACGGATTGAAGATGATCAGTATTTTGGCGGGGGCGTTTTTACTATGTTTCTTATTGGAAACAAAATTTTCCGCAGAGACAGTACCGCCGGCAGTTATGGCGATGGCAGTATTTTTTGTATCGAGGTTTACGGATGGTTTTGTGTATGGTATCATCGCCTCGCTATTAAGTGTGCTGGTGCTTAATTTTGCATTTGCTTTTCCATATTTCGCTTTTAATTTCAGCATTCCGGAAAATATTATTTCCGCGGTGATCATGCTTGTGATCACCGCAATGACGAGTACGATCACATCGCAGCTTAAGTGGCAGGAACGTGTGCGGGCAGAGAGTATCAACGAAAAAATGCGAGGAAATCTTTTGCGGGCGGTTTCTCATGATCTTCGAACTCCGCTTACAACGATTTACGGATCAAGTTCAGCAATTGTCCAAAATTACGAACAGTTGTCGGAGGATCAGGTTGTGCAGCTGGCAGACGGAATTCGGGAAGACGCCAGATGGCTCATGGGAATGGTGGAAAATATTTTGTCCATTACACGGATCGACAACGATGGTGTGAAACTGGTTAAGACCTCGACGGTTTTGGAAGAATTGATTGATTCGGTGTTGACGCAGTTTAAAAAACGTTATCCGGATCAAAAAGTGAATGTATCAATACCGGAAGAATTTACCAGTATTCCGATGGATGCGGTGCTGATCGAACAGGTTCTTATGAATCTTTTGGAAAATGCCGTGCAGCATGCAAAGGGGATGAAAACACTGGAACTTCATGTGTTTGTGCTGGGAGATAAAGCGGTGTTTGAAGTTTTGGATGATGGATGCGGAATCGAGAAAGAGCGAATGAAAGGACTTTTTCAAGATTATTTCTCTGTGAAAGATGCTCCGGTGGATAACCAGAAACGAAGTATGGGAATTGGTCTTGCTGTGTGTGCTTCGATCATTAAGGCACATGGTGGTGTAATTACGGCAGAGAATCGAAAGGAGGGGGGATGCTGCATCCGCTTTGCTTTAGGATTGGAGGAAACAGAAAATGAATAAATATAAAGTGCAAGTGATAGAAGATGAGATCAACATTTGTAATTTTATGAAAATGATCTTTGAGACGCATGAGTATCAGGCAATCTTTTCTCAAAGGGGAGAAAGTGGTCTGACGATGTTTTGGTCGCATCATCCGGATGTCGTTATTTTGGATCTCGGATTGCCGGATATGGATGGCACAGAGGTGATAAAACAGATTCGAAAGGCTTCGGATACACCGATCATTGTTTTGTCGGCGAGAAGCGATGAAGCAGATAAAGTGGAGGCATTGGATCTCGGTGCCAATGACTATATTACCAAACCGTTTGGAACCGATGAACTTTTGGCAAGGGTACGAGCTACACTAAGGACGGCACGATTTCAGGGTGCCGGGACAGGGATTAGACAAGAATTTAAGCTGGGAGATATGAAAATCTCCTACGATGCCAGAAGAGTTACGATCGGAGAAGAAGAGATACGGTTGACGCAGACGGAATACAATATCGTAGAACTGCTCGCCGTACATGCCGGAAAAGTCCTTACCTATGCGGAAATCATTAAAAAAGTGTGGGGGTATTCGGACTCCGGCAGTGTCAAAAAACTTCAGGTAAATATGGCAAATATTCGTAAGAAATTTGGTGAGACACCGGGAGAATACCGCTATATCCGCAACGAACTCGGTGTCGGCTACCGCATGAATGACGAACAGGAAGTATAACATAAAACGAAAGGAACAAGTTTGAAAAAAAGAAATTTTAGACAACCAAGAAACAAAGGACATAGCAAATAA
>OLPV01003190.1_pt1 | contig 10022 bp, 9 predicted proteins | sample 1671961 | NCBI WGS metagenome assembly OLPV01 (sample SAMEA3136630, study PRJEB25190) | human gut metagenome | biome: human gut; feature: human-associated habitat; material: faeces | place: Austria | collected 2013
TTTGTATACAAAGTGCTTTATATATACATTTTTATTTATTCTTCATGTCTCGGATGCCGATTCATCTGTTCCATATAGATCAAAAGGACAGAAATATCTGCCGGTGAAACTCCTGAGATTCTGGAAGCCTGTCCAACAGAAATTGGACGGAATAAATTCAATTTCTGCTGTGCTTCGATACGAAGTCCATGAATCTCTTCATAACAGATCGTTTCAGGGATCTTTTTGTTCTCCAGCTTCTTAAACTGCTCTACCTGCTTTAACTGGCGCTTGATATAACCTTCGTATTTGATATTAATATTCACCTGTTCATCCACACCACGATTTAGCAGTGGACGTTCCGGATCCAGTTCTGCCAGCATCTCATAATCCAATTCCGGTCTGCGAATCAGTTCGCCAAGTGTCGTTCCAGTCTTCAGAGGGGTACTGTTATGTGCCTCAAGAAATGCCTGAACCTTTGGATTAGCTCCAATATTGAGATGTTCTACACGTCTGGTCTCTTCTGCGATCTGTTTTTCCTTTTCCAAAAGCTGCTGATAAGTCTCATCATCAATCAGTCCTATCTTATATCCCAGAGGCGTCAGACGCTGATCAGCATTATCCTGACGTAAAAGCAGACGATACTCAGACCGGGAAGTCATCATACGATATGGCTCTTTATTATCCTTTGTAACCAGATCATCAATCAATACTCCAATATAGGACTCTGAACGGTCAAATACCACCTGTTCCCGACCAAGCGTCTTCAGCGCAGCATTAATTCCTGCAGCCAGCCCCTGTGCGGCGGCTTCCTCATATCCTGAACTTCCATTAAACTGTCCTCCACTGAATAATCCCTGAATATTCTTAAATTCCAGCGTTGGCTTCAGCTGTCTTGCATTGATACAGTCATACTCAATGGCATAGGCATTACGCACAATCTCTGCATTCTCCAGTCCTGGCACAGAACGATACATCTCAATCTGCACATCCTCCGGCAGAGAACTGGACATTCCCCCTACATACATCTCATTCGTATAACGTCCCTCTGGCTCTATAAATACCTGATGTCGGTTTTTATCTGCAAACCTTACCACTTTATCTTCAATAGATGGGCAGTAGCGTGGCCCGGTTCCTTCAATCATGCCGGAATACAATGGGGAACGGTCCAGATTGGCCCGAATGATCTCATGCGTCTTCTCATTAGTATAAGTCAGCCAACAGGATACCTGATCAATCTGTACCTCTTCCGGATCAGTAGAAAAAGAAAACGGCACTACCCTCTTATCGCCAAACTGCTCTTCCATCTTGGAGAAATCAATACTTCTTTTGTCAATACGCGCCGGTGTTCCCGTTTTAAACCGATACATTTCAATTCCATGAGCCTTCAGAGAATCTGTCAGATGATTGGCCGCCTGAAGCCCGTTTGGACCGGTGTAATTACTGATATCTCCGTAAATACATCTGGCTTTCAGATAAGTACCTGTACACAATACACACGCCCTGCAGTGATATACTGCACCGGAAAATGTTTTCACACCGGTCAGAACACCGTCTTCCACAATGATCTCTGTTACTTCAGCCTGCTTGATGGTCAGATTAGGCGTATTTTCCAGAGTTTTTCTCATCCTGCTGCTATAGTCACGTTTATCTGCCTGTGCTCTCAATGAATGCACTGCAGGCCCTTTAGAGCCATTCAGCATCTTAGACTGAATAAATGTATGGTCAATATTTTTTCCCATTTCTCCACCCAGTGCATCAATCTCTCTGACCAGATGACCTTTGGAGCTTCCGCCTACATTGGGATTACATGGCATCAGTGCAATACTGTCTACGCTGACGGTAAACATCACCGTTTTCAGCCCCAGTCTTGCACAGGCAAGCGAAGCTTCACAGCCTGCATGTCCTGCCCCTACTACCACCACATCTGTAGTTACTTCTAAATGATTCATTCTTTTTCCTCGTATTATCTTCCCATATATCTGCGCAATTACCTCCCAGATACAATAGGTTCTGAATAATTATTTACCCATACAAAATTTACTGAAAATCTCATTTACCAGGTCTTCACCCACAGATTCTCCTGTAATGTTTCCGAGTTCTTCATACGCATTCATCAGATCAATGGAAAAGAAATCCTCCGGCATCTGATTCTGAATGCTCACAGATACCTGCTCCAGACTGTCCAGTGCCTCTTTCAGCGCTGCCTTCTGTCTCATATTCGTAATATAGATCTCGTCATTAAATGAGATACTGCCCTCATAAAACATATCTTTGACAGTCTGTTCCAGCCTGTCAATTCCCTGTTCCTCTTTTGCCGATATCGGTATCACCGGCTTATCCAGCCTCTCACGGATCATCTCTTCTGTCGTCACCAGATCCAGATCCATTTTATTCAAAAGCACAATTGCCTTTCTATCACGGATCAGTTCCATAATCTCTTCATCGTTTTCATCCAGTTGCGTGGAGGAGTCTGCCACATAAATAACCAGATCTGCATCTTTTGCATAGGTCTTTGCCTTTTTTACACCAATCTTCTCTACTACATCTTCTGTTTCCCGGATACCTGCGGTATCGATAATATTCAGACTGATTCCAGACAGACTCATCTGCTCTTCCAGCACATCTCTGGTAGTTCCAGCAATATCCGTTACAATAGCCCGTTCTTCCCCAAGAAGAACATTCAACAGAGAGGATTTCCCGGCATTTGGCTTTCCTACAATGACGGTTCGTATCCCCTCTTTCATGCGTTTTCCATTCTCAGCAGAAGCAATCAGTGAGGTGATCTTTTCTATCCATTGCTCTGTCTGCTCTTCCAGCTGCTCCGGATATCCATCCAGACTGATATGTTCTGGATCATCCAGCGCTGATTCAATATAGGCAATATGGTAAATAATCTTTTCCCGTATCTCCCTGACCGCTTTCAACACAGATCCTTTTAACTGACTGACAGAGCTTTTCAGTGCATATTCATTCTTGGCATTGATCACATCAGCCTCTGCCTGAGACAGATCAATTCTGCCATTCAAGAATGCTCTCTTCGTGAATTCTCCTGGTTCAGCCAATCTTGCACCCTTGCGGGTTACCAGCTCCAGAATCCGATTCATGGCGTATACGCCTCCGTGGCAGTTGATCTCTACGGTATCCTCAGCGGTAAAGCTCCTCGGACCTCTCATAAGCATCACCAGGACCTCATCCAGAAACTCTTCTCCGTCTCTGATGTATCCATAATGTATCGTATGTGTCGGCATATCTGCCAGCTTCTTTCCATTTCTGGAATCATATATTTTATCTGCAATCTCTACCGCATCCGGTCCGCTGATACGTACAATACCGATACCAGAACTGGTCATTCCAGTCGAGATTGCTGCAATTGTGTCTGTGTGAAACATGAAGCACTCCTCCTAAAATATCTTAAACAGTATAGCAGATTTTATTTTATAATACAAACCACAAATCCTTATTTTTATTGCTTTTTCCGTATCTTCTGTGTTACACTGTTAACAACTCATTGAATTATTGTAACTATTCAGTACTTTCACAGTTACATATTATTATGATAAGGAGATTATACAAATGGGCACAACTGAAAATAATGAAAATATGGAAGAATTTGATACCGTCACTCTGGAGATGGATGACGGAAGCGAAGTAGAATTCGCAATCTTGGATGAATTCGAGATGGATTCTGAAAAGTTTGTATTACTTGGTGAAATCGAAGGGGACAGCGTAACAGATGATCCGGAACATATGTTATTCATGAGATCCGAAGTAGATGATACCTGTACCGATGAAGAGATCGTTCTCACCGTCATTGATGACGATGAAAAATACAACGCTGTTGTTGATTTCTATACCGAGCTTGACTAAGACAAAATGAGGGCGGGAACCATTGGTTCCCGCCCCATTGATTTAACGGTTATTATTTCTCTTTAATGTAACAACGACTTTACGGTAAGGTTCTTCTCCTTCACTGTGAGTAGTTACATAAGGATCGTTCTGCAGTGCAGAATGAATGATTCTTCTCTCGTAAGGATTCATCGGTTCAAGGAATACCGGCCTTCTTGTTCTCTTTACCTTGTATGCAATATTCTTTGCCAGGTTTTCCAGTGTTTCCTTTCTACGGCTTCTGTAGTTCTCAGTATCTACTTTCACACGTACATAACCAGATTTTCCTTTGTTGACTACCAGACTGGTCAGATACTGAAGAGAATCCAGTGTCTGTCCTCTCTTACCGATCAGGACACCCATATCCTCTCCGGACATCTCCACAGTCAATACTTCATCTTCAAATTCTGCATGTACTTCTACTTCCATCTCAATAGATGCGAATACATCTTTCATAAATTTCACAGCTTTTTCCTTTGCTTCTTCCTTTTCTTCCGAAGTCAGCGGTACTATTTTACGTTCTTTTCTGGTCTCTGTCGGAGCTTCCTCTACAGGTGCAACAGCTTCTTCTGTAACAACAGGAGTCTCTTCTGCAGCTTTTACTGGTTCTTCTTTCACGGTTTCCTCTCTGACAGGTTTTTCTTCTGCTTTTTTCTCTTTGTGGAATTCTTTTCTCTCTTTTTTGAATTCTTTCTTTGTTTCTTTGAATTCTTTTTTCTCTTTCTTGAATTCCTTTTTCTCTTTTCTGGCAGGTTTTTCCTCTTTTACTTCTTCTTTCAGAATATCTTCAACAGCAACTTTCTTTCTTGCTTTGATGACTGCTTTCTTACTTCCGAAACCAAGGAAACCTGTGCTTCCTTCTTCAATTACTTCGTATTCAATGTTGTCACGGAATGTCTCCAGTTTCAGAGATGCTTCCAGAATCGCATCTTTCACCGTTTTGGCGGTGACGGTAATATACTCTTCCATTGCTCGAATCTCCCTTTACTTTTTATAGCTTTTTGCGTTCTTGTTATTCTTCTCATTATACTGCTCTACCATTCTTGCCTTAGATGCAATACTTCCAGGTTTTGCAGTCTTGTTATAGTATTCCGTAGAGTCCTTCATACTCTGAAGTCTCTTTTCGTTTTTGTTGCGAATAGCCTCTTCATCTTCCACTACCGGATTCTGAAGGTTCTTCAGGTTCTTCTTTGCCTGGCCACTGATATTTTCCGGACGCAGCCCCTGTTTAACGCGCTTCTCATTGTATTTTTCCATGTTCTGTTTTACCATCTCTTCGATGTCTACTTTTTCCATACGCTTATTTACAATGAGCTGAATCACGCATCTTACTGCCGAACTTGCTACCCAGTAGATACCGATACCAGTGGAAAATGTAAAGCAGAAAAATACAGACATCAATGGCATCATCGTATTCATGGTCTTCATAGAAGAATTCATTGCGCTGTTGGCATCATCTCCAGTTGTTTCCGGCTGAGGAATCAGCTTGGTATTCAGATACTGAGTCAGACCTGCAAGTACCGGAATCAGAATGGCAATGACAAGTGCCAGCCACTGATGATTTGCAAAACTGTTTTTAATAATAGCGAACGGTGAGTCTGTAATATTAATTGTTAAAAAGCTGTTTACATGTGCAGCCTGTGCTGCGGTCTGTTCGATTACAGTCTTATAATCCGGAAATTTATCTGCAAACGCCGCCCAGTTCGCCGGTGTCATACTATGCAGAATATCTACCACAGAATCACTGGTAAATCCTACTTTATCCAGATTCACTCTGGCATTGGTAGCAAAATCAGACAGAAATGTCTGCATCTGAGCAGAGGCCAGTACATCATTTACCAGTGCGGTATACATCTCGTATACACTCTTTACATATGCAGGCACTTTCCAGATAACCTGATACATAGCGAACAGAATCGGCATCTGAATCAGCATTGGCAGGCAGCTTCCCATTGGTGAGATACCGTATTTTGCATACAGAGCCTGCTGTTCTTCCTGCATCTTCATCATAGATGCCTGGTCTTTTTTGTTCTTGTACTTCTTGGCAATAGCCTGAAGTTCCGGGTTCATAACCTGAGTCAGCTTTGACGACTTCTGCTGTTTGATAGTCAGTGGCAGCATTAATACATTGATAACGATGGTGAATAAAATAATACACAGACCAATGTTCTGAATATTAAATGCCCCACTCAAAAACAAGTAAAGTGCATTGATAATAAAACCAAGCAGGGTAGCTACTGGTCCTATAATAAACACATTACTTTTGGTAAGTACTGTTGTTTTCAAATTTTTTTCCTCCTAAAAGATAAGAATTCATCCGGAACCGGATCGATTCCACCATGTGAAAAGGGATTACATCTTAATATTCTCCAGGCTGCCAGAATACTTCCTTTGATTGCACCGTGCTTCTGTATCGCTTCTAATCCATACTGCGAACAGGTTGGCACATACGGACATCTGGTTGTCTTCATCGGTGATAAATACTTCTGGTAAAATCTGATCAATAGAATCAATAACTGCTTCATCTGATATCTAATTTTCCCCCCAGGTGCAGCAATGCACTTTCAATTTCATGATAGCCTTTTTCCTTCGCGGAAGGTCTTACGATTACTACTAAATCGTATCCTGGTTTAAATTGTTCTTCATTCAGACGGTAACTTTCTCTTACCAGTCTGGTAAGGTGATGTCTCACTACGCTGTTTCCTACTTTTTTGCTTACAGATATTCCCAGGCGATTCCTGGTTCCAGCATTCTGTAACGCATACATAATTAAATATTTGTTTGCCTGGGACTTTCCCTGGTGATACACCATCTGAAAATCCCGGTTCTTTTTTAAAGACTCTGAAAATTTCATATTTTCGTGTTTTTTCCCCTTAATATGAAGAAAAGGCCACAAAAATGCGGCCTATGCTGATAAAACTTTTCTTCCTTTTGCTCTTCTTGCAGCTAATACTTTTCTTCCGCCTGGAGTACTCATTCTGGATCTGAATCCGTGTACTTTAGATCTCTGTCTCTTCTTAGGCTGAAATGTCATCTTTGCCATAGTTCCGGGCACCTCCTTCTTCTAACCAAACATTTATCATTATTGGTAATTATTCTTCAATTTACGTAGAAAAACATCATTTCAATTATATTCATAAAAACAGGGTTCGTCAAGTAATTTATCTTGATTTATAAAAAAATTATCACAGCTTTTCAATCCGCCTGTGGTTGGACGCACTCCTGCTGGTTCTCCAGTTTTATGTGGATCGTGTGAATATTCCCCACAAAGTTATCCACATCGTGGGGATAACTTGTGAATAACTCGGTGATAATGTGTGTATAAATGAGCCTTGTCCATGAAATGCCCTGTATTTATGCATGTGGATCATGTGAACAGTACCATTCACAAATTCACATTTTCCACTTCGTAATCCACATGAGCCACATTTTTTTGTAAATAATGTGTGTATAACCGATTTTTTTCTTTTAAACCTGCGTTTTACACATATTTATACACATTCCTTCAAACTTTTGATTGCGCATTAATGGAATTTGGTTTAATATTATAAACAGAGATTTTATGTGCAAAAGGAGAATTTTCATGAATGTAATAGAAGAAAACTGGGACGCTATTCTGCACCACGTCATGGTTGAACATGAAGTGACGAAGGTGTCCTTTGATACCTGGCTAAAACCTTTAAAAGTCCACAGTTTTGAGAATAATATTGTAACGATTCTGGTAGATCAGCAGATGACGATCAATTATATTCAGAAAAAATATACGCTTCCTATAAAAGTAGCCATCGCCGAACTGACCGGTCTTGACTGCTCTTTGGACTTTATTCTTCCTGAAAATATAAAGACACAGGAAACAAAAGCGAAAGATGTGGAAAAAACAAATCTGCTTTTAGAAAAGGCGAATTTGAACCCACGTTATACTTTTGATACATTTGTGGTAGGAAAAAATAACAATTTTGCACATGCAGCTTCCCTTGCAGTGGCAGAATCACCGGGTGAAGTATATAATCCGCTGTTTATTTACGGAGGTGTTGGACTGGGAAAAACCCATCTGATGCATTCCATCGCACACTTTATTTTAGACCAGGATCCGGAAAAAAAGGTACTCTACGTGACCAGTGAGACCTTTACCAATGAGGTAATTGACAATATCCGAAGCGGTAACAGTGCTGCTATGTCCAAATTCCGCGACAAATACCGTAATATTGATGTTCTCCTTATAGATGATATTCAGTTTATTATAGGAAAAGAATCTACACAGGAAGAATTTTTCCATACTTTTAACGATCTTCACAGCGCAGGAAAACAGGTCATTATCTCCTCAGATAAGCCACCAAAAGAGATGATCACCCTGGAAGACCGCCTGAAGTCCCGCTTTGAATGGGGCCTGATCGCCGATATTTCCTCTCCGGATTACGAAACACGTATGGCCATTTTGAAAAAACGGGAAGAACTGGATGGCTATACCATAGATAACTCCGTCATCGAATATATTGCGACCAATGTGAAGTCCAACATCCGTGAACTGGAGGGTGCTCTGAACATTGTCGTTGCTTTCGGTAATTTAAATAAGAGGGAAATCAATCTGGAACTGGCCAAAGAAGCCTTAAAAAACATCATTTCACCAGATGAAAAGAAGGTCATTACGCCAGAATATATTCTCGATACCGTCAGTGAGCACTTCCATGTCTCCAAAGATGACATCAAGGGCTCCAAGAGAAATGCAGAAATCGTTCTTCCAAGACAGATCGCCATGTATCTCTGCCGAAAAATGACACAGATTAAGTATAAAGAACTGGGAACACTCCTTGGCGGCAAGGATCATTCCACGATTATCCATGGCTGCAAGACCATTGAAGATGAGATTGCAACAAATGATAATATCCGTAATACGGTAGATATTTTAATAAAGAAGATTAACCCAAATTAGAGTTATCCACACTTATCCACCTTGAAAAAGGGGAGTTTTGTGAGTTTCTCACATAGTTATACCGTCGTTTTTTCCCTTAAATACGGGGGAAAAGACACTTATCTACAAATCCACAGACCCTATGACGACGGCTACTAATCTTTTTTAATTACATACGCACTAAGCTGAAAGGAGCATCGGCTATGAAAATCGTTTGTTCTAAGTCCGAATTAATGAAAAGCATTAACATTGTGATGAAGGCTGTGCCTTCCAAAACCACAATGCCAATTCTGGAATGCATCCTGATTGATGCTTCCAAAGGAGAAATAAAATTTACCACCAATGATATGGAACTTGGTATTGAAACTATTGTAAAAGGAGAGATTGTGGAAAAAGGTGTGATTGCCCTGGAAGCAAAGCTTTTTTCTGAAATTATCCGTAAACTGGCTGACAGCGATATTACCATCTCGACAGATGACCGTTATCAGGCGTTGATAACCTGTGAAAATTCACAGTTCAACATTTCCGGTAAAGCAGGAGATGACTATCCGTATCTTCCTTTTGTGGAAAAAGATCATTCTATCAGTGTGTCTCAATTTACTCTGAAAGAAGTCATTCGGCAGACCATTTTCTCTATTGCACAGAATGAAAATAACAAGATGATGACCGGTGAGTTGTTTGAAATCACAGATAATATCCTGAAAGTCGTATCTCTGGACGGTCATCGCATCTCAATTCGTAAAATCGAATTGAAGGAGAACTATGAAAACCGCAAGGTTGTCGTTCCAGGAAAGACACTCATCGAAATCAGTAAAATCTTATCTGGCGAAGTAGATGATGTTGTCAACATTTACTTTACCAGGAATCATATTCTGTTTGAATTCGATGATACAATTGCAGTTTCCCGTCTGATCGAGGGAGACTATTTCCGCATTGATCAGATGCTGTCCAGTGATTATGAGACCAGGATCACTATTAACAAAAGAGAAATGCTGAATTGTATCGACCGTGCTACGCTGCTGATTAAAGAAAGTGACAAGAAACCAATTATCATTGGTATTGATGATACCAACATGGAATTGAAAATTAATTCTCAGATCGGTTCCATGAATGAACACATTGCCATTGAGAAAGAGGGCAAAGATATTCTGATTGGATTTAATCCAAGATTTCTGATTGATGCTCTTCGTGTTATTGACGATGAGAATATCCATATTTATCTGGTTAATTCCAAGGCGCCATGTTT
>OLPV01003193.1_pt1 | contig 10020 bp, 5 predicted proteins | sample 1671961 | NCBI WGS metagenome assembly OLPV01 (sample SAMEA3136630, study PRJEB25190) | human gut metagenome | biome: human gut; feature: human-associated habitat; material: faeces | place: Austria | collected 2013
CTTTACTCTTATCTGTTGATCCGTCATCTATTACTATAATCTCCAGCTCTTTCAGCTTCTGTTCACTCAATGATTCCAGACAACGTATAATCGTACTTTCTTTATTATACATTGGAACAATAACACTGACAAACACTTTATTTATATCATTATTTATATCATTATTCATATCTGCTATCCTTCTCTTACATTCATAATAATTCTATCTCAATACCTTTATTAAACTCTTAATTTTATCTCTTTTGATAATGCAATAAATAATAAATGCCGCAAAATAAATTGCCATTGATATCCAACTGTCTATAAACCAGCTTGCCAGAATAAATATGGTTACCAAAATCCATTCCATAACCATATCGACTATAACATCAATTCCAAGATACTTTGAAAGATACAGTTCTGCTATTGCACATTGTAATGCCATCAGTATTACAATGCTCACAACCGCCATCTCCAAAGAATGCATAATATATACAGTAAAATACGTGGATATCATACTGACTATAACTACCGAAATATTAATAATAAGAATCGTTTTTTCTTTTCTCAATGCTTTAAGATACGTATTTACCAGCAAAGAAATTTTGCTGTCAAAAATACATACCGGAAACATTAATGCCATATATTTAAGACTCTCCGCATATGTTGGAAGGAAAAGTGTCAGTATATGCTTAGCTGGATAGTAAAATACCAATGCTGCAAGTAAAATAATCATCAAAAAGTTGCGTATCAGTTCATATGTTTCACCTAATTTGTCTTCATCCATTCTTTTTAACATTGGAAATACAACAACACTAATTGCACTGATAAATACCATAAGCATGTTTGACAAACTCATTGAAAGTGATACTTTACCAAATACCTCAATACTCCAGAATCTCTCAATAGCAAACCTGACGATACCATTAACCAGAAGCGCTGCCACATTTGCAAGAAGCAGTTTACAGCCAACCGAAAGATTGATCCAAATCTCCTGAAACGTCCTCTTCCAGTTTCCCATACGACAAAAAAGAATTTCTTTGCAATATTTTAAAGATACCATCGTAGAAATCAGTTTACCCAGTATGTCCCCTATTGCAATCAGTTCATAATTTCCCAGTCGAAATACCCATGCCGCTATAATGATTACTGCAAAAATAATTTTTTCAATTAATGTAACAATTGCATATGGCTTTATTCTGTTAGTTGCCTGTAAAATATAGGTTGTATAGTTTTTTGCTATGTAAATCACCATACAAATACAGGTCAGCACTATTACATGCAGTCTGTTTACATCTGGAACAAACACGTTTGCAAATACAACAATCATAACTCCAACAATCAGTTCAAAAATCATAAGTACTATAAACTGTGTTGCATACAACTGCCCCTCTAATTGACCATATTCTTTTCCACCGATACGTAAATAAATTCCATCAATCCATCCCAGATGAAAAAATCCTACATAGGTGGTATAAAACAAATATAATTGCAAATATCCATATGCTGTTTCCCCTAAAAGATTAGGTAAAATCAATACCAATATTATGCTTACAAGTAAAGATAATAAATTTGCAGATATAGAATATACTAAATTTTTAAAAATTAATCTTTTTTCAACTTTTCTTGTTTCCAAATTATTCTCCTGTTTTCACAATTGTTCTGTCATTTGCTGCATCCATTAAAGTAATCTGCTTTTTATTAACAATTCCCATGCAGCCACTGCTTGCAATACAACTGCTATGAAAAAAGCAAATTTTGTAACACTATATTTTTTCATATTTACTTTTACTTTATTGTTTGTAACCAGCAAAGCGGCAAGGTATAGCAATGGTAAATAGTAGCGCGCCTGTACTCCATCTATTTTATTTTCCCCTACCGGAGTAAAGCTCAAATACAATGCGCTCCATATAAGTACTACTGTAACACTCAAAATCATCCACATATAAACTTTTTTCCACGTTTTTTCCTGAGTTATATTTTCATTTTCCGGTTCATCAAGAAACATAAGTATTGTCAATGACGGTAAAAGTAAAATACTCCATTTGTCCGAAAGAGTTCCCAACGTTGAATAATTCAAAAACATCAAATTCCCAAAAAAATAATTATCCGATAAATAATTTCCAATATTACGGAAATTATCTAAATCAACTATACTTCTAATCAATAATCCCGCACTGGAAACCGGATGTTTTAACATGGAAATCAACTGACGCACTGCACTTGTGTCTCCGACTCTTGTATCACCTCCATAAGATATATTTCCGGAAACCGTACTTGTAATTATCGGAAGCACAAATGTTGACATAACAACAAGAAAAACCATCCCTATTCCAATGATAATCTCTATTTGTTCTTTTTTGCTTCTTTTATAAAACTGCGGAAGCATTAACATCAAAAGTAACAAAGGAATATATACTGCTTTGGAAAGCGAACCTATCGCCATAAAAAAAATAGCAGCAATAACAGAAACCTTATGATAGTTGTCTGTCTTAAAAAATACTTCTCGCGCCCATAAAACACATGCAAGTGTGATAAAAGAAAACACTACGCTGTCATAAGTATAAGATGCTGCAAGAAATATCGGTGTTGGTAACATAGCTATAAAAGCTAAAAAAATTTTTTTACTTTTTGCAAGATATATTGCCCAAAACATTATAAATACATAGGTTACTAAATTCCCTATCTTGCCAAAGGCGAATATATTTGAAAATGGCATATGAAAGAATTTTCCAATCTTTAAGAAAATTGCCATCGGAATATAAGCAAGACTAATATAACTTATTTCATTCGTTTCCTGTATTTCCCTAAGGACATATCCTTCTCCATGTTGATTCATATATTCCTTAAGTTGTTTATATTCTTCTTTTGTATTACATCCTGTATCTGCACGTTCAGCAATAACCAATGCCGCTTCTGACCATTCCACAGTTTTCCCGCTTGCAATTTTATAAGTATTTTTAAAATGTATCTGCTCATCCCATGAATGACATGTCGGCTGTGCCGACAGAATAATCAGCATACCAAAACTTAATGAAAAAATAACAAAATACCATTCAACATTTTTCAAAAAACTTTTTTCAAAGAAAAGACAATAAACCAGCAAACCAACAAGTAACACAAAAAAGATTCGATAAATATTTATATCTATTTTATTCGCTAAATATACTTCGTTTAACGTAACTGATTCGCTTTTAGGAAGCGTAATCTTCAAATACGTAACTTTTCTATTTATATTTGTAGAAAATTCACTGCAAAAATGATTTACTACATCATTATATTGTTCTTCTATCTCTTTTCCAAATTCATTTATTTGTTTTGTTTCAATCGTATATTCTTTCCTGTCTTTAAATGTTCCTTTCAGACAAATTTTCTGAATAAAACACCCTTTCTTATCTGAAAATACAACCTGATATTGTTCTTTACCTGTATCATCTATTACATAAATATGATCACTGATATCTTTACGGTCATATGCATTTTTTAAAGCATGTCTGTTTGAAACTAATTCAACTAATACTGCTAAAAAAATAATTGCAGCAAATGCTATAATCCTTTTATTCTTCCTTATATTATTCATGCATTTTCTCCTTATCATTGATAAATATAATTACACTGAAAACCAGGCTCATTGATAATAAAAACAGGCTCACCCATAAATACGGATGCTTCGGTTTCAATGTTTCAACAATATAAAGAATATTATTGTAGTTCTGATAATTAGCATTTACATAATTAAGAAAATATTCATTCTCTCTATTTCCATATAAAGAAATCCTGGTCTGTTTTGCAATATTGTTTCCTTCCAATAAGAGTGTATACTCACCATCACAGCTATAGCCTCCAAACAAAAGCTCTTTGGGTTGAAGCTCTGTTTCACTCATCAGCGCAAATAATTCCTTTACCTCAATAACCTGACTTGATATAACATCACCGTCTTTTTTTAATGTACATGTAATATCACCTTTTGTGTCTTCTCCCGATACATAAAAAAAGAGATCAATACCATACAACTTTTCACCATATAATGAAAAGTTGATCTCAGCCGTACGATTATTTGTTATTGATCCCAGTTTTGGAATAGTATTTAAACTCTTATATCTTGTAATATCTGTATTAGTGTAAGCAGCTGTTTTTCTCTCTACAGAAAAAGCACCTGACCACAATACAGCTATTATAAGCAGCAAATTTACTCCATAAATAATCCATCTGTTTTTTCTGCTCATATTCCTCTCCATTCTACATCAGCGTCTGTTTAGTCATTATAAATCCATTATAATAAATCGTAAACATAGTGTCAATGAAATCTGCCTTGTATATTCCTCTCCATATACTTAAAATTAGGTTTGACGCATACGCTCTCTATATAGTACAATATCAAAAGAAAATCAAAAATTAATAGGAGTGGTTCTTATGCTAAAAAAAACAACGGTCTGTCTGTCTGTTCTCCTCGGTATTTGTGTTCTTCATGTTAGTGCTGCTGCAACAACTTCAGACCATATTGTAAAAATCAATGCTTTTAATAAAATATACTATGGTACTATATCCCCTGATAAAAACTCCGGAAATTCTACTTTTACCGCTTTAGAAAATTCTGATGGTCTAAGTAGTATATATGGAAAGTGGAAAAAAAATTCTTTTTCCGGTAACTGCGATATCAGCTATAATAACGGACATATTCTTTCTGTAGAATACAACAAAAAAGGACTGGTTTCAAATACTGTTACGGATTACGACTCCTCAGGAAATTTTCAGACTTACTCCTGTTCCAACGGAAAACCCTATGGTAAAATCACCTGCTACAACTCTGACTCTGTTGAAACGGCTACTGACTGGTTTTATCTATGTACACCCTTATCTGAATGGAAAAAACAGGCTCAGTATGTCTCTTACACAGATTTAATAAACAATCCTTATGAGTATATTGATCTTCCTGTAAAAATTACCGGAACTGTTGAAGACATATATGAAACTTCCAAACAAGCTTATTTAAAGATATTGGACACAGATAACAATACATATCTTTTTAAATGTAATAACAAAAAAACAAACAAATACGCTCCCTCAAATATAAAAAATGTAACCATTGGTGACTCTCTTTCTATTTGTGGAATTTATACTGGACTATCTGATTTTTCTGAGACTAACTCTCATTTATATAATCAAACTTTAGGTTATAAATCAGATTTTTCTAAACTAAAAGACCAGCTTGTTTCTCCTGACTTTTTAGCAAAATATAATATTTTATTTGAATTTGCAGATTCTGAGCTGCTTGATTCTCTTCCCCTATTTGATACTGTCTATGCAGACGTAGAATCTGACAGCAATGATTTTCATTCTAATCACCTCACAAACAGTTATCAAGAAATCTGTGATTATCCTTTTTATTATGCTGATCACAAAGTTTCTCTTACCGGTACTGTCGTATATGAAAACAATGAAGCAGCTTCTGAAGAGCTTACATTATTACTTGAAGAAGATGGAACTAAAAATATTTACGCTTTATCTGTTGAATCAACTGATTATACTTCTTATCTTCATGAAAAAATCAGTTGCACTGGCACATTGAATGGAAATAATAAAATTCCTTACTGTAATACTAACAGTATTTCCGTTGGATATGCACTGTTTCCAAATGTAGATATTACTCAAATACAAGTATCTCCTAAGTAACATTTACTCCATATGCCGCAAAGTGCATCAAAAAACCACCACATGGATTTTTCAATTCCATATGGTGGTTTTTTCTTTTATGCAACTACTTCGTAATCTTCACGCTTGCTTTCTGACCTTTTTTCTTCAGAAGTTTTTTGTAAGCTGTCAGCTTCTTAGCCGGTACTTTGATCTTACAATTCTTGTGAATACCCTTAAAGGCATTTTTTCCAACCTTCTTCAGAGATTTGGATTTGATTGTAATCTTCTTCAGGCTCTTATCTCCGCTGAATGCATTTGCACCAATCTTGGTTACATTCTTGCCAATGGTAACCTGTCTCAGTTTTTTGTTATTCCTGAATGCATTTTTTGAGATCTCTGCTACCTTAAATGTAACTCCATCGATCTTTACCGTAGCCGGTACTGTAAATTTCTTTTCATTCTTATTATTCAGTTTTACGATTGCTGCGGTGCCAGCTTTTGCATCTGATTTGATTACTTTGTAGACAGCTTTTCCAACTGTTTTTGTTGTTCCTGCTGCCGGCAGTTTGGTATCTGTTGAAGTCTTATTATCTGATGCAGACGGTGTCTCCGGCTGTTTGTTATTCTCTGCCGGCTTCTTTACAAGTTTGCTTACCGCTGCTTTCAGATTTGCCAGTGCTGTTTCCAGATCAGCCTTTGTCACATTTTTATCCGCTGCTGCTGTTTCAGCCGCTTTTCTTGCAGCGTCAAATGCTTTCCAGGAATCTGCTGTATAATCGCTTTCTTTCTGGTCTTTTAAAGAATTAAGTTCTTTGTTAATATCAGCAACCAGTCCATCAATAATCTGCTGTTCGATAAATACCGTTACCTCACAGGAAGCACTGTGCTTTCCATCTTTAGTACTTACTGTAATCACAGCAGTTCCGTTTGCCACTGCCTTTACATTTCCTTTTTCATCTACTGTAGCTACTTTGTCATCCGAAGTCGTAAATGTTACGTTCTGGTTTGCACTATCCTCCGGATTTACTTTTACATAGATTCTTTCCGTCTGATCTTTTTTGCTCAGGCTCATTTTCTGTTTATTGATCTGGATGCCTGTTGCTTCTTCACTTGCTTTTGAGAATACGAATTTATCGATTCTTGGACCTTCTTTTTCTGTTCCTTCAAAAACTAAAGTACCATGACCTTTTTGTGTTACATTAATGGTAAATTCTGCAGTATGTACCTGCGTTGCGCCGGCTTCTCCATATACATCCAGACTTCCACTCTTTACATTGGTACCCTTCCATGAAAATACATTTGGATTTCCGCCTGCTTCTGTACGTCCACTCTGATAAGTAGCCGTTACTTTATACTGTCCTGCTGCCGGAGCATAGAAGTTCATGGAAATCGTATCTCCATTCTTAAACCAATCGACTACTTTTCCGCCGCTTGCTTCCGTTCTCTCTACTACATGTACATGTGTTGTAGTATCTCCATTCAATGGATTCAGGGTGAAATCCTCTGCCTCTACTTCTGTTTCTTCTCCTGCTGTCGGAAGAACCATTCCTGTACTGCCTGTTGAAACAAGTTCATTCTTAGCTTTTACAAGGTTATTCATGGCAGTTTTCTTCTGTTCATCCGTTGCCTTTTCATCGAATAACAAATCCTTCAATGCGGAAACTGCACTCTGGAATGCATTTGCACTTGCTGCTTCATAGTCTGCAAGATTGATCTCTTCTGCTCTTTCCATTATCTTATCTACATTTGGATGATACAATGTTACATGTGTATAATTGTCTGTATTGAAAGATGCTTCTGACGGCATCAATGTGAAATAAAAATCTTTTCCATCAGCACTTCTGTCATTCTCCAGTCCTGTCAGAGTAATTGTCTTTGATGTTTCTCCATCTTCAAACGTTACGCTTCCTGTCAGGTTGACATAGTTTACACCCTGTTCTGCCCCTGCTGACTGTGTTGAATATCCAACAGTAACTTTTCCATGTGAACCTGCAGTACGTGTGATCTCAACATCATATGTTCCGCCATACAGCAGATCACATTCTTTTTGTTTCATACTGAAGATACCGGAACCATCTGCATACCAGATCTTGCTGATACCAAGTGCCTGTGAAGTTCCCACAAGTCTGATGGTATGCTCTCCATATGCAAGCTCCTTCGTCGTATACAGCAGGGCTCCCATTTTTCTTGGTGTCTGTTTTGTGCTTACCGTATCAACTTTTGTTCCATCAATGTAAACGTCCATGTTTCCATGGTTTGGATCAGCGGTTCCAATAACCCATGCTTTTGTTCCGGTGAATTTAAAGCTGGCTGCCACACCTGCATTTCCCCATGCAGAACCCTGTGCTGTACCATCCTCATCTGCTTCAAATGTCCAGTTTCCTTCTCTTGTTGCATCACTGATTCCTATCTTTTTCAGGTTTGTTGGAAGAACTACACTTCCTGATGACTCTACTTCGAATCCTTTTGCTGCTTTGTATACGCCTACATTACAGATCTTCGGTGTTGCTTTTGCCCCTGTGATATTGATACGTACTGCTGTTCCTTCTACTGCTTCACTGCGGCACAGACGTTTTGCGGAAATCGTAGCTCCTTTTCCGAAATCATGCCATCTGCCTGTTCGGTCTTTATATTCTACTGTGAAAGAAGAAATCGTCTGTCCTTTCTGGATATATTCCTCAATAGAAACAACATCGAATTTCTTGATACCATTCAGATTGATCTCGATACTTCCAGTTGTCTCACCGTCTGCCGGTGCCCAGTATGTCTCATCATAAGTCTTACCTTCCGGAATCGTGTCAATTACTTTGCTTGCGGAAAACTTTTTGGAATTGCCCCATACAGAAGTTGCACTTGCTGTTACGCCTTCTTCTTTTGTAAAGTCCTCATCAAAGGTATCCTGGATGTTGCTTCCAAACTCTTTAAAACGGTCTAACTGTGTTTTTCCTACTTCACCCTCTTTATTTGGAGACAGATTCATAAGTAAAGTTGCACCTCGTCCCACGGTACGGAAATAAATATCTGCAAGATCTTTTTCTGATTTTGTCGTACTGTCTCCTGCTGAATCTCTCCAGAACCATCCTGCCAGCATTTTCGTGTCAACTTCCGGTACGGACCACTGTGCACCTTCGCTCACACCAATATAAGCTCCATCAGATTTTGGTAATTTCTCATAGTCTTCACCAATATTGATCTTTGCCCATGTTTCATTAGATGCCCAGCCTGATTCGTTTCCAATCCAGTGGATACCACCCGTTCCTGCCAGTGCTTTATCTTCAGCACCGTTCTTACCATTTACCGCTTTACCTGTTCCAAATACCTGACAGCTCGGATTATTCTTTCTGATAGCACTCAGGATTGCTTTCCAGTCGTATGTCTGTCTATTACTTTCACTTCCCTGTGCTCCATCCATCCACCATTCTACAAAACGGTCGGAACGGCTGTTTGGATTATTATTGCCATATTTATAGCTTCCGTCTGCTTTTTTTGCCTGACAGATTTCATTGATCCATGCTACATACAGTTCATTGTAATCCGTGAAAGTTCCTTTCTCACTTCCTTGATCATGATTGTTTTTCTTATTGTTGTTATCGCCGAAACATCCATATTTATCTTCATAGATATCCCATGGTGAAAGATAACAGCCCATATCCAGATTATACTCGGTACATGCATCTGAGATTTCTTCCAGAATATCTCCTTTGCCGTTTTTATATTTTGTATTTGCTATATCATAATCCGTATACTCACTTGACCACAGACAGAATCCGTCATGATGTTTTGCCGTAAGGATCAGACGGCTGAATCCAGCTTCTTTTACTGCTTTTACAAGAGATTCTGCATCAAAATCTTTCGTCAGGGTAAAAAGCTCTGCCGGAGCAGTCTCTCCATAATCTTGTCCCCACTCAACGTTATTGAATGTATTCGGTCCGAAATGGCAGAATGCTGCTGTTCCCTGTTTCATGTACCAGAGCTGTTCAGCATTCGGTGTTGCTCCCCATGACGCTGGCTCTGCAACTTCTGTGTCACTTAAATCTGTATCTGTTACCATCTGAGCATCTGCTGCTTTTGCCTGTTTTGCAGGTATCACCGGTCCGGAAATAACCATTGCAGCTGCTGTCATGACAGCTAAATACTGTTTCCATTTCATAAAAGCCCTCCTTATTTGCTTATACCAAAAAATTAGCTATGTCTATTCTATGTTACCATTTTCAATGCTCTTTTTCAATTATTATTTACTAAAAAAAGCTGATTACCGGAATATTTTTTATCTATCCTTCCAATAATCAGCTTTCAGAGATTCTGTTTTTCTATCTATTTTGCCCTGTAATTTCCTGTTTTGTGTCAGAAAATCATAAAATTTATTCTTTTGTGCGTTATTTTTTGATACTCTATTTTACAAATCTG
>OLPV01003194.1_pt1 | contig 10014 bp, 7 predicted proteins | sample 1671961 | NCBI WGS metagenome assembly OLPV01 (sample SAMEA3136630, study PRJEB25190) | human gut metagenome | biome: human gut; feature: human-associated habitat; material: faeces | place: Austria | collected 2013
TAGAAGTAGATTGTGCAGCATGTGCATTAAAGATGGAAGAAGCAGCAAAGAAAACAGAAGGTGTCCAGGATGCAACGGTAAGTTTTATGACACAGAAGATGAAGGTTGAATTTGCAGAAGGTGCAGAGCAGAAAAAAGTTATGAACGATGTATTAAAAGCATGCAAGAAGGTAGAACCGGACTGTGAGATTTTCATGGACTAGGAAAAGTACCTGGAAATGAGGAGAATATGACAAAAAAGCAGAAAAAAGTTTTATATCGTATTATTATAGCAGCTGTACTGCTGGCGGCATTTATGCTGGCACCGATAGAAGAAAAACGGATCCGCTTTGTACTGTTTCTGATTCCGTATGCAGTAATTGGTTATGATATTTTGCGAAAAGCAGTTCTTGGAATTGTGCATGGGGAAGTCTTTGATGAGAATTTTCTGATGGCAGTGGCAACGATTGGAGCGATCTGTCTGGGTGACTATGCCGAAGGTGCTGCGGTTATGCTTTTCTATCAGATAGGAGAACTGTTCCAGAGCTATGCGGTTGGAAAAAGCCGTAAGAATATATCTGCTCTGATGGATATCCGTCCGGATTATGCGAATATTGAAACGGACGGGGAGTTAGAACAGGTAGATCCGGATGAAGTTGAAGTTGGAACGGTTATTGTCGTTCAGCCGGGAGAAAAAGTTCCGATTGATGGCGTGATCGAAGACGGAACCAGTACACTTAATACCAGTGCACTGACCGGAGAAAGTGTTCCAAGAGAAGCAAAAACCGGTGATGAGGTCATCAGTGGATGTATTAACCTGACCGGTCTTTTAAAGATCCGTACGACGAAAGAATTTGGAGAATCTACAGTGTCCAAGATCCTGGAACTGGTAGAAAATTCAAGTTCCAGAAAGTCAAAATCCGAGAACTTTATCTCAAAATTTGCCAGATATTATACACCGGCAGTCTGCTACGGTGCACTTGCACTTGCAATCCTGCCTCCACTGGTAAGAATGCTTGTGATGGGACTCGCACCTGAATGGGGAGACTGGATTTACAGAGCGCTTACATTCCTTGTTATCAGCTGTCCTTGTGCACTGGTTATCAGTATTCCGCTTAGTTTCTTTGCCGGAATCGGCGGAGCAAGTCATGAAGGTGTACTGGTAAAAGGTTCCAACTATCTGGAGACGATGGCACAGACAAAATATGTGGTATTTGACAAGACAGGAACGATGACACAGGGTGTATTTGAAGTAAGTGGTGTACATCATAATACCATGCCGGAAGAGGAGCTTTTGGAATACGCGGCACTGGCAGAATGCTCTTCCTCACATCCGATCAGTAAGAGTCTTCAGAAGGCATACGGTAAGCAGATCAACCGTGACCGCGTGACAGATATCGAAGAACTGAGTGGAAAAGGTGTAACAGCAAAGGTGGATGGTGTTAAGGTAGCAGCAGGTAATGCAAAGCTTATGAAATACCTTGGCATAGAATACAGTGAATGCGACGAGATCGGTACGATCGTGCATGTTGCCGTAGATGGAGCATATGCAGGACACATCCTGATTTCTGATAAATTAAAACCACATGCAAAAGAGGCAATCCGTGATCTTAAGAAAGCAGGTATTATCAAGACGGTTATGCTGACCGGTGACATGAAGAGAGTGGCAGATAAGGTGGCAGCAGAACTTGGTATTGAGGAAGTATACAGTGAACTTCTTCCAGCAGATAAAGTTGCAAAAGTAGAAAGTCTTCTGAACCAGAAGTCAGAAAAAGAGAAGCTTGCATTTGTCGGAGATGGTATCAATGATGCACCTGTATTATCAAGAGCAGATATCGGAATTGCCATGGGAGCACTTGGTTCAGATGCAGCCATTGAGGCAGCAGATGTTGTTCTTATGGATGATGATCCGATGAAGATCGTGAAAGCTATCCGCATCGCAAAGAAATGTATGCGTATTGTATATGAAAATATTTATTTTGCAATCGGAATCAAGGTAATCTGTCTGATTCTTGGTGCAGTGGGTATTGCCAATATGTGGGTTGCGATTTTTGCAGATGTCGGAGTTATGATCATTGCAGTGCTGAATGCGATCAGAACTTTGTTTGTTAAAAAATTGTAGTTACCTGAACTGAATAATTTAGAGAGAAAGCGAGAAAAATATGGCAGAAGAAAAAGACGAAATTACCTGTGATTGCCAGGAGATTCATGAGGATCTTTTAAAGATCGTGAATGAGACTATGCCGGACGAAGAAGAACTGTATGATCTGGCGGATCTGTTTAAGGTATTTGCAGATTCCACCCGAATCAGAATCCTGTTTGTGCTGTTTGAATCTGAAGTGTGTGTCTGTGATCTGGCAAAGGTCCTGAACATGACCCAGTCCGCAGTGTCCCATCAGCTTCGTATCCTCAAGCAGAATAAACTGGTGAAGGCCCGCAGAGACGGAAAATCTATTTTTTATTCTCTGGCAGATGATCACGTAAGAACGATCATTTCTATGGGAAGAGAGCATATTTTAGAGTAAGAAGAAGTCGGTGTATATCTGAAAGAAACAGATGTGCACCGGCATTTTTATATGGTCAAAAGGAAAAGAATAGGGTAAGATAGAAATCAGGAAAAAAGACAAGGAGAAACATGATGATAAAAGCGGTCATTTTTGACATAGACAATACCTTATACAGTTATGATGAAAATCATATTTATGGAATGGAAGCTTTGGCTGTATACTGCAGGGATTCGTTTGGGATTACAACAGACGAGATGCAGGCCTGCTACAGAAAGGCCGGACGAATCATGACAGACCGGATCGGAACAGATACTGCTGCAATCCACAGCCGTATGTTGCGGATGCAGTGTATGCTGGAACTCCTCGAACAGCCACTTTTTCCGCATGCGCGAAATATGTATCATGCCTACTGGGACACATTTATTCAGCATATACAGTCAAATCCGGGAATCCTGGAATTTATGAAAGAGCTGAAAAAAAGAAAAATCCGTATCGGAATCGGGACAGACATGACTGCATACGTTCAGTACAGAAAACTGGAAGCAATTGGTGTGACATCATATATTGATTTTATTGTTACCAGCGAAGAAGCGGGGGTAGAGAAACCACATTATCATTTCTTTGATATCTGTGCCGAAAAAGCCGGTGTTCCGGCAGAGCAGTGTGCATTCATCGGTGATAATGTAAAGAAAGACATCGAAGGAGCATGGGAAAATGGCATGAAAGGAATCTGGTACACCCAAGAAAAAGAACCAGAAGAGAAACGATATTTTCCAACAATACGTTCTTTTACAGATGTGGATGTAGACTGGATCCTTGGTTAAAAAACAGACATTTATAACAGAATTGTAGAAAAACATGTTATAATAATTTCATTAAGACAATTATGGAAAAGGAAGGCAGATGAAAGAGAATGATGGTTTTAAAATGTAAAAATTGCGGTGGAAATGTAGAAGTAATGCAAAATGGTGCCATAGGAATGTGCGAAAGTTGTGGTTGTACGATGACATTGCCAAAGATCGATGATGAACATCGTGCAGAGATGTTTAACAGAGGAAATCACTTCCGAAGACAGGGAGAATTTGACAAAGCACTGGCAGTTTATGAACAGATTGTTTTTGGCGATAATAGTGATGCTGAAGCACATTGGTGCTGCACTTTATGTCGGTTCGGAATAGAATATGTAGAAGATCCTGAGACATTAGAATGGATTCCTACATGCCACAGGGCAAGTTATGACAATATTTTACAGGACATTGATTATCTGGCAGCAATTGAAAATTCCCAAGGAATAATAAAAAAGCATTACCAGAGAGAAGCAAGGAGAATTTTTGAAGTACAGAAAAGTATTCTGGCAACTTCCAATAACGAAGATCCTTTCGATATATTTATATGTTACAAGGAATCAGAAGAAGATGGTACTAGAACTCGCGACAGTGTTATTGCACAGGATATTTACTATCAGTTAACTGACAAGGGACACAGAGTTTTCTTTGCAAGAATTACTTTGGAAGATAAAGCAGGAACAGAATATGAACCTTATATTTTTTCAGCACTAAATTCTGCAAAAGTAATGGTAGTAGTAGGAACTTCAGCTGAACACCTGGAGTCTGTTTGGGTAAAAAATGAATGGAGCAGATATCTGTCTTTAATGCGCAAAGACCGGACAAAATTAATGATTCCATGCTATAAAGATATGGACCCTTATGATCTGCCGGAAGCATTATCGATTTTACAGAGTTATGATATGAACAAAATTGGTTTTATACAGGATCTTCTTCATGGAATTGAAAAAGTAACATCATATGCCGAAGAAAAGCAGAGTCCTGTGCAGGCAGAAACAACAGTTCAGGTTTCTGTAGAAAATCAGATAGAACCATTGATTCAGAGGATTCATATATTTCTGGATGGAAAAGAATGGACTAAGGCAGATGAATACTGCGAAAAGGTACTGGATTTAAAACCGGACTGTGCAGAAGTGTATTTCCTGAAAATTCTGGTAGATGAAAAAACCCGGAATATGGAAGAACTGCTGGCAGGAAAAAATACAGGTTTCAGAACTAACAAAAATTACAATAGATTGCTTCAGTTTGACAAAGACAGGGAGATTTCTCGAAAGTTACAGGAACACATAAAAAAAATCGATGAATTAGAGATCAAAAGGCGGCAGGAGGCAGAAGCAGAACAACGAAGAGTAGAGTCAGAGATATTAAATGAAAAAAATAAATATAATGCGCTTGAACATCAGATTAAGCTGTTAGCAGCTAAACTGGAAGCATCACTGAAATATCAGGATTTGAAAAACAGTTGTGCACGACAGTTCGAAAAATTTGATGATAAAATTGAAGAACTGAAAGAAGCTCAACAAAAATATGAAAAAATAAAAGGACCATTTTCCGGAAAACAGAAAGAAAAAATTCAAAGTGAGATAACCGAATTAGAAGAAACAATAGCAATAGAGAGACCTTTTATTGAACAGTATCAAAAAGACCTTGCCAGTTATCATAATAAAGTTGGAGAAGAAATAAATGAGCAATTAATTACAGGCATTCAACAAAATATAGATGATTTAATGACGGAATTAAAAGAGGCAGAAACTTCATACCGCAGGGTCCTTAGTAAATATAACAGACCTGTGCCGCCAAATGTAGTCGCTGGACCCTACAACAGGTTTCTTAACAAACTTGAAAAAAGATCATCTCTGAAACTTCTTAAAAACAATTTGGCAAATTATGATATACCATTAAAAGTCCGAAATATAGTAGATTCTTATTGCAAGATGGAATTATATTCTTCAAATCAGATGAAAGAATGTATTGCAGCTCTGAAAAAAATAAAAGATGATTATACAGTATATATATACAACTGGGATTCTGTAGAAGTTTAATGTATCGGATCGGTAAAAAGAAGCGCGTTTTTTTATTAACTGAAAATCCTTAAACCTTTTATTGACACTGTAATAAACAGAGTAATATAATTCTTTTTAGGATGACAAAAAACAGCAAAAATATTGTTTTTTTGTCAGAAGTGAAATGAGGGAGGAAAGAGCATGAGTGTCTATAAATGCAAGATGTGTGGAGGCAATCTTGACATTATAAATGAAGAAAATGGGCTCTGTGAATGCGATTCCTGTGGAAGTACACAGACTGTGCCCCTTCAGGATGATATGAAGAAGGCAGAATTATATAATACTGCCAATGAATACCGCAAAAATAATCGTTTTGACAGAGCAGCAGATGTTTACAAGAATATGATCCAGGAATTTCCGGATGAGGCAGAAGCCTACTGGGGAATGGTGCTCAGCAGATATGGTATTGAATATGTAGAAGATCCTGCCACAAAGAAAATGATACCTACCTGTCACCGGACGATCCCTGTATCTATTTTTGAGGACTCTGATTATCGTCTGGCATGCGAAAAAGCCAAGCCACTTGCCAGACAGCAGTATGAAAAAGAGGCGGCAGTGATTGACAAGATCCAGAAAAAAATATTTATGCTGGTAAACAGAGAAGAACCTTATGATATTTTTATCAGTTATAAAGAACTGGATGATAACAGCAAAGAAAGAACAGTGGACAGTGTACTGGCCCAGGATATTTATGAGCGTCTCGTAGCAGAGGGCTACAAAGTTTTCTTTTCACGCATTACTCTGGAAAATCGTCTTGGAGAAGATTATGAACCTATTATTTATTCTGCTTTACGAACATCCAAGATCATGCTTCTTGTGGGAACCAGTCGTGATCATATGAACGCACCATGGGTTCGAAATGAATGGACAAGATATCTGGATATGATGGATGAAAATCCGGGCAAAAAAACTCTGATTCCTGTATATTCAAGAATGGATCCCTATGATATTCCGGGAGAAATCAGTGGAAGACATCTGCAGGCACAAAATGCAGACAAAATCGGTTTTAAACAGGATCTTCTTCATGGAATCCGCAAAATCATGCAGGGCAGCCACAGCACTGTAGCACCGGTAAATTATGTAGCCAGCGGTCATACGAATACAGGTGGAATGATCGAAAGAGGATTTATCTGTCTGAAGGACAGAAACTTTCAGGAAGCACAGGATGTATTTAATAAGGTACTGGATATTGATCCCCATTCAGGCGGAGCATATCTGGGGCGGCTGATGATCAAAAGAGGAGTGTCTTCGATTGAACAGCTGAAAGAACAGGTAGATCCTATGACTCAGGAATCAGATTATCAGCATGCTGTTGAATATGGTGAAGCTAAAATAAAGAAGACCTTGAGAGACTATGAAAAAAACATTATAGCTGCCAACAGGGAAAAAGCACTGGAATTTATTAAAGACAGACTGGATAAGCTGGAAGATTCTGTACAGAATATGCGGCAGGATATTTTGAATGCCCAGGCAGAAATTACACATCTGACAGAAGTTATTGCGGAAAAAAACAAACTGGTAGAGCAGGATGACAAAGCAGTTGCAGCCATGAACCAGACACGAAAGATCATTCTGATCATTCACCTTATTTTGTGGGCACCTGACACAATCGGAAGTCTTTTTAATGGAGATATAGGCAGTTTCATTCTGGATGTGGTAGTTGCATATCTGATCTGGAGATACATTCTTGGTAAATTTGTAGCAGTCTTTATTCAGAAGATTGTAGGTAAATTTAAAGGAAAGATTGATGATCTTCCGCTGGCAGAAGCAATCCAGACCATCAATACCGCACAGCAGTCAATCAGTGAAAAAACCAATACAATCGCTTATACACAGACAGAAGTAGAAAATCTGGATAATAAGATCAAAATGCTGAGAGCCAATACAGAACAGGCGGCAGATCGAATGGCACTGATGGCAAGACGTAATATGACAGAGGAACTGACCAGGATTATAGGATAAACCGTATAGAATCAAAGGGGAATACATATGGGAAAATTTGCAATCATGTGCCCGGAATGTAGTCAGTATGTGACAGCATATAATGGACTTCGGGGACTGATACATAATAAGATTACATGTAACTGTGGAAATGTGATCAATGTAAAAACCGAAAGAATGACATCTGTACAGTGTGCAGGTTGTGGAAATACCGTAATTTATGATCAGGGTAAACCTGCTCCTTCCTGTCCAGTATGTAAGCAGAAAATTTTGCCTACTTCATCCAGCAGAGTAGTCTCTTTCAAATGCCCGGAATGTGGAGTTGGATTAAGCGCAACAGAAGGAACAGGACATTATACCTGTCCGGTCTGTGACAGTGAAATTGATGTACAAAGAGAGATTGCCAAAGAATCCTACTCTAAGAAGGGGTTTGTCAGCAACATTAAATTTGAAGGCAAAGATAATGTGCTGATCTGGAAACATCCAATCGAAGATTTTAATACAGGCAGTCAGCTGATCGTTCACGAAAGTCAGGAAGCAGTTTTTTTCAGAGACGGACAGGCACTTGATCTATTTGGACCTGGACGCCACACTCTGGAAACAGAAAATCTTCCTCAAATGAAAAAATATTTTCCATTTCCATCCGGAGATCCTCACGAAACTTTTCACTGTGAAATATATTTTATCAATACTGCCAATGTTATGGGGATCAAGTGGGGAACGGATACAAAAGTAAGAGTTTTTGACCCGGTATCCGGACTCCATATATCTCTTGGCGCCAGTGGAGAATTCAATATTAAAGTCAGTGATGCGAGACGACTTCTCCTGAAAGTGATTGGTACAACTACAGGGCTGATCGCAACTTCGGAAGATGAAGATAACAGAACTTTTGATTCCCAGCCAGCCAATCTGAAAAGATATTTCCGTTCATTGATCATGACAAAAGTAAAATCATACCTTGCAAATGTAGTACGTGAACAGTCTGTCAGTATTTTGCAGATTGATGAACAGCTGGAAGTGATTTCAGAGGCATTGCGTGATAAGATAAATGAAAGTCTGGAAGAGTACGGACTTACAATGCCGGAGTTTTATGTCATGCGTTTTGTGACACCGGAAGATGACCCACTGGATCCGTCCCATGCCCAGTACATGGAAATGAAAAGCCTCTATGGACAGAAGTTTATCAAATTACAGGAACGAGAAGTCCTTGCTACAGATGCAGAGACAAAAGTGCAGATGGATATTATTGCTGCACAGGGCGATGCAGCAACATTAAAGATACGTAGAGCAGCAGAAGCAGAAGCCTACAAAATGCAGGCAGAAGCAGAGGCAGCAGAAATGCGTATGAAAGGCTATAATTATCAGCAGGAGACCGCCAGAATGGTAGGAACAGAAGCCATGAAAAACGGAATTTCCGGAGGCAGTGCAGGTGGTGTTGGTGATATTGCAGGACTGGGAATAACGCTAGGTGCCATGGGGGGCGTAGTTGGAATGACCAGAGAAGCAATGAAACCATTAATGGAAGATTCTGCACAGATGGGGCAGTCAATGAACCAGGGAATCAGTCAGAACGGTAATCTTACCTGGAACTGTAGTTGCGGGCAGCGGAATATTACCGGCAAGTTCTGCCCGGAATGTGGAAGCAAACGTCCGGAGCCAGAAATAAAAGAAACCTGGGACTGCACCTGTGGAGCCAGGGGACTTACCGGCAAGTTCTGTCCGGAATGCGGAAGTAAACGTCCGGATCCTGTGACAGAAACCACTTGGGACTGTATTTGTGGAGCCAAAGGACTTACAGCGAAATTCTGTCCGGAATGTGGCAAGAAAAGAGGAGAGTGACGGAAATGAAAAAATCATGGAAAATACCGGCAGTGGCAGGTATCATTTTGGTGGTATTAAATATAATATTTTTTGCAATGCCAATTCACAAAACAGCAGTTTTCTGGATTTCGGATCTTGTTGTTGCAGTGGCAATCATAGCACAGGTGCCGATCGCAGATATGGCATTTAAAGAGAATTCAAGTCTTACAAGTAAAGTTTACGGCTGGCCTGTTATGAGTGTAGGGCTTAGATTTCTGGCAATATTATCGGTATTTGCTCTTGTGTTTATTCTTCTTTCTGGCAGCAACCGTCATTTTCCTTTATGGATTCCGATTGTTGTTTATGCGATAGTTTATGGTCTGGCTGCTATTGGACTGATCGCGTCAGACAGCACCAGAGATTTTGTGGAAAGACAGGATGTCAAATTAGAAGACCGTACCATGTTTATGCGTAAATTATATGCGGAAGCCAGTGCACTGAAGGGAAGCACCTCCGACAGAGAAATCTTGGGAATTCTTTCAAAAGTAGCAGAAAAAATACGTTTCAGCGATCCTACAAGCAGTCCGGAGACATTTGAACAGGAGGGAACTTTGTATCAGACATTCGGAAGTTTGAAAGAAGCAGTAAAATCCGGTAATAAAGAAGCTGTTAAGAGCATCAGTGAGGAGTTTACCCAACAACTGGAAGTGCGAAATTCTATTTGTAAACACTCAAAATAATAAATGGATCAGAAATATGCGGCTCATCACCATGACGGTGAAATGGACCGCATATTTGAATTCAGGTAACTATTCAGTAGGTAATATCCCGCGAGGTGTTTTGGCATGTTTTTTGCCAAAATCCCGAGACATACAAGGC